>Ga0209709_10003777_pt1 | contig 12451 bp, 16 predicted proteins | sample ArcticOcean_MG_C_2_FD_187435 | JGI IMG/M metagenome (GOLD analysis project Ga0209709, IMG submission 187435) | Marine microbial communities from western Arctic Ocean - ArcticOcean_MG_CB4_136 (SPAdes) (version 2) | ecosystem: Environmental > Aquatic > Marine > Oceanic | place: Arctic Ocean... | reverse complement strand
GTATTGTTTCCCACATGATTAAATACCTTTTCTAGGTGCTGAACTATTGATTGCCCAACGACCAAACATTCTTACTGCATAATAAGCAGACCAAATTTTAAACTTAGAAACTTCTGGGTCAGCAGATTGCATACCTTCTAAAAACATTTTATCTGCTATCCATCTATAACATTCTCTTTCTTTTTTAGATTCTATAATTCCTTTTTTAAATGCACCATTTATTTTTTCATACATGATGTCATGAACTACTGCTGCTCTTGCACAATCAAAAGGTGCAATGAATGTCCAACATATTCTAGGTACAGAAGCTAAGTCTGTAACATATCCTTTTGGTACTGTAATTGTTCTTGTTGTTTTTGTAACTTGAATACCACACTCAACTAACATTTCTCTTTCTACTGCAGAAAGTGATTCAGATTTGAATTTAAGTGGTGCATCTAGTGACCAATTTCTTGGGGGAAGAAACTTTGCATCTAAAAAATCGTTGAATGAGCCCATTATTTTTCCTCGTTGTTGTCTTTATTTATAATATCAGATTCGTAGTAATTCTTGTATTCATCAATCATTACATTCAGTTTCATCATGTGAGCTCTGATTTGTGCAAAGTTTTTAGAAAGTAATTGAAAGTCTTTATCACTTAGTCCAAATACAACTGGGTCAAGTCCTTGTTCTTCCATTTTTTTGAATACTTCATCTGCATTTTTAGATGTAATGATTATCCATTTCAATTCTTCTAATTGTTGAATTGTTGGTTTATCTAAATTAAGAGGTTGTCTTTCAACTTCCATTGTAAAGATATCAAGTTTCTTAATTGAACTACATCCACTCAATCCCAAAACAGTTGCTAAAAATATGATACTAATATACGACATAATCAATACTCAATATAGTTGGGGTTGGCAATACTTGGGCATTCTGTGTTGATTTCACTTTTCTTAGTTGCAAGTAATTCTTTCTCTGTTAGAGGTGAACCACCAGCAATCTCGATACATCTTCCTGCTCGAATACTACCCTTGTTAATTATTTTTTCTACAAGTTTGGATTTTTCTATTGCAAGTTTTCCAAAATCTCTTGCACCTTTATTGAATCTCTTATCTAGTGAGTCAATATCTTTTTGTAGATTATTGACTAAAGTATTCATCTTCTTGTTTGCTTCAAGAATTTTACTAAAGTCTTCTTTTTGTTTTGCAATCACTTGTTTTTGTGATTCGATTGATAATTCTAATTGAATTTGATTTGCTTCTAGGATGGCATTGTCAGAGCGTAGTTTCATGACATATATCCCAACACCTGAAATGCCAAGAAATACTACTGCCATGATTATCACTCTAACACTACCAAACATAATTCACTTATCCTTTTTTAAGAACTAAATATATACCATAAATTATAGCAGCATACGCTACTAAATGAAGTATAGGACTACCAATCATAATTAGTACTCCTGTTCCAATAAACATTCCACCATTCCAAGATGATACCTCAGATAGCTTTTCTTTTATTGAATCTATTAACATACCTAACATAAGTTTACTCCTCTGTTGTTGTGTCTTCTCGCTCTTCCATAGTAAATTCTTGATTAAGGGTTACCATATGTCTGCCTGGTTTATTCTCTACATCACTTACTTTCATTCTTACACTTTTTGCAAGTTTGTTTAGTGAATCAATCTTCCCCTTTTCTAAATCTTTTATAATAACATCTTTTATTTTTTCAAACACCAAATCTATTGCATCATTATGCCTCATTTTTAATGGTGACTCTTTTAACTTTTTCTTTTTTTTCTTTGAAGCACTTAAATCAGCAACAGGTATATATTGACCCATACCAGGCCCTGTACTTGTTCTGTACGTTGAATATGAGTCTACATAATCTTCTGTAAACATTCTATAAGTTTTCATTATTTAAAAATAACATCCACAGTTCTTAAAAATTGTGCCTTGTTACCTTTATTAATTATAAATTCTAATTTCTTTTTAGTATCTGGTTTTTTTATTTTATCTAATGTTTGAACAAAGGCACTGGCAGTATACAAATCCACTTTCATTTGACCATCTTTAAGTTTTATGGGCATGTTCCTTTTGTCCTTAACAATTTTTTTAAGTATTGCCACATTATCTTCTTGAATAAATTCTTCTCTAGAAAAACTATTTAAACTTTCTTCTACTCCTTTTCTAAAACTTCCACATAAACTTTTTTTTGCATTAAGTTTTCTTTTCTCTCTTTGTGCCATAAGTTTTCTCGCATGTATTTTATATTCTTTTGTTCTTGCATCTATTTCTCTTTTCTTCTTTGCTAGACCTGTAGGATTCATATCAACTCCGCCAGATGCGACTGAGTTAGTTGGTGCATCTTCTTTAACTTCTTCGTTTGCTCTCTTTCTTACCATTGCTGTTCTAAAACTTCCACCTTGTTTACCTATTGCTTTTACAATAGATGGGTCTATTTTTCCTAATTTTTTAACTTCATCTTTATCAATATCTAACATAGCAAGAAATCTCATTTTTTTGAGTTCATCTTTCTTCAAGTCTAGAATCATCTGTGCTTGTTTTCTAGTTATATTAAACTTACTTTCGTTTACAGATTTACTATCAATATATGATTCTATTTCTTTCCATTTACTCATCTTTAATGTCCTCTAAACTTACAAATATTTTTTCGTTTGATGCAATGTGTATTACAGCGAATATGTCTATTCCTAGTATTGTATCTACTGGTGACTGGTCTTCAAAAGTCATGACCAAATCTCCTTTCATAGCAGAAACTACTTCATCTTCTTTATTTAGTATATCGTTAACTAGAACATAGTTTCCTTTTGGTAGAATCTCTCCAAATCCCACTACTTCCTCAGATATCTCATTATCAAACTCTATGTTATTTTCTTTTAAATACTTGATTAATTCTGATTCAAAGAAGTTTGGGTCTTCAACATGTTCTTTAAATGTATCTTTTAATAGGAATAATGCAGCTGCATATGTACCAACCTTTGTTCTTAGACCTGGCACTTTATTGAATAGTTTCTTAATATTGAATACTAGTTTGTGTAGTATTGTGTATGCATTTTTTTGTTGTGTTGTTGCTAGTTCAACTGCAACAGCTGTAGAATCTTTTTTTCTAATTCTATTTCCATTCTCATCAACGATTCCTAGTTTAAAGGCATCAGTCTTTTTAAAAGGTGTTGTTAACAACTTTAAAAATCTATATGATACAAATAAATCTATTGCACTACCCATTATATTTTTCCTAATGTTTCTAGAACAATCATATCATGTTCTATTTCTGTTAATTCATTATCCGTTATACTATTTAGATAGATTAAAAATGACTTTAATGCAGGCCAATAGTCAGGTTGAATTTTATATAATAGTAATGTTGTTGCAACATCTACGCTAAATACATTATTTAAAACAATGAGGTGATTGAGTAGAAGTCTTTCTTTTAGGACACCAGTGTCATAATAGCGTCTAAGTAATCTTTTAATATACTTAAACCTTTTTAAATCATCTTCAAACTCTTTTTCACCCTCACATTGTGGATTGTCATAATTATGTATTGCGTACATGACAACATTCTGTGATGTTATCTTTTCGTACATTTTTACTCAATCTTTGCAAATATTTTACAAGAGTTATTATTAGGCATCATTTCATATCTTAGTTTAAGTGATAATCCACCTTCAATCATATGTGAAATGCCGTCATCATTAGTTATTTCATCTGGTGCTTCTGTACCAGTCTTTCCAAATCTTCCACCAAATAGTGTTAGTGGTAAATCAAATTCTCCACTTGCGCCTTCCATTGTAGGTACTTGTGGGAATGTTATATGTATCTTATCTAGTGAACCTCTCAGTCTTGTAACTGCGTGTTCAGGTAGAATGTATTCCATGTTTGCAATCGAACCTATGATAGCATTTATTCTTTTTAAATTCTGTGGGTTGAATACATCAGAACCTAATGTATCTGTGACTTCTCCAGCCAAATTCTTTGGATTTTCGCCAACAGGGCCTGTTGGAAATCCACTTGCTTCGTTTATAAATTTATTAAATGTTTTCATAATTCCTTTCCTTAATTAAAAACTTGGGGGGAATAACCCCCCCAAATCCTGTACGCACTGTTATGATGCGGTAAGTATTAACTGAGTATTAGTCAGTTGAAGTTACCTCAGCAACACCAGTATCGGCAGCAGCTGCATGAGATGCTAAGCATACCCATTTAGTTCCTGTCCACATAAGTGTTAATGTATCACCAACTGTTGCGAAATCGGCATCTACAAAACCTAATACATCAGCAGGTGTCATCTCAGATGAACCCCCAGCTGTATCATGTACGATTATTTTGATTTGACCTACGACTGTTCCATCAGCAAGTGTTGTAGCTACATTAGTACTTGTTGTTTCCAAGAAAGTAATTGCAGTTGCAACAGAGATTGCAGCTTGACTAGCAGAAGATATATCTTCTGTTGAGTTACTGAATCCTATGAACGATGGTAAGTTGTTGATAAAGTTTGTTACAGATACTTTCTTGTTAATAGGTGTTCCTGTTGGGTCATCTACAACGTGAAGTAAATCTGCTCCAGCAACTCCTGTACTTAAATCAGTCAGTGCTGTTATTTTTTTATCTGCCATTTGGCTTCTCCTGTTTGTGAGTCCGAATTACTTAATTCTTACTCGGTTATATAAACCCCATATGTATTAGGGGAATGTTACTGACAGTATTTAGCTGCCATCACTAGAACCATTTGACTGGTCATTATCATCATGTAATTCTTTTATAAAAGTTATGCATTGTGACTTTGCACCTTGTAGTGCGTTCATTGTCGCTAATGCATTAGCTTTGTCTTTTTCTAGTTTGACTAGTAGGTCACTGACCTTCTGTATGTCTTCATCTAGAACTGTAATCTTTTCTTCTAAATTATCTTTATCAATTTCTACCATAATATACTCCAATTATTTAAACTATTTATACAAGATATTCGAGGGAATTATTAAGTTCCCTCTATATTATCTTATGTTATGTAGTAGTTACACCAGCAAGAATGTTTGCTGTTCCACTTGCACTTCCAACTTGTGAGAACATTGCAATGTCAGAAGTTTTATCTTCTACAAGAATGTCATCATTTGCGTTAGCAGAATCACCATCTGTTCCATTCATTACAAGTTTATCTGAACCTGTTTCTTGTGATGCATCTTCTAGTATCATTACTACTTCAGAATCTCCACCAGTTCTTGTTAGTCCTGTAATATCTGTTTCACCATCTACACCCTCAAACTTCATCTCTAGAGATTCAGTTAATACGTCATCACCACCATTTGTTGATGTAAGAAGTACAATGTCGTTTGCAACTGTGACTGATTCACTAACTGTAAACTCTGTCTGTGATGCAACAGCAGTAATAGTTAATGTGTTGTCTGTAGAAATACCTGTGTCACCAGCACTATCACTAATTGAAGCAGCAGGAGTTCCACCAGCACCATTAACTGTGACAGTCATACCGACTACAAGTGTTGCACCAGAAAGACCATCTATAACAAAAGCTGTTGAATCACTTATTGCACCAGCAACTGTAACAGATGTAGCAGCAGTAGAGTCCATTAGGATACCATCTCCACCTTGACCATCATCAGAAGCTTCTGCTGTACCTGATTCTTGGCGTAGTTTACAAATGTTATCACCACCTTGTTCAACTATTGTTGCAGTACCATTTAATACGATAGCCACATGGTCATCTCCAGCGCCTTGACCTAATCCACTAAATGAAATAAATCCAGCTGCAGCTGCCTGTAGTTTTCCTCTGAATACTAATTGGTTAGTTCCTGAACCAGATAGGTATTGAGCAGCGATTGTACTGTCTTGTACCATATCTGTTGCACCCACTCTAGATAATAGAATGTATGCTTTGTTTGTAACTGTTTGGTTTGCAGATAAAGCTGCAGAAGTTACTGTTACTTTTTCATCAAAGGTTACTGTGATATCAAAGTTGGCAGCGTCAGCGTAAGCTGCATCTGTCCAATCTATAGACATTACATTTGCCCCTTGCATAATTGTTGTTCCCAATCCACGAATACATACTAGTATTTCTGGTTGAGCACCTTTGTTATCGTTTCCACTTGAAGCAGTTCCCGCAGATAGAGCCCATCCGCCTGGTTGAGCGATGCAATTTTCTCTAGCACCTGAAGAACCCTCAGCGTTAGAATCTACTGGCAAGAATTTTGGTCTGCTTTCAGAGTTGGTTGTTTTTCCCCATAGTGCCATTTTCTTCTCCTAATTAAATATATTTAAATCAAATTTCTTTGTTTGTTACTCAGTATTTATAACTATTTAAACCCCAAACTTTTGAGTTCATTTAGTGTTTTACTCACATCTGTATGATGTACTCCAATACCACCCTTATTTTCCCATTCTTTAATGTTTTTGATGTAATCATCTATCAATACACTAGGTACTCCATTATCGGTGGCATAAGACTGTTTCTGTTCCCGTTTCACTAGTATTACTTGTGACTTTGGAATCTTAGTATTCTTCTGTAACCACTTATACTTACCAGCCTTAGATGATGAATCTTTATCAGTAAAAGCCGATAATATGTATGGGTTATACTTCTCAATCCTTTGAACTAGTCTTTTTGCCCCAGGCATAAAGTCTAAGTTTGCCCAAAAATCTTTAGTGTTGGAAATTTTATTCCAACGAGTTTGTCTGTCCATTTTCTCGAAGTCTTGTCCTGTTATCTTTCGAACACCAGACAAGAACGCCACAAGGACTTGGTCCATATCACAATATAATTTAGGTAAACTTTCTTCGTTTACCTTTGTCAATTCCCTTATGTCTTTCATTCATTTTACTTCAGGTTCAATTTCTACTTTAGTAGCTTTCTTTCCTGTTGCAGTTTTAGAAGAACCTTTTTCATCTTCTTCTTCTTTTTTCACTTTTTCTTCTTTATCAAAAACTGATTTACCCTCACCCATATTCCAAATGTCAGCAAGAATATTTCTCATAGTTCTTCCTTTCGCAACATTTGCTTCTCTGATTTTATCTAGAGTTTCATCAACATCTTTTGTAGTTTTTGATTCTAAGTCAACTGATTCAATTGCTGTATATACATTACCTTTTTTCTTGTATATTTGAAGATATGTTGTCCCACCATCATCTAGATATCTTAAATATTTTATTATATTAGTATCTGAACCTGATAATGTGAAATTTGAGCCAGCACCAGTGTGGCCGCCAAGGTTTCCAGGTTCAATCTTTCCTTTCAAAGATAAATTAAATTTACTTTTCATAAACTTCAAAAAGTCTTTTTGTTCCTTATCACCATCAAATGATTGGTCGGTCATTTTGATATCTGTTTCTTCTAAGTCAACATCTTCTTCTTTTTTATCTTTTGCAATTGCTTTACTGATAGCTTTTCTTCTTTTTGCAAGATACTTGTCAGATGAATCTTTATCACCATCATTGTCAATATCGCCATCTGCTTTACCGACTGGGTCTAGTTTTTCTTTGATGTTTAGTTTCTTCATTTCTTTAGAAATCTCTTTATCAATCATAGCAGTACTTTGGTTTTTCGCCATTAGTCTACCTTTTTGTAGAAGTAAATCAGAGTACTTTAAGTACTTTCCACCTTCATCTACTAATTCTTTAGCACTTGGTTTGTTGTCTTCGTTGATAGCCTTTGAAATTACTTCTTCAAGACTGTCTTTCTTTATGTCAAAATATCTCATTTTTTTATCTTCCTCGTTGTACAGTTTTGAGTAAATCTCTATATGACTTACCAATTGTTGTTTGCATTTTTGCTTTATCATTAGGTCTTAATGAATCAAACATATCTAATACTTTATTTATAACTCTTATATCTATCTTCTCTTTTTTCTTAGGATTATCTTTGAAAGTAACACCTGTCTGGTCTTGTCTACCAGTCTGTTTTATCATATCTTGAGCTCTTCTTAGCTGAAAGACAATATTTTTGTCTGCAGCTTTTCTATCACCTGATGTTGCTACATTATCTACATCAGCAGGGTCTATCTTTTCTTGAATAGCTGTTTGAGATATTACTCTAGTTGCTTGTGACATTAGACTGTTATCTACCACTTCTTTTACTACTTCTTCACTAAATTCTTTATACAGACTTTTTAATTCTGCAGCTTGGAATCCTTTTTTAGTGTATACTTTAATAAACTCTCTTTCATCCATTTCTTGTGCATCCATTTGCATGTCTAAGAATAGTTCACCCATTTTACTTTCTTTTTTTAAACTTTTATTATTATCTATCATCGCTGTTTGTAAACAACCGATTGCTGATTCATTTAAACTTTTATATTCTTCTGTCATTGTTTTCCCCATGTCTTGTTTTGCATCAATATAGTCAGCCATACCATCTAGTTTACTCACTGCTGTTGCAACTTTATTTGTCCACCATGTGGGAAGGTCTTCTTCATCACTTAGTTTTCCTAATTCTGTATTCATTTTCTGTAATGCATCTGTAGCAATCTGTACTTGTGTTTTCATAGATGCCACATCAGTATGACCTGATTCTTGCATGTCTGTTTCTTCTTTAACAACCTTGTTAATTTTAGAATCAGCTCCTGCTCTACTTACACGAATTTCACCAGTTTTCTTAGTTGATATAGAATATTGTCCACCCTTTCTATCTAGATAATTCCAATGGTATTCTTTACCACCAATTTTAGAAAAATGGATTGCACCAGCGTGGTCATCTCCATATTTGTATTTAACTAAATCTTTAAAAGAAGGTAACCTTGCTTCTTGTATGTTATCTTCTAAATCTACTTCTTCTTTTACTTTAGTAAATTGTTGTTTGTTACCATATGTAGACCACATTATTTTCTCACCAGATTTTAATCTTTGACCTGCCTGAGATAATCTAGTCTGTCTGTATATTCTTGCGAAGTGTGATTTTTTAGTAGGTTTATTCTTTTTATCGTAATCATCTCTTGCTTTCTTAGCATCCTTTAATCCATTACCTTTATCTTTAAATACAGCAATAACTTTTTGAGCATTATCACCTGGCCCACCAGTTACAACAAAAGCGTCATTTTGTGCGACAGCTTCTTTGACTTCTTCTTTAGAATCTAGATAAGCTGCGACTGCCATTTTCTCTTTCTTCTTATCTGACTTTCCTTTGAATTGTGGAGCATCTGATTTTTTAAAATCATCTATGTAATCCCCAGCGTCAGCAGATTTACCGAGTTTCTCTTTTACTTGTTTAATTATGTCTATACCTTTTCTCATAATAGTATTTATCCTTTCATTAAGTCTGTCACAGATTTACCTTTCTCCCAGAACTTACATGACCAATAACCTGCTGTGGTTTTATCAGTTTTTTGGTCACAATTGTGTCTTGCTCTGAATGCTTTGAGTCTAGCAGGACTATCTCGTTTGATTTCCATATTAGGGTCACCAAATTCTACCTTGACTACATTACCTTTATCATTTCGTACATATACTTTGTACTTCTTAATATCACCCTTAGTCGGATTATTTAGTTTAACTTTTCTTCCTTGATACTCAGAATCTTCATCTAATTCATCCCATTCGTTCATTTTAGACTCGCCTGGTGTTAACTTTTTTAGATACTCATCATATTCAGGTGTTCCCATTAAGTAGTATTCTCTTAAAGACTGTCCATAATCTTCTTTATTCATGTATCCATACATCAGTTTTCCTAACTGTTGACCTACTAAGTGGTCTGATAGATAATGAAATCCTGCCTTTACTCTACCCATACCAACTGTCTTTGCAGCTTCTATGATACCATCTCTGTGTTCAGGGAATTTATCAGCCACATATAAAGCAACTAACATAGACTGACAAGAGTGTCCACTAGGATATGACCTAGTTTTATTTGTTGTACTTCCTAATACATCTAGATTACCATCTAATTCAAATGGTCTACTTCTGTTAAACTTGTTCTTAAAATGTTTGATTGTAGGGATTGCTTGAGTTACAATATCACTTAATTCATCATCATGAAAAACTATTCCATTGTTTTTACAATACTCTTTAATAGAGTAGAAAGAATCTTTGTCGTTATTTGCAACTTCTTCTTCATCTTCTGGTGTTCTAGTATTAATAAACTTTCTAACGATTGATAATTCTCTTTCATCATCTTTTGGATAATCTTGTATTTGAATACTATCCTTTACATTATTTGGAAAGAATTTAAATGCTTCTTCTATACTTTCACCTCTAACTTGTTTTGCCAAGTCAGCATCTGCCTTACCCCATGTTCCTGAAGACTTAGTGATAAATGAATTGACTCTTGCAAATGCCCATTGTTGTGGTGTTGTGCCTGGTCTATGTCCTGTCTTCCATGCAGCCATTCCTCTATCATATACTTTTTTAAGTATACCATATGGCATTTTAGATTTTTCAGCTTTCTTAACTAGACCTTCTATCTTCTCATTTATTTGTTCTTCTGGCACACAGTTAGGCACCATTTTATTGCCTTTCTTTTTCATGCCTAGTTTTTTGTAACCATCCCAACATGCTTCATTAGTTTTTCTTTTAGAACCTTTTAATCTACTACTTTCAGCCTTTCCTCTGTTTTTAGATTGAGCTTCAAATCCAACAATCTTACCATCTTTATGTGATGCATCTTTATTATCACCATTACCATAAGTTCCTTTATCACGATTGTACTTAACTAACTCTGCACGATATTTTATTTTTTCAGGTGAAGATTGAAACTTTTTATATTCATCTTTATAATCTCTAGTATATTCTTTAAAGTTTTTAACACCCTCATTCATCTTCTTAGTTTTTTCTTTCATCTTCTCAATGTATGAACGATAAACACCTGCCTCGGCAGACTTACCCATTTCTTTTGCTCTTTGTTCCATAGCAATTGCAGCTTGTATTTTGTGTGCATGAGTTTTACCAGAGTTAATAATTAACTTAACACTATCTCTTGCATCTTGTACAGTTGCAAACTTCAATCCTTGTATTGTACCTTTAGGATTTTCATCTGTATATAAATCAGAATGACTATCACTTCCAGCAGGTTGTCCTTTCTTTCTAGAAATTCTAGGTTCTTCACCAAACATGTCTTTAAACTTTTTAGTATGAGTAGATGGTTTAGTTTTTGCTGTTGAGTCACCTGGAGCCGGACCATCTTTTTTCTTTTTAAAGTGTGTATCTCTTTTGTCTTTTGTAGACTTAGCCATATCTCCAGCATAATACTTAGCAGGTTGTGTACCTTCTTTATCTTTAACATCTTTATCTTGTTTAACTTCTGTGATATCTATATCATGTAACCATACCTTGTGAGATTTGTAATTCTCATCTATGGCAGTTATATAGTTTGTACCTCTACGAATTATTTCCCATGTTGGATGTGTGTCATCATTTTTACCTTTTATTTTGATTAAGTCACCTACATTCCAAATTTCATCTAGTAAATATAAATCTCTTAATGTTTCGTAATCAGTTAAATCTAATTCTTCTCTGATACCCATAGACTTACGAACATCAAAGTATAATTTTTTAGCATCAATATCTTTTAATGGTGTTCCTAGTTTAAAGGAATCAAAATCACTGTCTACTGCAGATGCTCTCATTTTAGATGCAGACATTCCTGCCACACCCTCAGCATCTGGGTCACGCTCTCCAGCACTTAATACTTGTACTGTTTTATATTCATAGAATCCATGTCTTGATTTGACACCATTGTATTCGTTAATTATTCTTTTAAATTCTGCCACTCTATCAGAACCTACAACCATAATAAGATTTTCATAATTGTTTAGTTCTACTAAAATATCAAAAATGTTTCTAGACTTTGATACAACAATACTACTCTTATGTTTAGGAAATGACTTTTTCATGTATGCAACTTTCTTTGCATATTGAAGTGGGTCTGTATTTGGGTCTTGTTTTTGAGATGCAAATATTTTATAATCACTAGAATTTGCTTTCTTTACAGCATCACATAACTTCTCATGACCTGTCGTTGGTGGATTAAATCTACCAAAAGTAAATGCAATTGTTTTAGGTGCTTCTTGTAAGTTTAGTTTTTTCATCTTTTATTCTTTAACATTGTTGTTTTTCTTTTATACTGTGATGTTTTCATTTGTTTTTCAACATCTGCTAAAGCTCCAACAAGGTATTTTAACTTTTTCTCTATTGTATTTTGAATCTGTTCACCATATGCAAATTTATCATTTTTCATTGATAATCTCATATCATCTTCCATATCTTTTAGTATCTCAGCAATTCTTCTTTTTATAATACTTAAACTATATGTTGCCATACCGAAAACATAAACTTCTGGGTCTAAAGCATCTTCATATGTTTTGACACTTTCCATATCTATTGAACCATATTTTGCAGCTTCTGTTAATTGGTTAAATTCTTTAAAATTTCTCATCTTACTTATCCCATGCTTTGATGGCAGTAAAGTTATTATAACTAAACTCCATTCTATCTACTAATTTTACAGCGT
>Ga0209709_10003776_pt1 | contig 12452 bp, 14 predicted proteins | sample ArcticOcean_MG_C_2_FD_187435 | JGI IMG/M metagenome (GOLD analysis project Ga0209709, IMG submission 187435) | Marine microbial communities from western Arctic Ocean - ArcticOcean_MG_CB4_136 (SPAdes) (version 2) | ecosystem: Environmental > Aquatic > Marine > Oceanic | place: Arctic Ocean... | reverse complement strand
ACCCATCTTATAAATGACCCTCTCTTGAATATTGCGTATGCAACTGATTCTGACGCGAATGTAGCGCCAACCACATCGAGTAATGATGATTCGGTCTGGACCTACAGGATCACACTGCTGGATAGTGCATATAATACCGGGTATATAACCATTACATCGGATGCCACAGATCGTGCCGGGAATTCAATAGGCACTTATGTTGATGGCGCTATTTTTCAGACAGATAATACTCTGCCAACTTTTTCTTTTACCGAGCCAGATAGTGGAACTTATGTGAATCATACACTAGTAGGATACTCATTAAGTGAGTCCGTTCTATCAGGATCAATAACCTGGACAAGATTATCAGGGAATGCAGATGCCAATTCGCCTCATGTTATCCCCTTTGATGATGCAGAAAGAGTTGATACTGAGATATTTAGAGATTATTCTTTAATCAATGGGCCAGATAGTCTTGTTTCTGAAACATATTACGAAGTCAAATTTTCAGTGACAGATTCATCCAATAATCAATCTATTGATTTTATTGAAACGCCCGTGTATTATGATACCACAGGATCATCTGTGACTGTTACCTTTAGTCAATTATTTGTGAGTGCGGATTCTACTGTGACAATTACAGCAACTTTTAATGAACGTGTCTTGCCAACGCCTACAATCTCCCTAAACTTTGCCGGAACTTTTAATGATATAGCGGATTCATCCATGACTATTTCGGAAAATGATTCATCCATTTGGACACTGACGGCCATTGTCCCATCAGGTATTGAAAACCAAGGAAATGTGGGTGTTGCCATCACTGCTATGGATCTGGCGACAAATACTCTCGATACAACAATAATAGCGGACACATTATATGTGGATAATACTGAACCGGTTGCTGATTTCACTTATATAAATATAACCCAGGATAGTTCATTAGCCAATGTCGGTATTGGTGGAGATGTTATTGAAATTAAAGTTCAAATGAACGAACCTATTATTGTGTATGACCCTATTCCTGCTCTGAATTATGACTATGCTGGAGGTGCAGAATCAGGCAACTCTGTTGACGGTGTGATTGCTCAATCAAGTTCAAATGGCGATTCCGTATGGGTATTCCAAATTACACTACAAGATACTATCCATAATGATGGTCCATTGAATATAACTTTAGTTGCCAAAGATAGATCGAACAATGATGTAACAAATTTTACAAATAATACCTTATTCCAGGTGGACAATAAACATCCAGCGGAATTTGCCGTGGGCGCTGCTACAGTTTTTGGCAATAATGCAGTTCAGGGGTGGATCAATGGCAAAACAGATTCAGTTGGGGTTGTGATTCCGATTCAAACGAACTCTGAAGATTCTACATTATTTTTGGGCGGTTATACGAAAATTCAGTTTTATAATCTTACTCGCGGTGTGGCTTGGGTAACAGTTGGTACTCAAGATAGTTTAACTCAGGCTGGTACTGACGAAATATTTTATCGAACAATTGAAGAAATTGAAGCTGCCATGCCTCCAAATTCAGCTCTTATTGTGGGTGATTCTTTAGAAATACGCGCAAGTATTACAGACCGTAATGGTAACCTGACCCATGGTACCAAAAGTGTTCAAAAGTTAGTTTATGACCCGGTTGGGCCAGTTGTAGGACAAATTAATGGCGGTAATATGTTTACTGCTGACACTCTTTATTCCAATGATACCTTATCGATTCAATGGTCTGCATTCATAGATGAAGGAGATGATGCTTCCGGTTTTGATCATTATCAACTCGCGTTTGAAAAGCTTGGAAGTGATTCATTAGAAGACTTCTATGGTTGGGATTCGGTTGCACTCCCAACTTTGCCTTTAGAATACGGTTTATTTCTTGAACATAATGAAAAATATATTGGGCATATCCGTGGTTTCGATATTGCAGGTAATCTTTCTGATACATTGGTTACAGATACTTTAGTTCGTTACAATACAAAACCAACCATCGCAACATTCATTGATGCCGTATTGGATGAAGATAATTTTTGGACAGACACCCTTGCCCTGACAGACCCTGACCTGTTTGTGATGCAGAGTGATTCATTTACATACAAAGCCATCACCACTAGATTAGTGGGGAATGCAGCTACAGATTCCGTTACAATTGATACTTCAGGAGTTCTAACTTGGACACCCACCCAAAATGATACCGGAACCTATGAAATCCAAGTTATTGCCACAGATGCCTATGCATTTGCAGACACATTCAAATTGCCATTGGTTGTTACGGCTGTAAATGATACACCAGTCGTGGATATTTTATCACCGGATAATAATCTTATATGGACAGAAGACACTACAACTTCTGTGGAAGGAGAGAATAAATATATTAAAAAGATAAATCTCACAAGTTACCTCGAAGATGTTGATAATAATGATTCAACCGAAATTGATTGGCAAGCCATCATTCTAGATACAACACAATTGGATGAAGATTTTCCATTGGGTCGTGTCATTGTAGGTCCCGGGACACCTTGGAGTGTTCATTCAAGGCTCTTGAGAGAATATCTAGGTTTTGACCTTAATCCGAAAGGAATGAAATCTCCTGTTATCTCCAGAAGAACAGCCAACCAAATCAATACAAGAAATAATATGTCCAATCCATTATTGTCTGTAACGATTAATACAATATCTTCCGGTGAAAGTTGGGCCTACTTTAATAGTGATTCGAATTATTACGGTTCAGACCATCGAATAATTTTTATTGCCCAGGATTCAGATGGTGCTGAAGATCGCGATACAATTATGGTCACTGTTCTACCTAAAAATGATGCCCCCATTATTTCAGAAATACCTTTAATAGAAGTAATAGAAAATGATTCTATTTATTTGAAATTAGGCGCTTTTACGACTGATGTTGATGATACAGATCTCACATTTACCATATCGGCTATTACAAACGAAGATAAAATATCCATTTCACCAACGACCTTTTTATCGAATGACATTGGTGATTCAGTATTGTTTTTGCCTAAAAAACTCTGGTCGCAGGAAGCAACAATCAAAGTGATTGTTACTGATAATGAAGAAGCTTCTGATACGGCTACTTTTATCTTGGATATATTAAGAGTACCTCGACCGGAGATTAAGGTGGCCGTCGTTCAGAATAATGCTTTTTCCAATTATTTACAAGTGATTGTTTCTGATACAGTTTCAAAAACAAAATTCATTTCTCTGGAAGTTCAAAATGAGGATATTGATCTAGACACTATTGCTGCTTTTACTTGGGCAGGAGATTTTAATTTTAGTACTGCAGGAAATTATTCAATTGATGTTCTTGCTATTGGGGATGTAGGAGATACCGTAGTTACCGAATTAATAGCATTGGCTGCTGCAAGGGAAGCGAGTCGCTGGTTTGGACGTAGCGTAGATGGACGATTCTCAGTGGCAGGTGATCCTGGATCCGTGCCTTACGATCAGTCATTTATCATAGTGGATTCTTCCTTGTTTGCCGATGATTTTAATGATCAGGCATCTTATGTCTTGGGTGATGAGTTTTTTGAATTTGGGAAACCTATTGAAGTTCGATTTGGTAGCCAACGTGATGATTTGGCTATTTATAGACGGAAAAATGGCGTGACTTGGGAAGAACTGCCATCAATCTCAAAAGATGGTGAAATTTTTACCTTCTCAGAGAAAACTGGGTATTTCAAATTAGGACCTAAAACAATCATTGTACCTGAAGAAACAAATATTCACCAGAATTACCCGAATCCATTTAACCCATTGACTACAATCATGTATGACATTGGTTTGATGGATGGTCTTAGCCAAAATGTGTCAATCACTATTTTCAATCTAATAGGTCAACATGTTAAAACACTGATCCAGGATAAAGACCAAGTTGGTCAATTTACTGTACAATGGAATGGTCAGAATGAATTTGGACAATCCATGTCAACCGGTGTTTATTTTATTCAATTGACTACACAAACCGGAATTGTCAAGAATAAGAAAATGATGTTACTCAAATGATGAATATTTTAAAAAATACTTTTGTCACCCTAGGGTTGGGATTTTGCCTTATCTTTATCCCAAATTGCCGTGGAAATATTATTGCATCAGAAGAAGAATTAGCTGATTATGGATGGGTCATGTACGAAGAACATAATTTTCTTGATGCAAGAGACTGGTTTGCCGATGCCATCAAAAAAGATACACTTTATAGTGATTCTTACAATGGGATGGGTTGGACTATGGGGCACTTACGCCAGGCAGATTCATCCGTCTATTATTTTGAAAAATTCCTATCCATGGACACATCTTTTTCGAATGTCTTGGATTTTTATGCCGGATTAAGCTTTGCCTATAATGCCCTTGGGAAGAATTCAGAAGCACGAACAAACTGTAATATATTTTTTGGAAAACAAAATCTAATTTTGAGTCCGGGATGGGAGTTCAGCCATAACAAAAAAATTAATTATTTAGATGTTCGATTGATCCAAGCAGTTTCAGAATTCCGATTAGGTCTTTTGGAGAACTGTCAAGAATCCATCAATCAGATATACAAGGATAGTGGATCTTCAACAATAGTTGATGAAGATTATACCACCCCCACGGGCCAATCAGTTTTGGCCACCCATCTCGCTACGCTCTCAGACCAACTTCGAAATTCATAAATGTTAGATCGAAAAGATCTATTCCCATCCAGAAAAAATCATAAAGACTGGATGAATGAATCTATACGTCTAGCTCAAAAAGCATTCTCGGAGGGAGAAGTCCCTGTGGGAGCAATTGTTGTAAAAAATGATAATATTATTGGCCGAGGTTATAACCAGCGAGAGCGGTTAAATGATCCTACGGCTCATGCGGAAATTCTTGCGATTACCGCAGCATCAAGTACATTAGAAGATTGGCGTTTATCGGATTGTACTATATATGTTACAAAAGAACCTTGTCCTATGTGTGCAGGCGCAATCATCAATTCCCGTGTCTCAAACCTTATATTTGGGGCTTATGACGAAGAAAAGGGGTGTTGTGGATCCTTGTATCAATTATGCGGCGATAGGCGCTTAGACAGCCGAACAGCGGTAAAAGGTGGCGTGGAGGAAGATAAGTGTACCGCAATCCTTCAAGAATTTTTCAATTTAAAGCGAGACAAGGGAACCATTTAGGTATTGCTATTTGACTCACATGAATGTCTATCTTGAACTATTAAAGAATAAAACACCTTTTATTGATCTTCGATCACCAATAGAATTTGCCAAGGGAACTTTTCCACAGAGCGTTAATCTTCCTATTCTTAATAATGACGAGCGTGCAGAAGTTGGCAAAACCTATAAACATCATGGGAATGCTGCTGCTGTCGAATTAGGTCATCGATTGATATCGGGTGACCATAAGGAGATCAGAGTCTCTGGTTGGAAAAAATTTATCGATAAAAATCCGTCAACATGGATGTATTGTATGCGAGGGGGACAGCGATCCAATATTGCACAAGATTGGTTAGATGATATTGGAGTAAAGGTACCTATTGTTAGCGGTGGATACAAAGCACTCCGGCAAGCTTCCATAGAAATTTTGGATTCTGTAAAGGATGATAAAAAACGATGGATCGTTTTAGGGGGGAGGACAGGGACAGGTAAAACTGTCATTCTGAATCAAATAGAATCTTCTATTGATCTGGAACACCATGCTGAACACCGCGGTTCTGCGTTCGGTGGATTTCTTTCACATCAGCCTTCGCCAATGGATTTTGAAAACAGATTAGCAATTAATTATCTCCGCCATGATCATCAAACCTTAGTTTTGGAAGATGAGAGCAGAAATATCGGAAAAGTTGCAATTCCTAATATTTGGTTTCAAAGAATGCAGAATTCAGAAATGATATTCATAGATATATCATTAGAAGAACGGATCCAAAACATCATAGAAGATTATGTCATCACCCCGGTAGGTGATGGTATTTCAAAGACGGATCTATTACTTTCTCTGCGGTCATCCTTAATGAAAATACAAAAACGATTGGGTGGTGATAATTTTCGTGAAATAAGGAATAAAATGGATCAAGCGTTCCTGGATCCAAAAAACTATGGACAAGAAGCCTGGATTAAACAATTGCTGAATGTGTATTATGATCCCTTATATGATTACCAGATCAAATCAAAGGTCAGCCGATGTATTTATCAGTCAGACACGAAAGGTGTTACAGAATTTTTATCTGAATTAGAGTCTGACTAGGATCAAAGTTATATTAGCAAACTGACAGTAGCCAGGAAGCCGACAACATTAGAACGAGATCAGAAAATATCTGTTAGAAATAAATGAAAATCTGGAAGACCATATTATTTATATTTTAGAGAATTAGGATTTTTAATCTAATAAAAAACCCCGCTCGATCTTTACAGTTTCCTGGAAGAAAGTGCGGGGTTTTTATTAGGTATAGTTTGGTCTAATTTTTCTGAAGTTCAAAGGAATCTGCTAAGAAAACATCGTCCTGCACATTGCCGACGACATTTGCTACACGAACAGCGTTGCACATGCCATCTTTTGCATGTGGATCACCAAGCTCTGCCATTTTTGTCCCTTTAACCAAATAAGATTTTTCGCCAATCTGAATTGCCAGATTACATTCTTTTTGGCTTTTCATGCTAAAGTTACACATTCCACAGGATGTCTGAACCAACCCGCTAACAGAACCATCATCTGCAATGGTGGATATAAAATTTTTCTCGCTAGGCATGGCAACTTTATTTTTGGAAACTTTACAAGATCCACAACCTGCAAAAACCAGATTAATAGAAAAAAGAGATGTAAGAATTAGGTATGTGATATTTTTCATGATGTTAGCTCCTTAATTAACTTTTTGTTATTCTGATATTATGGATATTCTCAATTTGAAATGAGATATTAAACTATACAATATTCTGCTATTACTGAAAATTTATAAAATTTTAATTACTCAGGATTTCAGATTCTTCATTCACGTACAACCAGAACCGGGCAGGTGATAAGGTTAGTGATATCTTCATCAATAGAATCTGTAATTCTAGCCATAAATCCTCCCATTTTTTTATGGCCTACCACCAGCATATCAATATCATTACTATGTTGCTGTATTTTTTCGGGTATATTTTCACCTTTTGTTATAATTATTTCAAGATCATTAATAATTTGTTCAAAACCATATTCTGTAAACCGATTACGAATAATTTCTTCAGTCACATTCAATTCTGAATCTCCCTTGGGTTGACTTAGAACTGGTTGATGGACATGGATTGCTATTAATTGAGCTTCAAATTTATTTGCCAGAAGAACTGCCTGCTCTATAACTGGCTTTTCATCTCCATGGGCAACTAACGCCACCATAATCCTTTTTGGTTCAGAAATCATCTCTCAAATTAATTATAAAGTTCAATAAGGAAATAACCTTTTTTGATAGATTTTAACTGGGATACTAATTTATTTCTTTTCGCCACAATTCATATTTTAAAGTATCATCGTCTGTATCTTCATCTTTTAATCCTATGTCATATCCAAAATAATCAAGCGCATCCGTCAAAAAATATAGTTTAGTTAAAACCATAGTAATGATTTCGATTTGTTTAAACAAAAATGTTTTTTGTTTATCTAGAGCCACTACTTTCTTCTCTTTTCAATACTTTGGGATTGAAGATTGATTAACAACCATGGCTTGTTCAGCTTTGATCATGCCAATGGCCATGTTCCGGCGACCAAACCTTTCCTGGCGGTGGATCTCCTGGAGGTTGAGACCTTGGTGCAGAAGTTTCAGGTTGATCAGGAAGAGTTGTGGTCCCCAAAGGTGCATCATGCCAATGGCCGTGTTCTACAGACCAAACCTTTCCCGGCGGTGCGGGCCCGGGTGCTGTTGATGTTAGATTTTGTTTTTGGGGAATAAGAGGTGTTGGTGAATAACTTGTTGTTTCTGGAGGAGGAGATGTTTGAAAAAATAAAAACCAAAGTAGGAATAGGAAAATAACTGCAACAATAACCCACGTTTGGGAAGATGTTTCAGTGGTTTTCCCGTGGCAGGTTTTGAATTTTTTCCCACTTCCACAATGGCAAGTATCATTTCGACTTGGTTTATTTTTCAAACTTTTCTCCAGGTTGAATTTATCATGAGTATTTTCATTGAGTTTTAATTGGAACTGGGCAATGAGATAATGATCACACTAAATATGATGCCCATAGTATTAGCGACTAGATCCTTGCGGCTAAAAAAGCCATTCTTACTTTTACTATCTTGGATCTCCTTAGCGATACCGGCAGTAAAACTCATCCCCATAGAAACAGGTAAGGCTGACGTTTCATCCTTTCCCATTTTATTGACCAGGACATATTGAATGCCCAGAGAGACTAGACAACTATAAGAGAAATGCTGCACTTTATCTATCGCAAACCATTTATCCTGCGGTTGATCCTTTTCAATGGCAAGGACAGGTGTTAATAATAAGAAGAATAACACCAAACTGAATAGAGCAGAAGGTATGATGTTGATAATTGTTATTTTACACATGAATTATACTGCCATTAATAATAGCTTCTTTACAAATCCTAACAAGAAAAATACCGCAATTGGAGAAAAGTCCATTCCCATATTCTGCATAGGCAATATTTCTCTAATTGGTTTTAAAATGGGTTCTGTAACCTGGTACAGGAGTTGAATGAACTGGTTGGAAGGATTATGGGAAATCCAACTGAGAAAAACACGGGCCATAATCAACATTTGCAGCAGATTAAAAACATTGTTGATAATGTTTAAAAGGAGATAGTTCATAAGGGTAAATTAATCATAAAATATCAAATTAAGGATAGGAGAATTTAGCCACAAGGTTGTTTGTTATGATCATCGGGTCATCTTTTCATCCCTATTGACAGTTCCCGGCGTGAACGCTGGCATACAAACTGCAATATAATTAGCGCCCTTATCGTCAGGTGTGCTATATCTTACCCATTCACCAGCATAGGTAATAATGGCTTCACCTTTATCAACAAATAGTGTATCCTCTTTAGTCTCCACCTTTAAACGACCATCAAGCACGATAGTATATTCGTCAAAATCAGGACGCTGCCCCGGTTCCTGCCAACCACCTGGAGATTGCATATGGGCAATGCTTACATCATTGGTTTTAGAATTTACCAATCCAATATATTCTTGGATGATTTTGGGTTTGTTACCAACGGATTTAATTATTGTTGGTGAATTTATTATTTTAGGCATTATTTATATCTTTTTAGTTATCTAAGTTATATTTTCAATATTGTTATTGAACATGTTTATGTTTCAACAATGATATGCATCATTATTAAAATCTACCCATCATCTCAGAAACAAAAACCCCACGAATGTGGGGCTTAATGTATCAAAAATATATTAACTAGTCAGGAATTCCGCTACCACTATGTAATGGTGTAAAATCACCAGACTTCACTTTCCAATCTCCATTTTCCTTAACTAAGACCTGACATACTCTTGTCCTATAATTACTTTTAGTAACTCCACGGATCGTATAGGTGCCTACCAAATAGTAATATGCAACAGCATATTTCCCTTTTTCTAAAACATCAACTTCTATATATCTAGGATTAAAATCATATTTATCACTTGCATCCTGATCTTTTGTTACTGCCTTAACAGTTGCATCTTGATGATACCAGAAGGAACCATTTGAATCACCATTCATCGTACCGTCTGAATGAAGTGTAGATACAAATTCACTCCATTTTTTATCATTTTGCAACTGCCAATGTCTTTCAATAAAATTCTTTATATCAGTGACATCATCTGCGAAAGTGAATGAAGCCATTGCAATAATAGTTATTAATAGATGTTTCATTTATCATCTCCTCTTTTATTTTTCATGAAATTAGTAATTAATTTTTCAATAAAAATTTATAAAACTGCATCGTTAAAAACTAATCCCAATCCTGGAAACCGTCAATATCACATTTTTGAACATTCATCACTTCATGCTCTGTGAAAGTTGAACCAATATACGTAACGAAAGCCACAATAGATAAATTATTTTTGTTATATAAAGATAAGTCAACTGTATATGTTTCAATATGCTCTCCACCAGAAACTAAAGATGAAGGACTTATTGGATCTCCTAAAGACTCGCTTAGAATTGCTCTCAAAGTATGATTGTGTTCATATCCTTCTATATAATCACCTAAATTATAAAAAGGGCTCTCTGCATCTGTATTATAATAATTTCTCTGATCATATCCACTGCCTGTTCCTGTGACACCATCTTCAATTAAATAAACTGTTAATCTATAATCGTCTCCATTAAGAGTAGAGTTAAACCCTGTATGAACTTCAATATTTGCCTTATTACCATTCACTTCTGATTTTATTGCTAATCCACAAGAAGAAATTTTTATTAATTGATCGTTTGCAACATATTCCCAATAACCTCTATTCATAGATGTGTTACCATCAACCGGAACCCTATCTACCATTCCAGAAGGGAACCCAGTATTCTGATAAGTAGTCTCTAAATAATTAGTATGTGCTACTTCCATAGCATCGCCAGAATGTAAACTTACTCCAACAACTCTACCGTCATTATCATTAATGAGATTTTCAACCCTATGTGCCCCATCAGGACAATATCCACACCATGCTCCTGTGAATTCTTCCATTAATACTTTTTTGGTAAATGTAGATGGAACTGTGCTAACCTGAAAGTCATAGGGCTCATCTTCACATCCTGCAAAGACCAGTAATCCAAATATTAGTATCTTTAAATATTGATTCATTTAACACTCTATAGTTGATTAAATATACACATCATTCCACAAACAAAAAAAACCACGAATGTGGTGCTTGATTGTTATGAATAAGATTTTTTAATTAATTGGTTACTAATAATACATCTATTTCTATATCATCTAGAATTAACTTGTCACCTAAATTCTCAAAAAAATTTCCAGACCGAAAGCGTACATCATATTTTGATCTATCAAAAGACAAACTAGTTTTTGCCTGCAAAGAAGGTTTTGTTTGTAATAATTCAGTAGAAAATGAAATTGGATGAGTGATATCCTTGATAGTTAACTCGCCAGTTAAGTTTAGTTGATTATTTTTAATAGGATTTTCATCGCTCTGAAACGTAATGAAAGCACTAGAGTATTTTTCAACGTCAAAAAAATCTGGACTTTTTAAGTGCCCTTCCAACTTTGTCCCCCATTTACCTTGCATATCAGTTACAGTAATTGTTGTCATATCTATTTCAATTTCCCCATGAATGACTCCATTTGCATTAACATCTATTTTACCTTTTTTCAAAGCGAGAGTCCCTGTGTGAGTATCTGTTGACAGTTCTTTTCCTATCCATTTTAATTCACTTTCGGTATTAATTATATCGTATGAACCTTTCTCCAAATATGTGGATGATGTATTACCAACTTTAATATCTTTGGTTTCATTTTTTTTACCGCATCCAATTAGAGTCAATATGATGATTGATATAGGTATGATAAATTTTCTAATCATAGTTTTTATCCTTATTTGCTATACCTAAAGTTATGAGATTTTAACATATGTTAATTTACCTATCACCTCACAAACAAAAAAACCTGCTAATGGGCGAGCCTGCGATTCTCTTTAGGTATAAAGAAAAAATTATTCACATAAATTTTATTATTGGGGTTCAATTGATACTCATAAATATTAAAATTATCCAAACTAGACATTAATGCCCCATTGAAAAAACATCCATTATAGTTGAGCTTATAGAGTAAATCAAAAAAATCCACCGCAAAATATCTATATTTAATTTATTTACCATTATTCTTGAAAATATTTACTTCTTTTAAGGTTATCTGAATTTATCCTTTGTTGGATGTTAATACTATAACCTACCATTTCTACAAACAAAAAACCCCACGAATGTGGGGCTTGATGGTTAATTATCATTCAGATTATTCTTCGAATAAGAAATCAAAATAAAAAGTGCAGGTAAAGGGAATAGCCCAATATGGATAATGACTTTCTCAAATAATGTCCTTTCTCGTAGCCATCGCCTTGCTTGAAATATTTTGTTTCCCACACCCAAATCTACACATCATCCCACAAACAAAAAACCCAGTACCTCAATCGGTATCCCAAATTGTATCCCGTTTTTGCAAAAGGAATGGTATATATTGATTCATTCCGGTACTTTGATGAGAATATAATGAAAAAGAAAAGCCCTGTTTTTACAGGGCTTTGTCATCATTAACGAGAGCGGAGAGAGAGGGATTCGAACCCCCGATACACGCAAGTGTATACTGCATTTCGAGTGCAGCGCATTCAGCCAGGCTCTGCCATCTCTCCTAAATTAGGGTTATATTCCAATGGAAATTATCATGCCCTTTACGGAATCACAACGCGCAGAACTGGAAGAATACTTGGAAACAATCCTTGAATTATACACGGAAGATGAATATGAAGAGTTGGTGGAAGGTATAGTTTCCCATTATTG
>Ga0209709_10003775_pt1 | contig 12458 bp, 10 predicted proteins | sample ArcticOcean_MG_C_2_FD_187435 | JGI IMG/M metagenome (GOLD analysis project Ga0209709, IMG submission 187435) | Marine microbial communities from western Arctic Ocean - ArcticOcean_MG_CB4_136 (SPAdes) (version 2) | ecosystem: Environmental > Aquatic > Marine > Oceanic | place: Arctic Ocean... | reverse complement strand
GTTAATTTGATGCCGATGCTAATTAAGATTGTAGAACTAGGCTTTGCCTGGCCATCATTCAACAGCGGACTATATTGGGTGGCGCTCCGACTTTACGGTTGCAGGTACAGCCAATGTATTTAACACTGATTCCCCACCAAAGTTCAATATGTAGTTATATTTAGTAGAATATTCTTGTATGTCAATAAAGATTAAATTTATTTTAAAATTTAATCTAGGGTTTTAAATCTCTAAATTACACAATATATGTAATACACTTTTGTGGCGGGCAAAACCTAATTTAGGCTCAAATCATAAATTAAATTATTAATCGATATATCGTTATTTTTTATTATTGAAATTTTTGAATTCTTTTCTTTATGAAAAAAAATTACACTATTTTTTATATTATCATTATCTTCTATTCTTGAGTCGTGATCAGAAAAAATAATTATCTCAAAATTTTCAAATTGTCCAATTTTTTTTATTTTAAAGAAAAATTCATCTAAATATTTTATTAAACATAGTTTTTCTAAATTATGTTGAGTTCTTTTCTGAATTAAAGAAATTCTATTATAATTAATTGATTTATCACCATCATACTCACACTTCGGATTAAAACCATAAGGGATATGTGGTACCAAAATATGAGCAAAAAATAAACTTGTATCTTTATTACTTTTAATATTTTTAAAAATCTGATCAAATAAATATCTAATAGATGCTTTTTCTCCTTCAGGATCAAGCAATGTATCAACTAATCTAATTTGCGTAGCAAATCTCCAAAAAAAATTACTAAAAATTGATCCATTATTCCTATACGTGGATATATATCTTGTTAGTTTAGTATTTTTAAAACCATTTATAAAAGTTAAATTTCTATCAAAAGGATTGAATTGATTACAAATTATAACTTTAGGATGTCTACAGTAGTCAAGATACATTGATTGATTAACAATAATATTTTTATGTTCATCAAGATCAAAAAATTTATTTTGCTTTACTTCATTTGTTGTAAAATAATTATTCGATTTTCTTAAAAAATGAACTTTTTTATTTTTATCAATACTAATGTATTCTTTTTTGGTTTTTATAAAATTTAATACTGAACCCAATGACTGGTCCGTGTCTCTAAATAGTCCATATGCATTCTCATAAATATTAAAATTATTTTTTATAAAGTAGTCTCTAATTTGCTGATTAATATTTTTTCCATTAATTACATTGGAATCTATGCTATTTAGGGCTGACATTTCATCAAAAATGATAACTAATTTTTTATTGTTATTATCTTGGATCGTCTGTTTATTTTCAATTAAATCTATTTTTGGGAAATTTGAATAATTTTTTGAAATATCCATTATATTAAAAATAAAAACAACAGAGATAGAGGAAAATAAAATTTTTAATGCATTTATTTTTATAGATATAAACATTAAGAACAAAATAATGATTGATATAATAGAGAAAAGTAATGAATTAAAATATTTGATATTAAAGCTTATGACTGGAATTATACTTTTTGATATGACCCATAAACCTAAATTTTGATCTAAAGAATAAAAGGTTATTAAGCTTAACCAAAAATAAACAGCTTTGGGTTTACTCTTAAAATAAAATTTAAATATCTGAATATGAATAAAAATTGGTATAGATATAAATAAAAAAAATGTCGTATACTGTTAGGTTTCCTCTAAACATCCAAATAGGAAAAAAGCTAATTAATCCATATAATTTATAAAGGTTAAAATTCATTTAAAATATTTTAGCATTGATTATCTTGCTTTTTAAACTTACGCTAATAATTTACAAGTAAATTACTGATGATAAACCAAAACTCTAGTTAATATCTCTGCTAAAAACTTTCTATTTTCAGTTAATACTTTACAAGTTTTTTGTGATTTCTTCAGTCATTTTTTTTGCATCTGCAAATAACATTAAGGTATTTTCCTTATAAAATAAATCGTTATCAATACCTGCATATCCTGGAGATAGACTTCTTTTAACAAATAAAACTGACTTACATTTTTCAACATCTAAAATTGGCATTCCATAGATTGGGCTTTGAGGGTCACTTTTTGCTGCAGGGTTAGTTACGTCGTTTGCACCAATTACAAATGCGACATCTGCATTGGCAAAATCATTATTGATTTCTTCTAATTCAAAAACCTCATCATAAGGTACATTTGCTTCAGCTAAAAGCACATTCATATGTCCAGGCATTCTTCCAGCAACAGGGTGAATTGCGTAGGATACTTTAATATCATTTTTTTTAAGTGTATCCACCAGCTCTCTTAAGGCATGTTGTGCTTGAGCTACTGCCATGCCATAACCTGGTACAATTATAACAGATGATGCATTCTTCATCAAAAATGCTGCATCTTCTGCATTACCACTTTTAACTGGTTTCTGCTCTTTACTTCCGGTTGTTGAAGATTGTTCTGTTGCTCCAAATCCTCCTAAAATTACATTAAAGAAAGAACGGTTCATTCCTTTGCACATTATATAGGATAATATTGCTCCAGAGGAACCAACTAAAGCTCCTGTAATTATTAGTGCAGTGTTTTCTAATGTAAAACCAATTCCTGCTGCCGCCCAACCAGAATAGGAATTTAACATTGATATAACAACTGGCATATCTGCGCCTCCAATTGGAATTATCAATAAAAATCCAATTAAAAAAGAAATAGCTAATAAAACCCAAAATAGATTTGATGATTGAGTTGAACACAAAAAATAAGTTACAACTAATATAGAAATTAATATTAATGCATTAAGTGGATGTTGGCCTTTAAATGTTATCGGTGAACCAGACATTATTCCTTGAAGTTTTAAAAAAGCAATTATTGAACCTGAGAAAGTAATTGCACCAACTGCTGCACCAATTGACATTTCAATTAAACTTCCGAGCTTAATATCTCCTGGAGATCCAAGATTAAAAGCTTCTGGATTTAAAAAAGCTGATATTGCTACAAATACTGCAGCAAGACCAACAAGACTATGAAAACCAGCCACAAGTTCTGGCATAGCAGTCATGGGTATTTTATATGCTATGAATGCACCAATTAAGCCACCAATTAAAAGAAATACTAAAACATAAGCAAAACCGTTTGAAAAACTTCCTGTAGATAAAAATGTAACTGTTATTGCAATTACCATTCCTAAAACACCAAAGTAATTACCTTGCCTAGAGGTTTCTGGAGAAGATAGTCCTCTTAATGCTAAAATAAATAATACACCTGAAATTAAATAAAAAATTGCTGATAGATTTGCTGATATCATCATTTATCCTTCTTCTTTTTTTTATACATTGCGAGCATTCTTTGAGTGACTAAAAATCCTCCAAAAATATTTATTGCTGCTAAAGATATTGCTAAAAATCCAAAAATGCTTGATGAGTTAAAAATATTATCAGAATTACCTGCTAGTCCTGCTATGATAGCTCCTACAATAATTACTGACGAAATTGCATTAGTTACTGACATTAATGGAGTATGCAAAGATGGTGTAACACTCCATACAACATAGTATCCAATAAAAATTGAAAGGACAAAAATGCTTAGTCTAAATATAAAGGGATCTATTTCCATAATCTTATTTAATTAGTGTTTTTTCAATTATTTCATCTTCTAAATTAATATTAATTTTTTTATTTTCTTTATCATATAAATTTGAAACAAAGTTAAATACATTTTTTGCATACAAACTTGATGCTGAGATAGGTAGTTTATTTAAAATATTTGTTTCGCCCATTATTCTTACTCCATTTTTATTCACTATCTTGTTCACTTCAGAAAATGCAGTGTTGCCACCTTGAACTGCTGCTAAGTCATAAATAACAGATCCTACTTTCATATTAGCAATCATATTTTCTTTAATTATTACAGGTGCTTTTTTTCCAGGAATTAAAGCAGTACATATTACTATGTCTATTTTTTTTAAAGTTTCACTTAATAGCTCTTCCTGTTTCTTTTTAAAATCCTCAGATGCTTCTTTTGCATATCCACCTTTTGTTTCAAGGTTTTCAGAACCTTCTACAGTTAAAAATTTTCCACCCAAACTTTCAACTTGTTCTTTAGATGCCATTCTTACATCCGTAGCAAAGACAATTGCTCCCATTCTTTTTGCAGTTGCAATTGCTTGTAAACCCGCAACACCAGCACCTACAACCAAAACTTTTGCTGCAGGAATTGTTCCTGCTGCAGTCATCATCATTGGTATAGCTTTCTCAAAATTTGAAAATGACTCAATAACCGCTTTATATCCAGCAAGATTAGCCTGGGAAGAAAGTATGTCCATAGATTGTGCTCTTGTTATTCTTGGTAATAATTCTAGCGAAAAAATATTAATTTTATTTTTTACTAAATTTTCTATTTTCTCTTTATTACTGTGTGGATCTAAAACTCCAATTAATATTTGATTTTCTTTTATTAAAGAAATTATTTCATCTGAAGGTAATCCTAGTTGAACAATGACATCGGCACTACTTATAATTTCTTTTGTGTCCTTAGAAATATTTACACCTAACTCTTTATACTCACTATCCTTAAAACCTAAATGCTCTCCATAATTTTCAACTAAGAACACTTCAAGACCAATTGCTATATATTTTTTTGCTATATCAGGTGTAATTGCAATTCTTTTTTCAATTTTTTGATTTTCTGAAACTGAAGCAACTTTCATAATATAACTCTACAATAAGAATATAGCCATGAGAACTAAAACAGCTATTACCGCGACAGTTCCCCACAACACAAATTTAGTAAAGTTGTTCCAAGTACTTTTATGGTTTTGATTATCCATAAAATTTACTTCTGTCTTGCTTTAAATTTTGGATTTGTTTTATTAATTATGTAAACTCTACCTCTTCTTCTGACTAACTTAGAATTAAGGTCTCTTTTTTTCAGCGATTTTAATGAGCTTTTTATTTTCATAATATTTTATTTATAGCCGGCAATGTCCTACTCTTCCGTGCCTTAAGACAAAGTACCATCGGCGCTGAAGGGCTTGACTTCCGAGTTCGGAATGGGATCGGGTATAACCCCTTCGCAATAATCACCGGCGGGTTTTTATACTCAAGAAAGCTAAGGTTGTAAAGTAAAAGAAATCATATCTGATTAAATTTTTTTCAATAAATAGTCACTATAAGTTAGTCTAATAGCTTCCTTTAAATTCATTTTTGCTTTCCATCCATATTTTTTAGCTAAACTAACATCCATAACCTTTCTAGGTGTTCCATTAGGTTTTGATTTGTCATATCTAATTTTTATCTTTTTAGAGGGTATTATTAATTTTAGAATAATTTTTGCATACTCAGTTATTGAAAAATCGTTTCCTGTCCCAATATTTATAACCGTTTCTTTAAATTTTTTATTCATAAAATACACACAGGCATCAGCAATATCGTCTACATATATAACTTCTCTTTTGGGAGTACCATCTCCCCAAATAACTATTTCTTTTTTATTTTTAATTTTTAATTCATGAACCTTTCTTATTAATGAAGGAAAAAAGTGTGAATTTAATTTATCATAATTATCATTTGGACCAAATGTGTTGGTTGGCATTAAACACTTATAATTTGTCTTGTATTGACGATTGTAACTTTCACACATTTTTATACCTGCTATTTTTGCTATTGCATATGCTTCGTTGGTTTTTTCTAATTCACCACTTAATAAATAATTTTCTTTAATTGGTTGTTTACACAATCTTGGGTAAACACAACTTGATCCTAAAAAAATTAAGTTTTTAATACCAGACAAATATGCTGCATGAATAATGTTATTTTGAATAGTTAAATTATTGTGCATAAATTCTGCAGGGTACTTGTTATTGGAATAAATGCCCCCCACTTTAGCAGCAGCTATAAAAATGAAGCTAGGTTTTTCTTTTTTTAAAAAATTATATACTTTGGATTGATTGGTAAGGTCTATTTTTGATCTATTTGCTGTTAAAATTTTTTTAAATCCTGTCTTTTTTAACCTTCTAAGGATTGCACTTCCCACTAGACCTTTGTGACCAGCAATATAAATCTTTGACTTATGATTAATCATTATTGCTGATTTTTTTTAAATCATACTCAACCATTTCACTTACAAGCTCTTTTATAGTGGTTTTGGGTTTCCAGTTTAGTTCCCTTCTTGCCTTGCTTGAATCTCCAAGTAAAGTATCTACCTCTAGTGGTCTAAAATATTCCTTATCACACGCAACTATGCAGTTGCCTGATTCATCAAAGCATTTTTCATTAATTCCTTTACCCTTCCAAAAAAATTTTATATTTAATTCTCTTAAAACTAAGTTCACAAATTCTTTTACAGTATATTGTTTTCCAGTTGATATTACATAATCAGAAGGTTTTTTTTGTTGCAGCATTTTCCACATTGCCTCAACATAGTCTCTAGCATGACCCCAGTCTCTTTTTGCATTTATATTTCCTAAATATAATATTTTTTGTTTTTTTAGCTTAATTTTACAAAGCCCTATAACCACTTTTCTAGTTACAAATGTTTCACCTCTTACAGGACTTTCATGGTTAAATAATATCCCGTTACATGAAAAGATATTGTACGCCTCTCTGTAATTGATAGTTATCCAATGTGCATAAACTTTTGCAACACCATATGGACTTCTTGGATAAAAAGGTGTTTTTTCTGTCTGAGGAATTTGCTTAACTTTTCCATACATTTCAGAAGTTCCAGCTTGGTAGAATTTTGTAATTTTTTGAAATCCGTGGAATTTAATTGCCTCTAGTATTCTAAGGGCTCCAATGGCATCAGCGTTAGCTGTATATTCCGGAACCTCAAAAGATACTGACACATGAGATTGGGCTGCAAGATTATAAATTTCACTTGGTTTAATCTTTTTAATCAAACTAGAAACTGAAATAGCATCAGTAACATCACCATAATGTAAAAAAAAATTTCTATTTTTTTCAAAGGGATCTTGATAAATGTGATCTATTCTACTTGTATTGAGTGAAGAAGATCGTCTTTTAATACCATGAACTAAATAGCCCTTTTTTATTAAAAAGGAAGACAGATATGATCCATCTTGTCCCGTAACACCAAAAATTAATGCAATTTTTTTTTTCATCAAAACTAAAATTTTATAACTGATAACACAACTTTTATATCAATACTAAGAAATTAACATATTATTAATATATTTTTAATCTCTTATTCAATACCTTAATTAAACACTTTTTTGATATTTAAATTTAAAAAATTTAACGTAAACTAAAGTATATATTGCAGCACTAAACAGGATTAAGAGTATTTGTATATCTGATTTAGTAATAAAATATAATCCTATAGAAAAAATAATTATATTATAGAAATTTATTATTTGCGCAGTCAAAGTATTTGCTGCAAAGGTATTTAGATCATATTTTTTACTTATATAAAAAAAAACTAATTGGTGGATATGTTTGGCGTCTGGGCGCATCGGAGATCTTTTTATAATATTCTTTCTAATAATTGAAAATAAATTTTCATAAGTTGGATACCAAAGCAATAAGGCTATGAAAAATGGCGAAATATGTTGATTGAACTTGTAAATACTTATTAAAAAAATCGAAAAACTAAAGCCCAATAAATACGAACCTGAATCACCTAAATATACTTGATTTGTTAAGTTCAATAAAAAAATATATAATATTAAAATAAAAATATAAAATACTGATATATCTTTAATGATTATTATTTCATTAAATTGTAAATAAAAAATAGTAGCACTTATTAAAAGATAATAACCAATACACAATGTGTTCATACCATCGATAAAATTTGATCCATTAATAATAATTAGTATACAAAAAGTAACAAATAAATAATTAATATAATTATTATGTAAAATGTTATCTAAAAAAACCATCCTAGTATCACTTACTTGAACATCATTAAATACCACATAAGATAAAATCAAAAAAATTTGTAAGAAAAATTTTTTTTTAGCTGACTTAATTTTTTTAAGATCAGAAAGAATTCCTAAAATAAATACTATAAATGAAAAAAATATAAATGAAAAAATTTTCTCATTTAAAAAATAAAAATATCCTAAGAAAAGAAATAAACCACCCGTTAATGGCACTGATGATTTTGATGCAAACTTTTGATGAATATCTCCAGTTTCACTTATTAAAATATTTTTTTGAAGTAAAAATTTATTAATAAATAAAATGAATATTGTTAATATTGTTAAATAAAAAAAAATCATGTTATTTTCTTAAAATATAGTTAATAGAAAGTACAATTAAGCAAAATAGAGACTTTAATACACCATATCGCAAATGAATTCTATAAACCCTGTATCCGTCTACAAGCTTTTGAATAGTAGATGATGATAGTGAATTTTCATTTTTTCTCCAACTTGCCAAATTTTTTTCAAAACCCTTCATTTCAACTCCATCCAGCGCTAACTTTATCCACAGAACATAATCTTCTTTAGTTTTAAGATTAGCAAATTGATAACTTTTATTTTCAAAAATATTTTTTTTAATAATTACTGTAGATAAACCAATATCACAAGAGTTCCTAAGTTTTTTAAAATTGACATAATTTGGTGCTTTTTTAATTTTAATAAAATTGGAATTCTCATCTATTATATCATAGCTTGTAAAACTAAAATCAAGATTAAATTGTTTCATAAAATTTAACTGAAGTTCAAGTTTATTATTTTTCCATAAATCATCACAATCACAAAAAGCAATGTATTCCCCTTTAGATAGCTTTATTGCTTTATTTCTGGACGGACCTGCTCCTAAATTTTTATCATTATGTATTAATTTTATACGAATGTCTGAATTAGAAATAATGTTTATAAAGTCTTTACTTTCAATATCATCGTTAATTAAAAGTATTTCAAAATCTGTATGAGATTGATTTAATATTGATTGAATACTTTCTTCTATATAAAGTTCTTTCTTGTAATAGGGCATTATTATACTGACTAAAGGCATATTTTTTAATTAATAAATAATATCTTATGTTTGTTTTTCATTAGTTAATATTTTTGTTAAACTCAAATGATGTCTAAATAATGTATAATTTAAAGAATTTTTCTTAGCTTTTAATTTAAACGCTTTTAAATTTTTTTCTTCTTTGGTAAAATTTTTTATTTTTTGTGTTAGTTCATTTTTTTTATTACTTTTGAACAAATATCCAGCATGTCCATTTGCTAAAAATTCTCTTGGTCCATTTGGGCAATCACTAGATATAATAAATAAATTAGAAAGTGCAGCTTCAACAATAACAAAACCAACCTCTTCCCATAAAGATGATAAAATCAATGCTCTAGCATTTTTCATAAATGGATAGATATTTCTTATATTGCCTAGAATAAAGATATTATTCGAAATATTATTTTGTCTTATTAATTTTTTTAATTTGAACTCTTCTTCACCGTCACCAATTATTAACAATACAGCTTCTTTGTTCATTTTTAGATAATTGTTAAACTCAGATATTAAATATTGATAATTTTTTTGTTTAGTAAGCCTACCAACCGCTAAAAAATAATTATTATAATTTTTAACTTTATCTAAAAAATTTTTATCATCTATTTTAAATTGGTTTATATAATCTTGTATATTTAAAATTGCATCTTGCAGATAAAAAATCTTGTCTTTATCGAAAATATTTTTTTTTTTTAAATCAGATAAAAGATCGATGGTTGGACATGTAATCTTGTATATTTTTCTAGAAGAATGACGCCATAAAAATTTTCTAAATAAATTTAATTTTGGGAATCCTGAAATTCTTAATATAAACTTTGTTTTAAAATTGAAAAAATTATTTAATATTATTGGTAGTGATGTCAATAAATGCATAATAATAAAATCTGGCTTATCTCTTTTTAGAACATTCAAAAGTGGGAAAAATGAAAACAAAATTATTATAAGATATGAAATTCTGCTTTTCAAAAAACCATTTTTAGGCAAATATGAAAAAAACTTAAACCTAAATTCTATTAAATCAATATTATGTCTTTTAAAAATTTCTGAATATTCGTCCCACTCTCCACAAGCATTAATTATTTTTACTTTATATTTTTTTTGTGAAAATTTTTGTAAAGATATTGCCGAATTAATAGTGGATTTTACTGTACCAACTTTAGATAAGCATGGTGACCAATAAAAAATTGTTTTCATAAACTTATTTTTTTAAATTAAAATTAATTTTTATTTTCGTAAATATAGTCAAAGCTTTTTCTAAATGGCATTTTTGTTTTAAAAATTTTTTGGAACCCATTATTACTTAATAGTTTATGTATATCGCTAAAGTTATAGTTTTTAATTATCATATTGTCATAGTGATGTTCAAATAATATAAATTCCACTTTTTTAATATTTTCTTCAAGTCCCAAAAGGATATTATATTCAAAACCTTCTGTATCTATTTTCATAAAGTCAATTTTATCAATCTTTTCTTGCTCCATAAATTCTTTTAAACGAATAATTCTGGTTGGCACTTTATTTTTAATAAACTTTTTTATTCCAAATAAAGTTGTAATAAATTTTTTCTTTCTAAAATATTTTGAATTAACATTTAAGTTATTGAAGGTATTTGATACTCCATCTGCAATCTCATTAAGAGGTAAGATATAATTTTTTTCACCAAGACCAAAAGGGGAAATTTCAATCTTAACTGATTTACTTTTTTCTATTTCGGCTACTTTTATTTTTAGTTTAGTAAAATTTTCTTTACTTGGTTCAAAAGCATATATTTTTTTTATTGTAAAAATTTCTAGAAACTCATTAATTGTATCTCCATGATGCGCCCCTACATCAATAAAAATATTAATATCTTTTAAAATCTTTTTTTTTAAAAAAGCATATTTTTTTTTTTGATAAAAAAAGTCAATAATCTTAAATAGAAAATTCATATGTAAGCCTCTTAAAAAAATATATACCTATTCTTATAAATTTTTTTAGCTTTATTTTCATTAATTTCTTTCTGCATTCTTTTTTGATACCGAAAAGAGTCTTCGTATAAAGGGTATTTAACATTTGTTAGTGGCCTATAAGAGTTAATTTTATTTTCTTTAATCAGTCTATTAAAGTTTCTGCCAAAAAACACTAGCACTGTAATCATAACAATCGCTATAATTTTTTTGTTTAGATTTGGCACATTCTTATTAAATTTTTCTAGGAATATGCTCATAGGAATAAAGAATAGAAAGAAAAATAAATGATACCCCCCATATCTCAGCGTTGGATGAAGTAAAAACCATATTAAAAAAATTATTAGCAACAAAAAAGATAGGCTTTTATATTTTCTATGGAAAATTTTTGCTGTTTTTTTTCCTTTAAATAATGAAAAAAAAATTACTACAATAAAGATTAAAGAATAAATTAAATCAGAAACTTTGTTAAAAAAATACCTGTCTAACCAATTACTAATCCAATTGAAATTAGAAATGTAATTTAATTTTTCACTTTGTGCCAAACTATAACCAGCGCCAGATCCTGCTTTTGCCCAATTTTCATAATGGAGACTCAAATAGTTAACTGTGTCTGCAGAAAGTGACCAAGTTACATTGAAGAAACAAGTTTTTTTCTCTGGAAATAAAAGGCACCCTGTATTAAAAAAATTTGTTAATAGTACAAAACCAATTAACAAAGAACAAAGTAATAAGTTTACATTAAAAAAATATTTTACTGACTTAGTTTTTTCGTAAACATTTATAATTAATGGAATCATAATTATAATATAAATTAAGTATAATGCTTTTAATGAAGCAATAAGAGTAAAAATAATAGTAAAAACTTTTAAAAAATCTACATTAATTTTATCTTCATGTTTGTTCATAAAATAAAGTAAGTTTAATACCAATAAAATAATCAAGATCATTGCTGACCTATCAGTTCCATGTTCTCCCAATCTGTAAAAAAAAATATTGATAAATACAAATGATGTGAGACTTAGGAAGGTAATAAAAATATAATTTTTTTGTATCCTCTTATTAAAAATTAACTTCAGAATAACAAAATTAGAAAATATCAAAATATAGGCTGGTGCTAGGTGGAACAAACTGTATTTTGCACCAGGTAAATAAAATAAAGAAGATAGTAAAAATATTGATGAATGTGTTTTAAAGCCATGGTTTAAATTTCCCAAACCTAAAGGATGTGGGTATTCTGTTAGAGTAATAATATATGGAAAGTGATAATAATGGAAATCATCATGATTTTTTCCAATTAATATAAAAATAAGTGAGAATAAAAATATTAAAAATAATAATTTTAAATTCTTTTTACTAGGGTTAATTTCTTTAAAAAATATTAAAAATAAGATTAATCCACTTATCAAAATTAGTGAATTGAATATTTCCTCGTGTGCTAAGAATTGAGTACTTGCATATGAAATTAATAATAACGTAAATATTCCAACAATTCCCTGATAACCTAAATTATAATTTTTAAACTTAATAACTTTATTACTTATAAAAAAACCATAACCTAGCATTGAAATTAAGAT
>Ga0209709_10003774_pt1 | contig 12458 bp, 14 predicted proteins | sample ArcticOcean_MG_C_2_FD_187435 | JGI IMG/M metagenome (GOLD analysis project Ga0209709, IMG submission 187435) | Marine microbial communities from western Arctic Ocean - ArcticOcean_MG_CB4_136 (SPAdes) (version 2) | ecosystem: Environmental > Aquatic > Marine > Oceanic | place: Arctic Ocean... | reverse complement strand
TTAGATATATTTGCAATTATTTTGTAAACAAAAAAAAAGATATAAAAAGTTTTTTATTAGATCAAAAATTTGTATCAGGAATCGGCAATATTTATGCGAGTGAAATTTTATTTTTCTGCAAAATTAATCCTACAACAGCTGCGATGAAATTATCAAAAAAAGACTGTAAAAATATTATTTTATTTACCAAGAAAGTTCTTAATAAAGCTATAAAAAAAGGAGGATCAAGCATTCGAGACTTTAGAGACACATTTGGTAAAAGTGGCAACTTCCAAAAAGAATTTAAAGTTTACCAAAGAGAAAATCTAAATTGTCTAAGGAGTAAATGTGGTGGAAAAATAAGGAAAATATTTATATCCAATAGGTCAACTTTCTTTTGTAATACTTGCCAAAAATAAGCAATTATTCTATTGACCAGTATAAAATCTAGAGCTATACCACTGCGCTTATGGCCAACACAAAATCAGCAATTAAAAGAATTAGAAAAATAGCCACGCAAACAACAGTTAATAAGGCTCGAAAGAGTAAGTATAGGAATGCTCTTAAAAAAATGAACCTTCTCCTAGAAAGTAAAAAAAAAACAGAAGCTTTAAAGTTCTTACCTAAGTTGAATTCTGATTTAATGAAAGTTGCTAAAACTGGAATTATAAAGAAAGCAAACGCTTCAAGAAATATATCAAGAATTACTAAAAAGATTTCAGCCTTATAATAACCACTTATAGTTGTTATTAATTTCAACCAAAAGTAATCATACTAAATGTGAAAGTTTTTGAAAAAAAATTACCATATCTAGACATAGTAAAAAAATTTTTTGTTAACTTTTTAAGCTAGACACTCAGAGATTTTAAATTAATCAAATTTTTTTGATAAGAAAAAAGTGAACAGCAGTTTGGCGAAAAATGAATATGAAAATTATTCACGTGAGAAAAGATTCACTCATAGATTTTATTTATTTTTAAATTTACAAACTTTTTTATTGTATAATTTTACTTTTAGTCCTAACTGACTCTATTCCTATAAAATAATGTCTAACAATAATATTACACAAAATCTAAAAAATATTTCTTCTGATAGTCTTGATTGGGCTGCTATTCAGAAAGATATGAAGAGTAAACTTGGAAACGACATCTATGAAAGCTGGCTCAGAAAAATAGATTTTGTCGAAGAAATAAATAATTATATTTTACTTTCTGTTTCAACTAGATTTTTAAGAGACTGGATTACTTCAAGATATTTAGATCAAATCTTACAGATAGTCAAAACATACAAAAAAGATCTGACAAGAATTGAATTTAAGATACAAGAAAAAAATTTTGAAAAAAACCCCGAAACAAATGTTGATCCTTATAAAACAAATGAAAATGTATCCTTCATTAAAGATACTTATTTGCAATATAACAGAATTGATCCAAATAAAAGATTTGATAATTTCATAACTGGTACAAGTAATAAATTAGCTTACGAAGCTTCTTTAAAAGTTTCAGAGAATATATCTCATTATAATCCATTATATATTTATGGGGGTGTTGGAATGGGAAAAACTCACCTATTAAATTCAATTGGGCTTTCATTAAAAGATAAAAATAAAGTTATGTTTATTTCAGCAGAAAGATTTATGTATCAGTTTGTTAAATCAATTAAATCCAATGACATGGTAAAATTTAAAGAATATTTTAGAAACACAGATATTCTATTAATTGACGATATTCAGTTTATGAATGGAAAGGAAGCGATGCAAGAAGAGTTTTTTCATACCTTTAATGCCTTGTTAGATAAAGGTTCACAAGTAATAATCTCTGCAGACAGAGCCCCAAACAAACTATCTAGAATACAAGATAGAATTAAATCAAGATTTGCAGGCGGTTTGGTTGTTGATATTCAAAAACCTGATTATGAGCTTAGAAGCAAAATTGTTAAACAAAAAACTGAAGAGCTTAATGTTTTTTATTCTAACCAAATAAATATTTCAGAAGAAATACAGAAATTTATTAGCTCTGAAATTACAACAAGTATAAGAGAGTTAGTAGGTGCCATTAACAGAGTTGTTTCTTTTTCAAGAATATATAACAAGGTTCCAAATTTACCTGAAATTAAGGTAGTTTTAAAAGACTTACTAAATGTGGGTGAAAATAAAGTAACAATTGACCTAATTCAGTCAACGGTATGTAAGTTCTTTAAAATAAGTAAAAATGAAATGCTATCTTCAAGAAGATCAAGATATCTCGTTAGACCAAGACAAACAGCGATTTATCTAACTAAAATTTTAACATCAAAATCTTTACCAGAAATAGGCAGAGAATTTTCTAATAGAGATCACACAACAATTATACATTCTGTTAAAACAATTGAGAAATTGAAAGAAAAAGACCAGGAAATGACCAACAATATAAATAACTTAAAAAATCAAATCTTGTATAATAAAGAAAATGAAATTTAACGTTAATCAGCAGGACTTACAACAAGCCCTAAATTACTGCCAAGGAGTAATTGAAAAAAGAAGTACACTTGCAATTTTGTCAAATGTTTTATTGAACGCACACAATTCAAACTTAACAATTACTGCTACAGACCTAGATTTAATATTTATACATCAAATTAAAAATGTGGAAGTACTTGAGGAGGGAAGTACAACTACGACTTCATCGACTATTTATGATATTAGAAAACTCTCTTCAGGAAAAAAAATTAATTTATCTTTAACAGACACTAATAAGCTGCAGGTTGAGTCAGAAAAATCTGTTTTTAATTTAAACTGTATCAGTCCATCCGAATTTCCTTTAACCGACGAGAATTTTAACCAAAATGAATTTTCTATAAAATCAAAACAGCTGCTAAAACTATTAAATAAATGCAAATTTTCAGTTTCAAATGATGAAACTAGACATTATTTAAGTGGAATATTTTTTCATCAAACTCAAATAGAAGATAATAACTTCTTAACAGCAGCTGCTACAGACAGCCATAGAATGTCCATTTCTAAAATAAGAATGGAGAAAAAAGTAGATTTTGAACCGATTATACTTCCTAAAAAAACGATATTTCAACTATGCTCTTTACTGGAGAGCTATGATGGCGATGTTAAAATTTCAAATGTTAAATCAAAAATTAAATTTGAATTAAACAACAGTGTCTTGATATCCAAACTAATTGATGGAAAATTTCCAAATTACGTTCAGGTAATACCCAAAAATAATCAAAAAAAATTAGAATTAGACTTAAAATTATTTTTAGATTCGGTTGATAGAGTTGCCTCAGTTTCACTTGACAAAAAAGATGGAGTAAAATTTAACTTATCTAAGGATGTTTTAAATTTATCTGTGAACAACACTAATAGTGGTGATGGTAAAGAAAGTTTAAATGTTAAGTTTGATCATGATTTAGAAATTAGTTTCAATTCTAGATACTTAATAGATGTTGCTTCTCAGCTAGATGGTAGCAAAATAGAAATCTTTTTTAATGACTCAGGATCACCTGCTTTGATCAAGGACCCAGGTGATTTCGATAGTATTTTTGTTGTAATGCCTATGAAAGGTTAATTTAAATTATCAAGTTCAGAATAAATTTTACTTTGTAATTCATCTAAAAAAATTACTTTATCAAGCCCTGGTTCAATTGGTTTTAGAATTGAAATAATTAGAGTAGTATTGATTTTTTTTAAACCTTTTTTAGGCCAAGTATAACCAGAGTTAATTGCTATTGGTTGACAAGGTATTCTTAATTTTTCATAAATTCTGCTAGCACCTTTTTTAAATGGCAGTCTATCTTGAGGGAGCAACCTTGTTCCCTGAGGGAAAAGTATTAATGGTCTATCTGATGAGTTAACTTTTTTTAAAACATTGTCAAAAAAGTTTAGATTTTCTCTCGATACTTTATTTCTTTTTATAGATATTGAACCAATTTTTTTAAGATACCAACCAAAAATTGGCACTAACAGCAGCTCTTTTTTAAGAATAAAAAAAGGTGAATTAAAAATTGTTTGTAAAAAAAATGTTTCAAACATCGATTGATGTGAGGATGCTATAAAAAATTTTTTATTTTTAATTATATTCTCTGAACCTTTAACAATTATTTTTGTAGATAAGATGGTTTGTAAACAGAACGATGACCAATAGCCCATAATTTTTCCACCAAACAAAACAATTTTTTGTGGTAAAAAAAATGCAGGTAAGAAGGTAATAGAAATAATAGCAATTCCTAAAAAAAAGAAAAAAGTAAATAAAAAATTTCTTATCATTTGAATAAAATGTTACATCAAATCTATTAGCTTTTGTCTTTTTTTTATAACATTCATTTTAGAACCTTTAATTAGTATTTCTATTGGTTTGGGTCTAACATTATAATTTGAACTTAATGAAATTCCATATGCTCCAACATCACACATTACAATAAGATCTTTTTCATCCAACTTTTGAAATTTCTGTAAAGTTGTAAATTTATCAGTGCTTTCACAAATTGGACCAACAAATTCGTAGATCTTTTTAGAAATTTTATTTTTTTTTAAAACAGGTAAAGTCCTGTGATTTGCACCATATAGTGCTGGTCGCATTAAATCATTCATACCTGCATCTAGTATGATAAAATCTTTTTTATTACTTTCTTTTATGTAAATAACTTTTGTAATTAACAAACCTACATTTCCTATTATTGATCTACCAGGTTCAAATATAATTTTTGAAAGCTGGTGGATTTTCAAAAATTTTTTGATAGCAATGTTGTATTTTTTGTAGTTCAGCTTTTTATTACTATTTTCATAAGATATTCCCATACCGCCACCCAGGTCAACAAACTCAAATTTATGTTTACTTTTTTTAATAATTTTATTTACAACTTCAAGCATTTTTTCATAGGGTTTATAATCTAAAATTTGACTTCCGATATGAACACTTAAACATTTAAGATTAATATTTTTTGAGCTTTTTGAATAGTTTACTAATTCAAAAAATGTTTTTTTATTAACACCAAATTTGTTCTCTCTTTTCCCAGTTGAAATCTGCTCTAAAGTTTTTGCATCTGTATTTGGATTTAGTCTGATACCAATATTTACAAATTTATTTTTTAATTTTGCAATTTTTTCAATTTCAATTATTTCACTTTTAGATTCAGCATTTATTAATAATATTTTTTTATCAATCGCATAGCTTATTTCAATAGGTGTTTTACCAACTCCTGAAAAAACAATTTTGTTTGGATCCATACCAGCTTTAAGTGCCACCATTAATTCTCCCATTGAAACAACGTCTGCACCTAATCCAAATTTTTTAATTTCTTTAATTAGATTTACATTAGTGTTCGATTTAACAGCGAAACATATTAATGGTGAAAATGACTTAAAACTTCTCTTAAAATTATAAATATTTTTTTTAAGTTGTTCATATGAATAACAATAAAGAGGAGTCCCAAATTTTTTTGCAATATCCTGAACTTTAACGTTTTCAATCAAAAGATTTTTATTGATATATTTCATTAAACCCAAAGTATAAGAATATTATATTTACTAGCTTTGTATTCTGGATCCGTTTTTTTACCGCATGATAATATTAAAGAACAGAATATAGAAATTAAAATTATTTTTTTTATCATTTTAAACCTTTTTATATTTCATTATCATTTTTTTAATATTATCAAAAGATGTTCCGCCAAAAGATTTTTTTGAATTTACTGAGTTTTTTAAGTTAAAAATCTTTAATACTCCAATTGTAAGTTTTGGTTCAATATTCTTTAATTCTTCAATACTTAGTTCATCTAATTTCTTCTTCTTCTTCTCTGCAAAATTAACAATAGAAGCGGTAGTTTGGTATGCACTTCTAAAAGACATTGAGTGATTTTTAACAAGATAATCTGCCAAATCAGTAGCCGTCATATATCCAGCATTCGCTAAATTTAACATTTGTTTCTTATTAGGTTTCAAGTTTTTTAAAACCTCATTAAGAATTGCAATGCAATTATTAAGAATATCATTAGATTTAAATAGTAAATCTTTGTCGTCCTGAAGATCTTTGAAATAAGATACTGGAATGCCCTTGAGTATTGTTAGCATTGAAAATAAATTGCCATAAGTAGACCCAGTCTTACCTCTCAAGAATTCTAATAAATCAGGGTTTTTTTTTTGAGGCATTATTGAAGATCCTGTTACAATTTTATCTGAAAGAGTAATAAGATTAAAACCATCAGAACTCCAAATAATAAGTTCTTCGGCTATTCTTGAGATGTGCATAGAACAAACAGAAACACTATATAAAAAATCTAAAACAAAATCCCTATCTGCAACAGTATCAATTGAATTATTTGTTGGTTTTTTAAATCCTAATTTTTTAGATGTAAAATTTCTATCGATATTAAATGATGTACCTGATAGGGCAGAAACACCGAGCGGACATTCTGATAAATTTTCTAAATTGTTAGAAAATCTTTTTTTATCTCTAGCAAACATTTCAACATAAGCCATTAGGTAATGTGCAAACGATACAGCCTGTGCATTTTTTAAATGTGTAAATCCAGGCATAATAGTTTCAATATTTTTTTCTGATATTTTAAGAATAGTCTTTATAATATTATCTAAATTTTTATTAATTTCTTTAGTTGCAGATGTTGTCCACATCTTAAAATCTGTTATTACTTGGTCGTTTCTAGATCTTGCGATATGTACATATCCAGCTTCATCACCTATTATTTGAAATAATCTTTTTTCGATATTCATATGAATATCCTCATATTTTATATTATATTCAAATTTATTTTTTAAAATTTCTTTTTCGATCTTATTAAGCCCATAAACAATTTTGTTTTTTATTTTAAAAGAAATAATTTTTTGTTTGAACAGCATCTCAACATGAACAATTGATCCTTTAATGTCTTCTTTAAAAAGTCTTTTATCAACATCTATTGAATTGCCGACTTTTTGGTATAAAGGAGAAACATTTTTTTTAATCCTTGAGCTCCATATTGCCTTGTTGTTTTTATTTTTTTCCATGATAATTAATTATACATATTTAGTATGAAATTTTTAATAATATTTATTTATTTAATAACTACTAGCTTTGCTTACGCAATAGAAAAACCAAATATTAAAAATTTAGTTTTAATAAAAAAAGCAAAAGCTTATGAAAATGTTATTTTTAAAGACAAAAATCAAAAAGACGTAGATTTAGCTGACCATAAAGGTAAATTAGTAATATTGAACTTTTGGGCAACATGGTGTGCTCCTTGTAGAGAAGAGATGCCATCATTAGACATTCTTCAGTCAGACAATAGACTTAATAATTTGAAGGTCTTTCCAATAAATATTGGACAAGAAGATTTATTAAAATCAGATATATTTTTTAAAGAATTGAATATCCAAAATTTAGATATTTACTTTGATTCAACTGTTACACTGGCAAAAAAATTTTCATTAAGGGGGGTCCCAACATCAATTTTATTTAATAAAGAGGGACAGGAGTTCGCACGTATTATCGGGTCTATTGATTTTAACAATGAAGAATTTATTAATTGGATAAAGATTTATAATTAATTTTTGAAAAAGTAAGCAAAGGAAACCAAAACAATTATAGCTATAAATTGAAAAAGTACTCTGAATTGCATTAGCTTATTAGAGTATTTTTTACTAGTTTCGCCTCCTTTAAATAGAGTTCCAATGCCAAGAATTAATACAACAGCAACTATTAACAAAAGTATTATGCCTAAAATTTTAACAAATGTTCCTGAAATCATAGTTTTATTGTAGAATATTTTAAAAAATAAAAAAACATAATAAAGTAACCATGACATTTTGCCTAACCACAACAATTGTTAAGCCAGAAATTGATAAACCTATTAATAATGCAGTTATCTTACTGCATGGCTATGGTGGTGATGGCAAAGATATAAGCTTGTTAACTTTAAACTGGAAAAGATTTTTACCAAATACTGTTTTTTTGTGTCCAGATGGCCATGAAGAATGTGCAATCAATCCAGCAGGATATCAGTGGTTTGATTTGACGAAAGATGACCACCAATACACTTTAGAAGAATCAAAAAAAGCTGAAAAAAAAATTCAACAGTTTATTGAAGAAGTAAAGAAAGAATATAATTTAAAAAATTCCCAAATTTGTTTATCAGGCTTTAGTCAAGGCTGTATGATGTCTATAAATTTAGGCTTAATAAATAATGAAAACTATAATTGTATTGTTGGTTTTTCTGGAAAGGTAATAGATCAAGAAGATCTTAGCAAAAGAAAAAGCTCTTCAACAAAAATGCTTTTATTACATGGAGACTTAGATGTTGTTGTCCCACCAAATTCTCTATTAGAAGCTAAAGATTTTTTAATTAGAAATAAAATTGAAGTTGAAACTAAAATGTTAAAAAATTGTGAACATCAAATTCCAGTTGAGGCCTCCAGTAAAGCATTAAGTTATATTAAGAATAATTTTGGAATTTAAGAAATATTTAAAAAAAATTCATTACTATTTATTGATAAATTAATTTATTTCAGATAATATTTAAATTAATGAATTTTGCTGAACAAAACCTTTCTTTGGAAAAATGCCCGGCTTTAGTGTTAAATGCTGATTATAGACCTTTAAGTTATTATCCTCTGTCCTTGTGGAACTGGCAGGATTCTATAAAATCAGTTTTTTTAGATAGAGTAGTTATAGTTAATAACTATGATAGGATAATTAGAAGCCCATCTTTTAATATGCAGCTTCCCAGTGTAATAGCTCTAAAAAGTTTTATTAAGCCTCAATCCAACCCAAGTTTTACAAGATTTAATGTTTTTTTAAGAGATAAATTTTCTTGCCAATATTGTAGAAGTGAACATGAACTGACATTTGATCATTTACTTCCAAGATCAAAAGGGGGACAAACAAATTGGGATAATGTAGTTACAGCTTGCTCAACTTGTAATGTTAAAAAAGGTGGTAGGCTGTTAAGAAACTCTGGTATGACACTTTTTCAAGAACCCTATCAACCATCAACTGAAGACTTGCACAAAAATGGAAAAAATTTTCCACCAAATTTTCTTCATAAAAGTTGGATGGATTATTTATATTGGGATGTTGAATTAGAGGCCTAATCAAATTTTTTCAGAAATATTGATTGCAATTTTTGACCCTGTTTTAATAATTTTATCTAAAATAGAATAAAAACCCTCTTTAGTGGCACCCTCTTCATAAGCAATATCTTTATGATGAAGCTCATCTTCTCTAAATTTTATAATTTTTGCCTTTAATTTTTTTTCGTTTGACGAAAGCTGCTTTATTTGATTTGCATAGTGTTCTTGAATAACTTCTTCAACAGATGCTGTACAGAGCATAGCAGACTTTTTTCCAAGAATAGTAGAACCAAACCCCAAACCTACACCTAAGAGATCCCATAAAGGTAAAAATTTTGTAGGCTTAATATTTCTTTTTTTAATTTCATTTTCAAAATAATCACAATGTTCTTTTTCATGTTCTTTCATTTTTTTAATTATTTTTTTTAATTCTTCATTTTTGACGAAAGTATTTAAGGCTAGTAATTGGCCTTCGTATATTTTTATAGCCCCACGTTCTCCAGCATGGTCAACTCTTATAAATTCTTCAACTTTTTTTTTATTCATTTTCATAATTTAAAAAAATTTTCAATAGAATAACACTCAAAACTAGAGAAATAAGGGTATTTATTGTAGCAAGTGAAATACCGAATATTCTGAAAGTAACATCTTTGCAGCTTATAGTTTTCGCTTTCAATTCTTTCAAAATCTCCTCTGGTGTAATAATTTTATTTTTATTATTTAAATCACAAACTAAAGACTCATTAATAAAGCCTTGTTCAATTCCAAAATGATAAAAAGAAATTAGGGATGCAGATAAAAATATTAAACTAAGAATTGCCAAAAAAAATTTTTCAAACTTTTTAAAGTAAAAAAACAAAAAAACAATTATTATTACAAAGATATAAGGTATTCTTTCAATCAAACATAAATTACATGGTTGATGGCCTAATACGTACTGGATGAAATAAGCAAAAATAAGTGCAAAAACACTAAATAACAATATTAAATTAAGAGTTTTTTTATTTTTAATTATAGGCATATTATTTAATACTGAAATATATCAAACCAAAAATAGCTACAATTAAAAAACCTAAAATTGTAAACCACTTTGTGGCTTGCGTTTCCATGAATTTGTTAAAAGTATCACCAACTCTAAAAGATAGATAGGAAACTATAAAAAACCTAAGTCCTCTAGAAATTAAGCAGATAAAAATAAATATGAATAAATTAAATCCAATCATGCCACTAGTTATAGTAAAAACTTTAAATGGGAGCGGAGTAAAGCCAGCAAGAAATAATGTTAAAAGCCAAATATAAAGACCAGTGCCCATGGTTAAGTTGTCTTTAAGATCTATAACTTTGTTATGATAACCATAAAACTCCACAACGCTCATTCCAATATCTAAAAATGATGAACCTATATAATAACCAAATACACCACCAAAGGTAGAGAATAGTGTAGCAATCAAGAAAATTTTTACATAATCATTTTTTTTGGCGACCACCATAGGCACAATCATGACATCAGGTGGAATAGGAAAAAAAGAACTTTCTGCAAAAGATACTATAGCCAAAAATATTTTTGATCTCTTGTGGGCGGCAAGCTTTAAAGACTTTTGATACAGTTGATTAAGCATTTTTTGGTTTTAATACAAAATAAGTTCTTATACTATTTAATTTTATAGTTATAATAATGAGAATTGAGGGCGAATGGCGGAACTGGTAGACGCGCACGACTCAAAATCGTGTTTTGCAAGAAGTGAGAGTTCGATTCTCTCTTCGCCCACCAATAATTTATGCAAATAGATAAAATTAATAATTTGTTAGAATTGTTTTATCAACAATATCAAAAACAAAACAAAGAAAGTATTTTCTTACAATCACTAAAAGAACCTAAAGAAAAGCATTCCTGGAATGATGTGTATGTAAAAATTAATAAGTTGGCAGAAGAAATATCAAAGCATATAAAAAAAGGTGATAGATGTTTATTGATATCAGAAAATAGACCTGAATGGATGATATCAGACCTTTCGATTATGCTTTCAGGAGGAATCACAGTTCCAACATACACAACTTATGCAGAAAGAGACTACGAATATATTATAGATGATTGTACTCCAGCAATTATTATTATTTCAGACAAAAAACAGTATGAAAAAATAAAGAATATAATTCCAAAAAAAAATTTTATTAAAAAGATTATTTTTTTTGAGAATACAAATAACATTAATAGTGATTTTAATTTAAACATTAATGATATTTTTAATAAAAAAAACTTTAACCAATTAAATTTTTTTAATTTGAAGATTCAAAGAAAAGATATTTCTTGTATTATTTATACATCTGGCACTCAAGGAAACCCAAAAGGTGTAATATTGAGTCACGGTGGAATCCTTAGTAATTGTGAGGGAGCGCACAGCCTCTTAAAAACATTTATTTCGCACAAACCAAAATTTCTAACGTGGCTTCCTCTATCTCACTCATATGAACACACTGTTCAATTCGTTCAAATAGTTACTGGCGCAAAAGTATTTTATGCTGAAAGTATTGATAAACTAATAAAGAATATGAGTGACTGTTCTCCCGAGATTATGACAGCTGTGCCAAGATTCTATCAGAACTTATATCACAAGATTAATACATCATTCAGTAAGGCTAAAGGATTAAAAAAATTTTTAGTAGAGCAAACTGTTAAATTAGGAAAAAAAAAATTAAACAAACAAAGGTTTTCACCAACAGAAAAATTGATCAATTATATTTGTGAAAAAATTGTAAGGAAAAAAATTAAAAATCAATTTGGAGGAAGTTTAAAATCATTCATTTCAGGAGGTGGGGCATTAGATAAGGAAGTAGGATCATTTTTGAATGCAATTGGATTACCAACTCTTCAAGGTTATGGCCTAACAGAAACATCCCCTGTTGTAAGCTGTAATCCAATTGATGATATTAGGGTTGAAACAGTTGGACCACCCTTCAAAGGAAACCTGGTTAAAATTGCAGATGATGGAGAAATACTTGTTAAGGGTGAAAATGTTATGTTGGGGTATTGGAATAATGAAGAAGAAACAAAAAAAGTTTTAAAAGATGGGTGGCTGTATACAGGTGATATAGGTGAATTTGACAATAATTTTTTAAAAATTACAGATAGAAAAAAAGATATAATTATTACGCCAGGGGGTGAAAATATTTCACCAGTAAAAATTGAAAACGATTTAATGAAACTAGATTCAGTCGAACAAGCATTAGTTTATGGAGATTATAAACCATACTTAGTTTCTTTGATTGTTTTAAAAAATGAAGAAAAAGACTCAACAAAAGAAAAAATACAAGAAGATATTGAAAACATAAATAAAAAATTATCAAAAACAGAAAAAATAAAAAAATTTATTATTATTAAAGAACAATTTACAATTGAAAATGGAATGATGACGCCAACTTTAAAACT
>Ga0209709_10003770_pt1 | contig 12467 bp, 9 predicted proteins | sample ArcticOcean_MG_C_2_FD_187435 | JGI IMG/M metagenome (GOLD analysis project Ga0209709, IMG submission 187435) | Marine microbial communities from western Arctic Ocean - ArcticOcean_MG_CB4_136 (SPAdes) (version 2) | ecosystem: Environmental > Aquatic > Marine > Oceanic | place: Arctic Ocean... | reverse complement strand
TTACTTTTGTAGGTGATCCAGTTAATAATATGGTTGGTGAAGAAACATCAGATTTAGAAAGAGCTGAAATCAGAGAAACTTTAGGTTTAAATGATCCTATTCCAGTTCAATTTACAAGATTTGTAAGAAATGCATCCAAAGGAAATTTTGGTATTTCTTATCAATTGAGAAGACCAGTTTCAGAGCTAATATCAGAAAGGTTACCAGCAACATTAGAGTTAGTTTTTATTTCTTCACTTATTGCACTTGTATGCGGGACTTTATTGGGAGTTTATACTGGAATTAATCGAAAAAGCTTTGTGAGTGATATTATTTTGGCTGTTTCTTTGCTTGGAGTTTCATTGCCTACTTTTGTGATAGGAATTTTGTTTATATATTTTTTTGCAGTAATCTTAGGAATCTTACCTTCTTTTGGGAGAGGAGAAGTGGTTAATATTGGTTTCTGGACCACTGGGTTTTTAACCATCTCTGGACTTAAAGCGATAATTTTACCATCAGTTACATTAAGCCTTTTTCAAATGACTTACATTATAAGACTTGTTCGGGCAGAAATGATGGAAATATTACAAACAGATTATATAAAATTTGCAAGAGCGAGAGGAATAAGTGAAAAAAGTATTCAATATAAACATGCGTTAAAAAATGGTTTGATACCGGTTATTACAATAGCAGGAATTAATATTGGAACGCTTGTAGCATTTTCAATAATAACTGAAACAGTTTTTCAATGGCCAGGCATGGGATTTCTTTTTATTCAGGCAGTTAAGTTTGTGGATATTCCAATAATGTCAGCCTATTTAGTTTTTATTGCATTTATATTTGTAATGATAAATTTCATTGTGGATATTCTTTATTATTTTATTGATCCAAGAATTAGAATTAAGTCTGAAAGTGGAAATGGATAATCAAAATTTATCATTCATAGATAAAATTAGAGATAGTGATATATATTTTGCTTTTATAAAATCTCCTACGGCAATTATATCAACTGTAATACTGATAATTATTTTATTTTGTTCATTTTTTGTAGAACTTATTGCACCATTTAATCCATTTGATCCATCAAGCCTAGACTTAATGGAGGCATTCACTCCTCCCTCTTGGTCAGAAGGTGGTATTTCTAAATTTTTACTAGGAACAGATGGACAAGGTAGAGATATGCTATCAACAATATTATATGGATCACGAATTTCTTTAATAGTTGGATTTGCAGCTATTCTATTTAGTTTAATTTTGGGAGTTTCTTTAGGATTAACGGCTGGATATTTTGGTGGAAAATATGAAATGGTAGTTATGAGGATAACAGACGTACAGTTAACGGTACCAAGTATTTTGATGGCTTTGCTTATTGATGGTATTGCAAGAGGTGTTATCTCAAAAGAATTACATGATGAAATGGCTATTTACGTATTAATTTTTGCCATAGGAATTTCTGAATGGCCACAGTTTGCAAGAGTTTCAAGAGCAGCAACATTGGTAGAAAAAAATAAAGACTACATTTCTGCTTCAACAATTATTGGAGTCCCAAATATTAAAATAATGTTTAAACATATTTTGCCAAATATATTAAGACCCATTCTTGTAATTGGAACAATAGGACTTGCCCTTGCTATAATTGCAGAGTCAACATTAAGTTTTTTAGGAGTAGGTGTTCCACCCACAACACCATCTCTTGGGACACTAATTAGAATTGGAAATGATTTTTTATTTTCTGGTGAATGGTGGATAACCTTTTTTCCTGCAATATTTCTAGTAATTCTAGCTTTTTCGATTAACCTTTTGGGAGACTGGATGAGGGACACTTTAAATCCAAAATTAAACTAATGAGCTTTTTAAAAATTGATAATCTAAGTGTTAATTACATAATGAGAAAAGAGACTGTTTATGCCGTTAAAAATATTAATTTTGATGTAAAAAAAGGTGAGATACTTGGTTTAGTAGGGGAATCTGGATCTGGGAAGAGCACATTAGGAAATGCAATAATAAATCTTATAGACGAACCAGGAAAAATTTCTAATGGAAAAGTAGTCTTAGATGGGATTAATATTCATGAAAATTTAGAAGAAATACAAAAATATAGAGGAAAAAAAATTGGATTAATTTTTCAAGACCCACAAACCTCCCTAAACCCTTTGTTAACCATAGGCGAACAACTTATTGAAACTATTCAGACACATTTAGATTTAGATTTTAAAAATTCTAAAAATAGAGCCATTACTTTATTACAAGAAGTTGGCATTAAAGATGCTAAAAATAGATTTGACAATTACCCACATCAGTTTTCTGGTGGTATGAGGCAAAGAGTTGTAATCTCCTTAGCGTTATGTTGTAAGCCAGAGTTACTTATTGCTGATGAGCCAACAACTGCCCTAGATGTTTCTATACAATCACAGATTCTTGAATTAATTAAAACCTTAACTAAAGAAAGAAACTTAGCTGTAATATTAATCACACATGATATGGGAGTAATTTCTGAAACAGCAGATCGAGTTGCAGTAATGAAAGATGGTGAACTAGTAGAGATTGGATCAACTAAAGAAATACTCACAAACCCAAAAGAAATTTATACAAAAAGTCTTATAAGTTCAGTACCTCCAACTAATAAAAAAATTTCTAGATTTAAAATAATAGAAAAGAAAGAAAATACTGAGGAAAGTGTAAATATTAAAATTTTAGATAGATGGAATAAAAGAAAACTTACCTCTCAAAATTTAATTGAAGTAAAAAATATTAAAAAAACTTTTCAAGAAGGTATGTTTACTGAAACTTCAAAAAATACAGTAATGGCAGTTAATGATGTCTCTTTTGCTATAAAAGAAGGAGAATCATTTGGATTAGTTGGAGAGAGCGGTAGTGGTAAGTCAACTATTGCTAAAATGATTGTTAATTTATTTAAACCATCTTCAGGAGAAATATTTTTTGATAAAGTTTGTATTACTAAAATAAAAAAAAATAAAGAAATGATGAATTTTCGAAAACAAATTCAAATGATTTTTCAAGATCCTTATTCTTCACTAAATGGAAGACTAAAGGTTGAAGATATCATTGCTGAACCAATTAAACTTCATAACCCCACAATAACAAATAATGATTTAGAAAATTATATTAATGATTTACTTGAGTCAGTTGAACTTTCTAAAAAGTCTTCAACAAGATATTCTCATGAATTTTCAGGGGGACAAAGACAGAGAATATCTATTGCACGTGCACTTGCTACACAACCTAGACTTCTTGTTTGTGATGAACCAACTTCAGCTTTAGATGTTAGTATTCAAGCTCAAATATTAAACCTATTAAAAGACCTTCAAGAGCAACTTAACTTGACGATATTATTTATTAGCCATGATTTACCAGTTGTTCGCCAGATGTGTGATAGAATTGGCGTTCTTAGAAATGGAAAATTATGTGAAGTTTCAGATACAGAAAAATTATTTTTAGAACCAAAGCATGAATACTCAAAAGAGCTTTTACGGCTAATGCCTAAAATTGAGTCTATTTATAATTAGTAAGCAGAAGACCTAAAACGAGCATCATTAGTAGGCATAATTTAACAATTATTTGCAATCTCTATTATAGATTGTATTATGGTTTTTCCAAAATTATTGGTTATGAGCGATAAAAATAAAGTTTTTATATTTGACACTACAATGCGTGATGGTGAGCAATCACCTGGTGCATCTATGAGTCTTGAGGAAAAAATTCAAATAGCAAGAATTTTTGATGAGTTAGGGATTGACATTATTGAAGCAGGGTTTCCTATTGCATCGCCTGGAGATTTTGAAGCTGTGACAGCTATAAGTAAAATTTTAAAAAATTCAATACCATGCGGGTTATCTAGAGCTAGTAAAAAAGATATTGATGCATGTCATGAAGCATTAAAAGCAGCCCCAAGATTTAGAATTCATACTTTTATTTCCACAAGCCCTTTGCACATGAAACACAAATTGAATAAAACGCCTGAACAAGTTTTGGATGCAATAAAAGAAAGTGTTACTTATGCAAGAAATTTAACAGATGATGTTGAATGGTCATGCGAAGATGGCACCAGAACAGATATGGATTATATGTGTAAGTCTGTTGAGCTTGCAATAAGCTGTGGTGCTAAGACAATAAATATTCCAGACACTGTTGGCTATACAACTCCTTCAGAGTTTACTAAAATTATTACAACCTTAAAAAATAAAGTTCCAAATATTGATAAAGCTATTTTATCTGTTCACTGTCATAACGATTTAGGATTAGCTGTTGCAAACTCTTTAGCAGGAGTTTCTGCGGGAGCAAGACAAGTTGAATGCACGATTAATGGAATAGGTGAAAGAGCAGGTAATGCTGCACTTGAAGAAATTGTAATGGCAATAAAAACCAGAAATGATTTAATGCCTTACACAACTGGAATTAAAACTGAGTTATTAAGCAAAGCTTCTAAAGTTGTTTCTAATGCAACTTTTCCAGTACAGTTTAATAAGGCAATTGTTGGAAAAAATGCATTTGCGCATGAAGCAGGTATTCACCAAGATGGAATGCTTAAAAATAGAGAAACATATGAAATTATGACACCAGAAAGTGTGGGTGTGAAAAAAACTTCATTAATAATGGGAAAACATTCAGGGAGACATGCATTTAAAGAAAAACTAAATGATCTAGGATATGTAGATGTTACAGATGATGTTATTCAAACTGCCTTTGGTAAATTTAAAATCTTAGCAGATAAGAAAAAACACGTTTATGACGATGATATAGCAGCTTTAGTCGATGATAGTATGATTTTAGATAAGCATGTAATAAATTTAAAATCATTAAAAGTTTTTGCTGGAACTGGTGAACCACAAAAAGCAGAGATGACTCTTGATGTTTATGGAGATGTGAAATCAACTTCAGAAACTGGTGATGGCCCAGTAGATGCAATTTTTAAATGTATAAAAGTTTTATATCCACATGATGTTAAACTTCAATTGTATCAAGTTCATGCAGTTACAGAAGGAACTGATGCACAAGCAACAGTAAGTGTTCGTATAGAAGAAGAGGGTAAAACAACAGTTGGACAAGCAGCAGATACTGACACATTGGTTGCATCAGCTAATGCTTATTTAAGTGCTTTAAATAAAATGATTATTAAAAGAAAAAAAACTGCTCCATTAGAGCAGGAAAATCAAAAAATGAAGGGAATATAAGATGGCTACATGGTTTAAGAGTATGACTAATATTTGGAGTCAAGATATGGCAATTGACCTTGGCACAGCAAATACGCTTGTTGTCTTGAAAGGACAGGGTGTGGTCTTAAATGAACCATCTGTAGTTGCTATAGTAGAAAATCAAGGAAAAAGAAATGTTCTTGCTGTTGGCGATGAAGCAAAAACAATGCTTGGAAGAACTCCGGGAAATATTAGTGCCATTAGACCCTTGAGGGATGGTGTCATAGCAGATTTTATCGTGACAGAAGAAATGATTAAACATTTTATAAAAAAAGTTCATAAAAATAAAACTTTTGCTAATCCAAGAATTTTAATTTGTGTTCCAACTGGGTCAACTCCAGTGGAAAGAAAAGCAATCCAAGATAGCGCTCTTGCTGCAGGAGCGAGAAGAGTTCAGTTGATTGAAGAACCAATTGCTGCTGCTATTGGTGCAGGTTTGCCAATTTCAGAAGCCACAGGATCTATGGTAGTTGATATTGGCGGTGGAACTACAGAGATAGCAGTCATGTCTTTAGGGGGATTGGTTTATTCAAAATCATTAAGAATTGCTGGAGATGCAATGGATACAGCTTTAATCAATTATATGAGAAAAGAATACAATCTTATGATTGGAGATAGTACAGCAGAAAAAATAAAAAAAGAAATTGGAACTGCAATTCCATCAAACAACAATACGTACGCAGTAAAGGGTAGAGATTTAAGATCAGGAACACCTAAAGAAGTCAATATCACAGAAGAAGATACTGCTGAAGCATTAAATGATATTTTAAGAGAAATGGTTAATGGAATAAAAGATGCCTTAGAGAATACTCCTCCAGAATTATCAGCAGATTTAGTAGATATGGGTTTAACATTAACAGGTGGTGGTGCTTTATTGAAAAATATTGATAAAAGATTCTCTAAAGAAACTGGACTACCAGTACATATTGCTGACGATCCATTAGCTTGTGTTGCGATTGGGACTGGAATAGCTCTAGAACAAGAAGAGATTTTTTCTACCATGCTATCTGAGTATTAAAAATAATGGAAACAAGCAGAGCTGACTTTGTAATAGCAATAAGATCTGCATTTTTAAAAAAAGGAACAAAGCAAAGGTTTTCATTATTAAGTTTAATATTTTTTTCTTTAATATTTTTAACTTTAGGAGAGTTAAATTTTAGAGTTATAGAACACATAAAGACTGGCATTAAAGAAATTGTTTATAGGTCATCATTTATAATTTCAGGACCAGAAAATTTAATAAGAAATAATTACTCAACTATTAAAAATCACTTTATACTTTATGAAGAAAATCAAAAAAATATAAGTGAGCTTGAAATTTTAAAATCAATAGATTTATCTAATCAAATTCTTATACTTGAAAACGACAAGTATAAAAAATTAATAGATGATTATTTTATTAATACCAATGAAGTATATGCAAAAGTATTAATTGATAAAGAAAGTCCATTTTTAAGATCTGTTGTACTCAACAAGGGAAGTAGAAATAATATAAAGTTAGGAATGGTAGTTCTTGATGGAATTTATTTAGTTGGAAAAGTAGTGGAAATTAACTATCTAACTTCTAGAGTGCTATTACTTTCTGACATCAATTCCAAAATACCAGTTTCTATGGAACCAGGTGATGTGCAGGCAATTATGTCTGGAAATGGAAGCGAAACAGGAATCATACAATATACCAAGACAGATTCTTTAAAAAACAATGATGATGACTTACTTGTTTTTACTTCAGGAGCAGGTGGATTATTTAAAAGTGGAATTCCTATTGGAAAAATAAAAAAAGAGAATACTTCACAAAAAGGTGAAAAAATAGTCAATTTTTATAAAGATTTTTCCCAATTAAAATATGTGAAAGTTTTATCTTTTTCAAAAGAAAAATTGGCTTTAGATCAATTATCTAAAAAAAGAATAACTAAGATAGAAAATCAAATACAAGCAATAAATAAAACAAAAGAAAATTTAAGAATACTGTTAGAGCAAAAAGAAATTGAACGAGAGATAAGACTTAAAATTGAAGAAGAAAACACTATTTTAAAAAATAAAATTATTAAACTACAGAATGAAATATTAATAACAAAAGCTAATAAAAAAAACAAAATTCAAAATAATGAAAAGATGTATATTGAATTAGATAAAGTTTTTGGAAAGAAATGCAGAAAGACTATTTTTAATAATCTTTATAAATACGGCTCTGAGCAATATAGAGCTTGTGTTTTAAATAAAGGCAAAAAAAACTAAATGACTAATAAAGGTAAGGTAAATTTTTTTTTATATACATATTTTCCGGTAATTTTACTTTTTATTTCAGTATTGAGTGAGTTTGATTTTAAAAATATAGAATTAAAATATTTTTCGTTTGAATTTTCTTACATTTTAATTTTTTATTATAGCTTGAAGAGAAGAGATAGCCTAGGGTATGTAGCAATCTTTATTGCTGGATTGTTTAGTGATGTTGTTGCTGGATCCCCGATGGGAATGAGTAGTTTAATTTATTTACTACTATGTGGTGCTGCAGCTTACCTTAGAAATATAACTTTAAGCCCTAGTTTATTTAAGGATTGGATTTTTTTTCTTGTAACACTTTTAATTTTGAATTCTTTATCATTTATGCTCTTAACTCTTATATCTAATTATAATATTAATTATTTAGATCAATTAATAAGTGTTATAGTTACTGCTTTATTATATCTTATCTTTTCATATATATTTAATTTTGTAGATAATTTTTTATTAGGCTCAAACAATGCAAGTTAATGACTTTAGTGGCAAAAAACTACTTATCATCAATAGAAGAATGTTTATTATTGGAGTCGCAAAAATTATTGTATTTACTGGAATAATTTCAAGGTTATTTTCACTACAAATTACAGAAAATAAAAAATATTTAACACTTTCAGATAAAAATAGATTAAGAGAATGGAGGTTGCCTCCTGTTAGAGGTGAATTTTTAGATTATTTTGGCAATGTGGTAGCTGGAAATTTAAAAGTATACCAACTTCATGTAATTCCTGAACAAGTAGAAAATTTTAAATATTTAATGTTAAGATTGAAAGAAATCTTAAAGCTCAGCAACAGTGAATTTAAAAAGATAGTTAAATTAAAAAATAATCAAAAATCATGGGAAACTTTAATTGTTTCTAAAAATTTAACTTGGGAGGAATTTACTAAAGTTAATTATTTCTTACATGATTTAAGTGGTGCAAAACCAGTTTTATCTGTGTCTAGAAATTATCCATTTGAAGAAAACTATACCCACATATTGGGATATGTTAGTGATGCAAGCAAACAGGATATTTTAGAAAATGAGTCAATTAAGCTTGGTCATGTGCCAGGTTTAAAAGTTGGTAAAACAGGCTTAGAAAAATCATTAGAAAAAATACTTATAGGTACTAATGGTATTCAAAGATATGAAGTTAATGCCTATGGAAAAAGAATTAATCAGATTGACTATAAGGAAGGATTAAAAGGAGCAACAGTCAAGCTTACTGTAGATACTGAGGTTCAAAAATTATGCAATCAATTGCTAAAAGATGTTGCTGGCTCAATAAGTGTAATGGATATTTATACTGGAGAGATAATCGCTATGCATTCCTCTCCATCATTTAACCCAAATCTATTTCTTTTTGGTATTAGTAAGGATGAGTGGCAATTGATTAGAAATAATCCTTTGAAACCACTGGTTAATAAAACTCTGTCAGGTTTGTATTCTCCAGGCTCAACAATTAAGCCAATAGTAGCTCTTTCTGCACTAGAAAACGATATTGTTACTACAAACTTTAAAGTGAATTGTACTGGAAAAATGGAAATGTATGGCCAAACGTATCATTGTTGGAAAAAAAAAGGTCATGGTGTTGTAAACTTAAAAAGCGCAATGAAGCAATCTTGTGATACTTACTTTTATGAAGTTGCAAGAAAACTTGGAGTAGACCGTTTAAAGGAAACGGCTATGAAATTTGGACTGGGAGAAAAAGTTTTAGAAGAAATTTTTATTAATGAAAAAAAAGGTTTAGTACCAAGCACTCAATGGAAAAAAAATATTTTAGGAAAAGGGTGGGTTCTAGGAGAAACTTTAATCACGGGCATTGGACAGGGTTATATACAAACCACTCCGTTACAATTATGTTTAATGACAGCACAACTAGCAAATGGTGGATATAAAATTTATCCAAAAATCATAGTTAGTAAAAATGATGAAACACTTGAAGAGATTAAATATTTAATTAAAAAGAATACAGAAGATTCTAAAGAAATAAAAGATGGTTTAACAGGAGCAGGAGAGCAATTACTCAACTTTATAAAAAATAAAAGACACGGACCTTTATATAGAAATCCTGAAAATGTAAAATTTATTTTACAAACAATGTTTGCGTCGACAAATGAAATTAGAGGCACTTCTTATGCATCAAGAATTGAAGATCCAAAATATCAATTTGCTGGTAAAACTGGAACATCACAAGTTAAGAGGATAACTGAAAAAGATAGAGAGCTAAATTTAAAAACAATAGATATCCCATACAATGACAGGGATCATGCTTTATACGTTGCTTTTGGTCCGTATAAAAATCCAAGGTATGCAGTTAGTATTGTTATTGAGCATGGTGGCTCAGGTAGTTCTGCAGCAGCTCCAATTGCAAAAAAACTCTTTAAATTAATTATAGATAGACACGAACTTCGTGAAAAAACTAGAAATGAAAATATAAATGTATAATAATTCAATTAACAATCAATTATCTTTTTTTCAAAAAATAAAAAATTTTGATTATATTTTGCTGATTAGTATTTTACTGTTGGGTGTGATAAGTGCTTTTTCAATGTACTCAACAGATGGAGGAGAGATATTGTTTCACAGTAAAAGCCATATATCTAAATTCTTAATTTTTTTTACTATGATGATTTTTTTTTCATTTATTAATATAAAAATTTGGTATTATTTTGCTTATATATTTTACGCAATTACTTTAGCTCTCTTAATTTGGGCCTCTTTATATGGAGTTAAAGCTTCAGGATCTCAAAGATGGATAAATTTATACTTTATCAATCTACAACCATCTGAATTAATGAAAATTACAATTATAGCTTGCCTTGCAAAATATTATCATCGATCAAATATTGATAGAGTTAATTCTTTTCAAAGTATAATAGTTGTTTTGATAATTTTAATTATTCCGATTGTGCTTGTAATTAGTCAGCCAGACCTAGGAACATCAATACTGATCGCTTCAAGCGGGTTAGTAGTTATTTGGCTTGCAGGACTAAATTTTAAGTATTTTTTGTATTCCTTTTTTGGTTTATTAATTTCTATGCCTTTTGCCATTTCACTTTTAAAACCTTATCAAAAATTAAGAATTTTGACTTTTCTTGATCCAGATAGAGACCCTTTAGGTGCTGGGTATCAAATAATTCAATCTAAAATAGCAGTTGGGTCAGGAGGATTAAATGGAAAAGGTTTTTTAAAAGGAACACAAAGTTATTTGGAATTCCTACCTGAAAAACATACAGATTTTATTTTTACTTTATTTGCTGAAGAGCATGGTTTTTTAGGTTCTTTGGGGCTTTTGCTTATTTACATAATAATTATTTATAGAGTTATAAAAATTGGTGTAATTTCAAGAAGTTATTTTGCAAAACTTTTTTGTTATGGATATGGTTCAGCAATATTTTTTTATGTAACAGTTAATATGTCGATGGTACTAGGCTTGCTTCCTATAGTTGGATCACCTTTGCCCATTATGTCCTATGGTGGATCATCAATGTTAGCAACAATGTTAGGATTTGCAATTGTGATGAGTGCTAAAATAAACAATAGACAGCTAATTGCTTAAAGATTTATATATTAAGTTTGTCTAATTTGTCGCGAGAAAAATTTATCTTAAAAAACTATATAGTGCATTATGGCAAAAAACACAAAAATTGGAATTGTAGGTGCTGGAATTCAAGGTATTTCTAATGCATTATTTCTTCAAAAAAAAGGTTTTGAAGTAACTATTTTTGATAAAGATCAGCCAGGTAGTCAAACAGCCTCGTATGGTAATGCCGGTCATTTTTCTCCATACGCATCTGTGCCCATAAATAGACCTGATGTTTTAACAGATGTACCAGCCATGCTTTTAAGCTCAACAGGACCACTTGCTCTTAAATGGAATTATGTTCCAAAAATGATTCCTTGGTTTTTAAAATTTATAAGAAATTGTACAACAAAAAAAATGATGCACACTGCTAAAAATATGCATCAAATTTTGGATTTAGCTCTACCTGCTTATGATGAATTATTTGATGATATTGAGCTTGGAGGACTAGTTGAAAAAAAAGGTATTTTATATATTTGGAACGATCAAAACTTAAAAAGTAGAAAGCTTGAAATTAATGTTAGAAATGAACTGGGTGTTGATCAACAAGAAGTAACTCCAAAAGAAATTCATGATTTAGAACCAAATATAAAACCGATCTATCATGGAGGTGTTTATTACCAGTATGGTAGACATGCTAGAAATCCTAAAAAAATTCTTTTAAAGCTTTATGATCTTTTTTTGAAAAAGGGTGGCAAGTTTTTAAAAATGAATATTAAAGACATAAATTTTGATGATGAAAAACCAGTTATAAAAGCTGAAACACAAAGCTTTCTATTTGATAAAATTGTTATTGCCTGTGGTTCATTTTCAAAAAAACTAACAGATAATTTAAATGAAAAAATACCTCTTGATACTGAAAGAGGATACCATGTTCATTTTAAAGATTGTGATCATCTTTTAAGTAGACCGGTAATTTTCCAAAATAGAGGGTTTGGTATTACACCTATGGAACAAGGACTTAGAGTTGTAGGCACTGTCGAATTCGGTGGATTAGATAACCCATTATCTAAATCAAGAGTTAAGAATTTAATTAATAATGCAAAATATATGATGGGTGATTTACCTGAGCATGAAGATGAGTGGCTTGGTTTTAGACCTACATTACCAGATTATTTGCCAGTAATAGGACCTTCAAAAAAATACAAAAATGTTTTTTATTGTTTTGGACATCATCATTTGGGATGGACTTTAGGACCAATTTCAGGGAAAATAATCTCTGGAATGATAGCTGAAGAAAACACAAACTTAGATTTAAAGCCATATAGTTCTCTTAGGTTTAACTAAGTGATAAATAAAAATAATGTTGCTTATATTTTTTTATTTTTAGCAGCTTTATTCTGGTCAGGAAATTTTTTAGTTGGAAAATTTGCTAGCCAATACCAAATACCTCCATTTTCATTAAATTTTTATAGATGGCTTTTTGCTT
>Ga0209709_10003766_pt1 | contig 12474 bp, 17 predicted proteins | sample ArcticOcean_MG_C_2_FD_187435 | JGI IMG/M metagenome (GOLD analysis project Ga0209709, IMG submission 187435) | Marine microbial communities from western Arctic Ocean - ArcticOcean_MG_CB4_136 (SPAdes) (version 2) | ecosystem: Environmental > Aquatic > Marine > Oceanic | place: Arctic Ocean... | reverse complement strand
TTAAAACAAAAGGAGATAAAATTTAAAATCATTAGACATGAGGATAACTGGTTAAAGGAACGTAATGCTTTCACACAAAAAATCTTTAAATATTTTAAAAAAAACTAACGCTCTTATAGAAGGACATTTTGTTTTATCCTCAGGTTTACATTCCCCTAAGTATATTCAATGTGCAAAACTATTAAGCTTTCCTCATTTAGCAAAGTATATTTGCTCTTCTCTTGCTAAAAAAATTAAAGAAAAATTTAAGTCTATAGATTTAATTTTAGCACCAGCAATGGGGGGAGTTATTATTGGTTATGAAATTGGAAAGTTATTAAAAAAAGAAACTATATTTTGTGAAAGAATTGATGGTAAATTTAAATTAAGAAGAGGCTTTAATATCAAGAAGGGGGCAAAAGTTATTATTATTGAAGACGTTATAACAACGGGTAAATCAGGTTTAGAGTGTGTAAAATTAATTACAAATGCAGGAGCAAAACTTGTAGGGTTTGCGTCTATCATAGATAGATCAACCAAAAAATCACTAAAGATAAAAAAGAATATTATATCACATCTTAAAATAGATGTACCCACTTTCAATAAAAACAAACTTCCAGAGGCTCTTAAAAATTTACCCATTACAGTACCAGGAAGTAGATTAATAAAATGAAAAGACTCGGTGTTAATATAGACCATGTGGCAACAGTTAGAAATGCAAGAGGTTCATCACATCCTGATCCACTAAGTATTGCTAAGCATGTAATGGAATGTGGTGCTCATTCGATTACAATACATTTAAGAGAAGACAGAAGACATATAAGAGATTTGGACGTAATTGAGATTTGTAAAAATAAAAAGGTTATAACTAATTTAGAAATTTCATTAAATGAAGAGATTTTGAAAATAGCACTAAAAAATAAACCTAGTTTTATCTGTATCGTTCCAGAAAAAAGAAAAGAAGTGACTACTGAGGGTGGTTTAAATTTATCAAAGAATTTAAATAAGATTAAAAAGATTATAAAAATATTCAAAAAAAAGAAAATTAGAACTAGTCTATTTATTGACCCTAATTTAAAAGACATCAAAATTGCTAAAGAGCTAGATGCTGACTGTATTGAGCTTCATACTGGAAAAATTTCAAATTTAATTAAGAGTAAAAAAAATTACACTAATGAATATAAGAATATTAAGAAATGCTGTGAAGCTGCAAAAAAAATTGGTCTAGAGGTTCATGCTGGACATGGACTTGATTATAAATCAACTGCAATTTTATCTAAAATTAAGGAAATTGAAGAATTTAACATAGGTCATTTCATTATAGGTGAATCTATAATTCATGGCCTTAAGGATACGATTAAAAGATTTAAAAGAATATCCAATACATAGATATGAAAATACTAGGCATAGGTGTTGATATCGTTGAAAATTTGAGAATAAAAAAATCCTTACAAAACAAACAATTCATTTCTCGAATATTTTCTTCTAATGAAATTTTACTCTCAAAAAATTTTAAAAATAAAATAAATTATTATTCAAAAAGATTTGCAGCAAAAGAAGCATTTGCTAAATCTATTGGTACTGGCTTTAGAGATGGTTTAAATTTTAAAGATGTATCTGTAATAAATAATAAATTGGGCAAACCATCATTTTTAATTACAGATAAATTAAAAAAAGTTGTGAAAAGACAATTTAAAACATCTTCTTTTAATTTCTTTCTATCAATTTCTGATGAAAAAAAATATTCTATTGCCTACGTAATTTTACAAAAAAATTAATGATGAATAAAAAAGATATAATTGAAAATATTAAGACTATATTTTATGCTTTGTTTATAGCAATAATAATAAGATCTCTTTTTATTCAACCTTTTTATATTCCGTCCTCTTCGATGGAACCCAATCTATTAATTGGAGACAGGCTATTTGTTACAAAATATTCATACGGATATAGCAAACATTCTTTTCCTTTTAGTCCACCAATCTTAAGAGGAAGATTTTTTACTAGTGCACCAAAAATGGGTGACGTTGTGGTTTTTAAGACTACTAGAGATAATAGAACAGATTTCATTAAAAGATTAATAGGTTTACCTGGTGATCGGATACAATTTATTAATGGAGATCTTTATATTAACAATAACCAGATTTCCAAGTCTATCATTTCAAAATCTGATGTTATTTATTGTGGTAGCCAGGTAAGTGTTAATTCTTTTAGCGAAATACTTCCAAATGGAAAAAGTTATAAAACTGTTTATTTTAAAAATAATAGTTTTCAAAATTCAGATATATTTATTGTCCCTGAAAAACATTATTTTTTCTTAGGTGATAATAGAGATTGTTCTGCTGACAGTAGGAGATTAACAGGATTGGGCTACGTTCCTGAAGTTAATCTTGTTGGTAAAGCTCAATTTATTTTTTTCTCATCTGATTTCAGAATCGGAAGCGTTTTCTCATTTTGGAAATGGCATAAAACAATTAGATTTGATAGATTTTTCAAGAGAATTGATTGATGAAAATTAGCCCAATAAATCTTGAAAAAAAATTAAAACTTAAACTTACAGATTCTAATATTTTAATAAAAAGCTTAACTCATAAAAGCTATGACTCAAAAAATAACAATGAAAAAATTGAATTTTTGGGTGATAGAGTTTTAGGGTTAATTATTGCAAAAAAATTATTAGAAATTTATCCAGAAGAGAAAGAGGGAATATTAGATAAAAAATTTGCATCACTAGTAAATAAAAAAAAATGTTTGGAAATAGCTAAAAAAATTGAATTAGAGAAATATATTTTAATTTTTAATCCAAAAAACAAAAAAATTGTAATTGAGGATAAGATTGTAGCAGATTGCTTGGAGGCGCTAATTGGTGCAATTTATCTTGATAAAGGACTAAATTTTACAGAAAAATTTGTTCTAAACCTTTGGAGCGAGCACATAACAGCAAGTGTTGTAACCCAAATTGATGCGAAAACAAAACTTCAAGAATATTCTTTAAAAATTTTTAAAGTATTGCCTATTTATAAATTGATATCTAATACTGGTCCTCGACATAAACCACTATTTAAAGTTGCTGTAAAATTAAAGGATACTAAATTTTTTACTGCTGAAGGAGTATCTAAAAAAGATGCAGAGCAAAATGCTGCATCCTTATGTTACGAAAGTATCTCTATAAAATGAACTGGGATGATAATGCCTATTTAATTTCTAAGAATAGATATAGTGAAAATTCTATTATAGCAGAGGTTTTTTCGGAAAATCATGGAAAAATATCTGGAATAATTTTTGGTGGAACATCAAAAAAAATAAAAAATTATTTACAAATTGGTAACAAGATTCATGTAAATTATAACGTTAAAAGTCCTACTAGAATTGGCTATTTTAAAATAGAAATTGTAAAAGCTTTAACCCCACTATATTTTGATGAAAATCAAAAACTATCTTGTATTTCTTCTGCTATGAATTTAATAAAACTTCTTACTGCTGAAGCTCAATCTAATACAGAAATTTTTATTTTAATTGATAGATTTTTTGAAATACTAACTTTTGATAACTGGATACAAAAGTATATTTTTTGGGAATTAGAACTACTAAAATTATTAGGTTATGACCTTGAGCTAAAAAATATGGTTGAAAAAGAAATTGTTGATAAAAAAGTTAATTATTTTGTTCAGTCACCAACTGAAAAAAAAATTATTCCAAACTTTTTAATAGATAAAAATTATGAAAATGTAGATTTAAAAACTTTACTTTATGGCTTAAAGCTTGTCTCTGATTATCTCGAAAAAAGTATTTTAAAACCTAACAATTTAAATCTTCCAAGTTCTCGAACTCACTTTGTTAATCTTTTAAAATAATTTTATTTGATTAAACTATCTATCCTATCCGCGTAATAACTAACAATTGCGTTTGCACCAGCTCTTTTAAATCCGATCAAACTTTCTAAAATAGAGTTTTTACCAATCAAACCTTTTTGGATGCTGTTGCTTAAAAGACTGTACTCACCAGATACCTGATATGCTAATACTGGAATTTTAAAATTATCTTTAACAGTTTTAATAATATCAAGATAAGGCATTCCAGGTTTAACCATAACCATGTCAGCACCCTCCTTAATATCTAATGCAACTTCTCTAATAGCCTCATTGCTATTTCTAAAATCCATTTGGTAGTTTTTCTTATTACCTTTTAATAAACCTTTTGAACCTACAGCATCTCTGAAAGGTCCATAAAAACTCGAAGCATATTTAACTGCATATGAGAGTATTTGAACCATTTCGTGTCCTTCTTTATCTAAGGCCTTTCTAATTTTACCAATTCTTCCATCCATCATGTCTGAAGGTGCAAGTACATCACAGCCAATTTGAGCCTGTAGTATTGATTGATCAATTAAAACTTTAATAGTTTCATCATTAAGAACATAGCCAGATTTTAATAAACCATCATGGCCATGTGATGTGTATGGATCTAAAGCCACATCACACATAATACCTATTTCATTTTTATATCTTTTTTTAATATATTGAATTGCTTTACAAACGAGGTTGTCTTCATTTAAAGCTTCAGTTCCAATCTCATTTTTTTTTTTATTATTTGTGTAAGGAAATAATGCAATCATAGGTATCTTATTTTTAATTGCCCTATCAACAATAACTCCCAGCTTGTCTAGTGTATATCTGTAGACATCAGGCATTGTTTTAATTGCTTGTTTTGTATTTTTTCCATCTATTAAAAATATAGGTAATATAAAATCGCTTGCCGAAAGGCTATTTTCTTGAATTAACCTTCTAGACCAATCATTTTTTCTGCTTCTTCTAAGCCTCAAATTAGGGTAATTTCCTATAATCATGATTTAATCTATTTTTAAAATGCGACAAATGTATTATACAAATATATATTATATTTAGTTAAAAACAATCTACATGAACATTGAAAATGAAAATATTGTAAGCTTAGATCTCAAAAAAGAGGAAAAAATTTTAGATTTTAGTGATTTTCAAAAGCAAAATATTAAATTTGACATAAACAAACTTCAACAAGCATATAATCAAATTATTCAAACAAAAAAATTCGAAGACGGTGGTGGTATAGCTCACTTTGGAGCCATTTCTCTAACACAAATTCCTGGTGATCCAGATTCTGTAAAAGGAAGTAAGGCTAGAGGTGTTTATTGGACTAAACCAGACAAGTCAGGCAAAGAAGTTTCTAGAGATGTTACGGTTGATGAATCTGCTTACTCTGAGTTTATAAAAGATTACGATAATACTTATTTTAAGGAAGTTTTTGATATTCTTTCATCAAAATATAAATTAGGTAGAGTTAGAATTTTGTTAAAGGAACCAAGATCAACTTTAAGTTGGCATAGAGACCCAGAGCCAAGATTGCATATACCAATAGTCACTAACCCAGGTGCCATCATGGTAGTGGATCATGTAGCAAAACATATGCCAGCAGATGGATCGGTTTGGATTACTAATAATACAAAATACCACAATGCTTTTAATGGTGGTGAAGAAAATAGAATTCACCTAGTTGCATGTGTTTTGGACTATAAATTTGATTAATTTGAAAAAGATATTTTTATCATCTGATCATGCGGGTTATAATTTAAAAGAAAAAATTAAACTCCACTTAGATAAAAAAAAAATTAAATATACTGATATGGGACCATTCAATAATAGTAGAGTTGACTATCCTGATTATGCACACAAAGTAGCTAAAAAAGTTAAGATTAACAAAAGTCATGTGGGCATACTAGTTTGTGGTTCTGGTATGGGCATGAATATTGCTGCCAATAAACACAAAAATATACGTGCCGCTCAATGTTTTAATTTAAAATCTACAAAATTATCAAGATTGCATAATGATGCAAATATCATTACATTAGGATCAAGACTACTTACTAAAAAAAATGCTTTAAATTGTGTCAGTGTTTTTTTAGATACGAAATTTGAGAGTGGTAGACACGCAAGAAGAATTAAAAAAATTTAAAATGTCTAGTGAAATAAATTATTTAAACGATCAATACAAAAGTTTTTTTGAAGACAGTTTAGCCGTAGCTGATCCCGAGATTCATAAAGCAATTAGTGACGAATTAAAAAGACAGCAACAACATATCGAATTAATTGCTTCTGAAAATATTGTTTCAAAAGCTGTTTTAGAAGCACAGGGCTCTGTTTTAACAAATAAATATGCAGAAGGTTATTCGGGAAAAAGATATTATAATGGATGTGAGCATGTTGATGTAGCTGAAAATTTAGCAATTGAACGACTAAAAAAACTATTTGATTGTAAGTTTGCAAATGTTCAGCCTCACTCAGGTGCTCAAGCTAATGGTGCTGTATTTTTAGCTTTATTAAATCCAGGTGATACTTTTTTGGGCATGAGCTTAAACTCTGGTGGTCACATTACACATGGGTTAAAAATTTCAATGTCTGGTAAGTGGTTTAATGCAATAGGTTATGACGTCGATAAACAATCTGAACTTATAGATTACGAGAATGTTGAAAAACTAGCCTTAGAACACAAACCGAAAGTTATAATTGCTGGTGGAAGTGCTTACTCTAGAGTAATTGATTTTAAGAGATTTAGAGAAATAGCAGATAAAGTAGGGGCATATCTGATGGTTGATATGGCTCATTTTTCAGGTCTTGTAGCTGGCAAAGGTTACCCCAATCCTTGTGAGTATGCCCACGTTGTAACATCAACAACTCATAAAGTTTTTAGAAGTGCAAGAGGTGGAATTATTTTAACTAACCACGAGGATCTTGCAAAAAAATTTAATACTGCTGTATTTCCAGGTTATCAAGGTGGACCGCTTATGCATATTATAGCTGCTAAAGCTGCTGGTTTTTTAGAAGCATTAAGACCTGACTTTCAAATTTATATAAAATCTGTTTTAGCAAATGCTAAAATCTTATCAGAGACTCTTAAAAATAATGGTTTTAAAATTTATTCTGACGGCACAGATACACATTTAATGCTTGTTGATTTGAGACCTTTTAATGTTAAGGGTAATGCCGCTGCTGAAAGCCTTTCTAATGCAAATATTACTTGCAATAAAAATGGAATACCTTTTGATTCAGAAAAACCAATGATCACATCTGGAATAAGGCTTGGAACTCAAGCAGCTACAACAAGAGGTTTTGGATTAAAAGAATTTGTAAAAGTAGGTGAATTAATAACTAAAGTTGTTAAAGGACTATCTGAAAACCCAGATGATAATAGCAAAACTGAAGAAGAAGTTAAAAATGAAGTTATAGATCTTACTTCCTCTTTTCCAATATATAAGAATTTAAAATAATGATTTGTTCAATTTGCAAAAAAGGTGAAACATCAGTAGTAGACTCTAGACCTACAGAAGATGGAACAGCAATAAGAAGAAGAAGACTGTGTGTATGTGGAGCAAGATTTACTACATTCGAAAGAGTTCAGTTTAGAGAAATAATTGTTGTTAAAAAGAACGGAAGAAAATCATCTTTTGATAGAGAAAAACTCTCAAAATCTATTTATATAGCACTTAAGAAAAGACCAATAGATACAGAGACAGCAGAAAAATTTATAAGTAAAATTTCAAGAGCATTAGAGGAACTTGGGCAAAGTGAAATTTCATCTAGCATTATAGGAACTATGGTTATGGAAGGTTTAAAAGAGCTTGATCCTGTTGCTTACGTAAGATTTGCATCTGTTTACAGAAATTTTAGAGAAGAGAAAGACTTCGTGCAATTCGTGGACAAATTAGATGTCTACAAGAAAAGATAAATTCTCCCGAAAAGATAAAAAATATATGAGTCTTGCTTTGAGTTTAGCAAGTGCACGTCATGGACTTACAGGTGAAAACCCATCAGTAGGCTGTGTGATTGTTAAAAATGATGAGGTTATTTCAATAGGTCAAACTGGTTATAATGGAAGACCACACGCAGAATATAATGCAATTAAAGATTCTAATGTAAATTTAGAAGGTTCAACAATGTATGTAACACTTGAGCCATGTAATCATCATGGAGAAACACCACCATGTACTAAAGAAATTATTAAAAATAAAATAAGTAAAATTATTTACTCCGTAGAAGATGTTGATGAAAAAGTTAAAGGAAAAAGTCTTAAAATATTAAAGTCAAAAAATATTATTGTTAAAAAAAGCTTACTGTACAAAGAGATAATTGATTTTTACAAACCATATTTTTTTAATAGAAAAAATAAGATGCCTTATGTTACTGGTAAAATTGCCATTTCAGAAAATAATTTAATTTTTAGCAAAGGTTCAAAAAGAATTACTGATATTCACTCTGATAAATTGACACATTTTTTAAGATACAAAAATGACTCTTTAATGATTTCATATAAAACCTTGAATCAAGATAATCCTAAGCTAAATTGTAGACTTGAAGGTTTGAATCAATTTTCACCAAAAAGAATTATTTTAGATAATAATTTGGAAACGAATATAAACTCGTATATTTTTAAAACAGCAAATAAAAATAACACTATCATTTTTTATAACAATGCTAATAAACAAAAAATTTCTTTATTTAAAAAAAAAGACATACAATTAATCAAATCAAATTTAATTAAAAAAAGGTATTTTGATTTAAAATTAGTTCTTAAGAAGCTTTATAAAACTGGAACTAGAAATATTTTAGTTGAAGGAGGTGACGACCTATCAACAAGTTTTTTAAAAAATAAATTATTTAATGAATTTTTCTTATTTAAAAGTCCAAAAAGTTTACCAAAAGTTATATATAAAGAATTTAATTGCTTTAATCACTTGTCACACAAATATAAAAGAAAGAAAAAAATTAACACACAATTAGGAAAAGATTCAATTACGCTCTATAAAAGATAATATGTTTAATGGAATAATATTTAATCAAGGTGTTATTAAAAAAATTATTAAAAGAGACAAAGGTGTTAATATTTTTATAAATTCAAATTTAAAACTAACTAAAAAAGATATTGGTGTTTCTGTTGCTTCTGATGGTGTATGTTTAACACTTATAACAATCAAAAATAATCTAATGGAATTTTATTTATCTGATGAAACATTACAGAGATCAAAATTCAAATTTTTAGCGATTAATGATAAAATTAACCTTGAACTACCTTTAAAATATGGTCAAAAAATTTCTGGCCACATATGTCAGGGTCACATTGATACTATTGGTAAAATTCTTGCTATTAAAAAAATTGATAAGTCCTATTTATTTGATTTTGAAATAGTCAGAAAAGAAAGGAAGAACTTAATAGTAAAAGCATCTATTTGTATTAATGGAATTTCACTGACAATTTCCAAAATAACTAAAAAAGGATTTCAAGTTTGGGTTATTCCACACACTTTCAAACTTACAAATCTATCTACATTAAAAAAGAATAGACTTGTTAATATAGAGATAGATATCTTATCTAAATACGTTAGAAATTATTTTAATGAAAAAAAATAACTACGCATCAATTGAAAGCATAATTAACACTGCAAAGAAGGGTGGTATGTTCATCTTAGTTGATGATGAAAAAAGAGAAAATGAAGGTGATTTAATTATTTCAACAACTGATTCAAATGCAAAAAATATTAATTTTATGGCAAAGTTTGGTCGTGGATTAATTTGTCTAGCACTAGATAGTGTTCAGGCAAAAAGATTAAATTTATCTTTGATGTCTCCAATAAATCAATCAAGAAATAAAACTGCTTTCACAATTTCTATAGAAGCAAAAAAGGGAATAACAACTGGGATTTCAGCAAAAGATAGAGCCAAGACAATTAAAATTGCATCAAAAAAAAATGTAAATAAAAAAGATATTGTTTCACCTGGTCATATTTTTCCAATTATTGCCAAAGATGGAGGTGTTTTAGTTAGAGCTGGTCACACTGAAGCATCTGTAGATATATCAAAACTTGCTAAGAAAAATAATTCTGCAGTCATTTGTGAAATAATGAATGAAGATGGCACCATGGCCAAGGGTCAAGATTTATTTAATTTTGCAAAAAAACATAATTTGAAGATAGGTAAAATTGAAGATCTTATTGCTTATCGTTTAAAAAAAGAAAAATTAATTAAGCTTAAAAAGCAATCTGTCATTGAAGTTAAAAATCAAAAATATAAAATTAGAATTTATGAAAATCTTTTAGATGGATCTGAGCACTTTGCTTTAATCAAAGGAAATATTAAAAAAGGAATAGTTCCAAGAGTTAGAGTAATTTCATCTAACGTAGTTCAAAATTATTTAATCAATCAACAATTACCAAATTCATTTGATAAAACTTTAAATTATTTTAAGAAATTTAATAACTGTGTTTTAGTTTTTATAAAAGATACAAACTTAAAATCAGTTACACAAACACTTAAGGATTATAAGAACAAAAATTTCTATAAAAAGGGAAATGATAAACTTATAAGAAATTATGGTATTGGGGCCCAAATAATTAAAGATTTAAAGATTAAAAATATGATATTAATTACCAAATCTCTTAAAAAAGTTATTGGTTTAGAAGGTTATGATATAAAGATTACAAAACAGGAAATCATTTAATGAAAAAAACATATTTAATAGTTGTTGCTGATTATTATAAGGACATATCAAAAGGTTTACTTACTAGTGCAAGGAGCATATTGCCTAAGTCTAGTTCAATAAAAATTATCAATGTTCCAGGTGTTTTTGAAATACCAGTTACAATTTCAAAAAATATTAACAAGTACGATGCTTTTTTAGCTCTTGGTTGTGTTATTAAAGGGCAAACTCCACATTTTGACTTTATTTCTCATGCTTCAACTGATGCAATAATGAAGCTATCTATAGAAAATAAAAAACCTATTGGCAACGGAATTATTACCTGTCTTAATATGCGTCAAGCTATAGCTAGAAAGAAAAAGGGGAGAGAAGCAGCTCAAGCTGTAATATCTGTCCTTTCTCAATAACAATGAGAACTCCATATAATCCCAATCAAAGTCCAAGAGTTATAATTATCCAAAAACTATATGGTAATTTTTTTAATAATGACACAGATTTAACTTTTCCCAAACATAGATTTAAAAAGTTCATTAAAGATGTGGTTTTAGGTACAATAGAAAGAGATGAAGTTATTAAAGAAGAGGTTAAAAAGTATTTAAGTGAAGACATTCAACTAACTAATCTAGATAAAGTTTTTCAAGTAATTGTAAAATCAGCTATATTTGAGTTTTTATATAAACCAAAAGTTTCTAGCAAAATAATTATTAAAGAATATCTTGATGCATCAAATTTCTTTTTAGAAGATGGTCAAACTAAATATTTAAATGCTATATTAGATAAGATAGCTAAAAAAATAAGAACTACTAATAATGCATGAATTTGAATTAATAAAAAATTATTTTCAAAAACTTTCTAAGAAATCACCAGGTGCTTTAAGTTTAAATGATGATGTTTTTTTTGATAAAAAAAATAGATTAGTTGTTTCTGTAGACACATATACAGAAGGAAATCATTTTATAAATTTCAAAAATCCTGAATTAGTCATTAAAAAAATAATTAGATCATCAATATCAGATCTTGTTTGTAAGGGTGTTAAACCAAAATACTATTTTGTTTCAGGATCGGGTAATAAAAAAAGTTTTTCTAAATTAAATTTATCAAAAATTAGCAAATCACTTAATCAAGAACAAAATAAATATAAGATTTTTTTAAGTGGTGGAGATACAGTTTTTTCAAATAAGTTAAGTTTTACAATTACCTCAATTGGCTTTGCTAATAATATTATTTATAGAAACAAAGCTAAAATCAATGATGATATTTATGTTTCTAGTAATTTAGGAGATAGTTATTTAGGTTTATTGATTTTGAAAAATAAATTTAAACTTAATCAAAAATTAACAAAATATTTTACTAATCAATATTTTATGCCAAATATTCAATTAAAATTAACAGACCAAATTGTTAAATTTGCCAATACTTCAATTGATATTTCTGATGGACTATTAGCAGATCTTGATAAAATGATTAATAATCAAAAGTTGTCCTACAAACTTTTTTTAGAAGATATTCCAATTTCAGAGAATCTTAGAAAGATACTTGATCTTAAGAAACTATCCAAGATTGACTATATTTCCAATGGTGATGATTATCAGATTTTATTTACTGCCTCAAAAAATAAGGCTAGAATCATAAAAAAAATAGCTTCTAATTCTAGAATTAAGCTTACAAAAATCGGCTTAATCCAAAGCTCCCTTATAAAATCATCAATTGTTGATGATAAAAACGTGCAAATTAGCTTTAAAAACAAAGGTTATTTTCATAATTTTTAGCAAGTTAAATATTGCCTTTTATTTCTTTTTTTGTATTGTCCGGTCTTTAAATAAAAAATTAACAACCAAACAACCAAAAAGGCATTATGAATACATCAGTAGAAACAATTTTACTTTACACAATAGCGGCAGGATTTCTTTCAATCGTTTATGGTTTTTTTACTGGTAAAAATATTCTTAGTCAGAGTGCGGGTAATGCAAAAATGCAAGAAATTGCATCTGC
>Ga0209709_10003762_pt1 | contig 12476 bp, 9 predicted proteins | sample ArcticOcean_MG_C_2_FD_187435 | JGI IMG/M metagenome (GOLD analysis project Ga0209709, IMG submission 187435) | Marine microbial communities from western Arctic Ocean - ArcticOcean_MG_CB4_136 (SPAdes) (version 2) | ecosystem: Environmental > Aquatic > Marine > Oceanic | place: Arctic Ocean... | reverse complement strand
ATTATATTATTTCTATTTTATCATGTGTAAAATACCATAATATAATTAATTTATTAAAGGCTTTTAAACTATTTAAAAAAGATAATAAAAATAATTTAAAATTAGTTTTTGTGCTTCAAATATTAGACAAAAAATATTATTTAGAAATTAAAAAATTTGTTGATAGCAATTTCTTTCAAAATGAAATAATTTTCTTAAATAATCTTGATAGTAAATATTTAGTTAATCTTTATAAAAATGCTAATTTATTTATTTTTTCATCATATTGTGAAGTATTTGGTTTAACTTCTTTAGAGGCAATGTCACAAAATTGTCCTGTTGTTATTTCTAATCGATCATCACTTCCAGAAATTAACAGTGATGCGGCACACTATTTTGATCCAGATAATATAATAGAGATTAAAGAATCCATGGAAAGTTTAACAATGAATAAAGAATATACTAAAAATTTAATATCAAAGGCAAATAGTCATTTTAAAAAATTTGAATGGTCAAAAACTGTTAAAGAGACCAGTAGAGTCTTGGAAATAAAATAGTTTAGATCTTTGTCACGAAATAACTATTAATAAAAACGGCATCCATATTCGTTCTTATCAAACAATCTAAAGATTCTTCTGGTTTCATTACAATTGGCTCATTTTCGTTAAAAGATGTATTGAGAAGAATTGGAACACCTGTAATTAAGTAAAAAGCATTAATTAAATTTAAATATTTAGAATTGTTATTTGAATTAATAGTTTGAAGTCTCGCCGTTCCATCTATGTGAGTTACAGAAGGTATTATTTTTTGCTTATCAGCCTTAACAGTTGCTAATGAAGACATATAGGGATTTATGAAATCAGTTTCAAACCAATCTGATTGATATTTTTCTATGACAGATGGTGCAAAAGGTCTGAAAGATTCTCTTCTTTTAATCTTCATATTAATTATACTCTTCATATTTGAATTTCTGGGATCTGCTAAAATAGAGCGATTACCAAGTGCTCTTGGACCAAACTCCATTCGCCCTTGAAACCATCCAATAACATTTCCTTCAGAGATTAATTGGGCTGCAGTCTTAAATAAATCAACATCATTTTCAATGAATTTATAAGTAACTTTATTTTTATAATCATCATGTTTTAAAATTTTTAAAATTTGATCGTTTGAAAATTTTTCTCCTAGATAGGGATTTTTAGAATTCTCAATTTTTGGTTTATATTTTGCAGAAACAACAAAAGCAGCACCCAAAGCACCCCCATTATCTCCAGGAGCACAAGGGATATAAACATTCTTAAATAGCCTCTTTTCATTTGTAATGAGTCTGTTTGCTGATGAATTCAAAGCACAACCACCCGCAAATATAAGATTTTCTGAAAATTTATTTAAATAAAGTTTTTTAATTATCTGTTTAAAAAAAAATTCATAAACTTTCTGAACAGATGATGCAAAATCTTTTATAAATTGATCTTTATTATTTGCGATATTTAATTCTGGTGAAAATAATTCAACAAGATTTGAGTTAAAGATTTCGTCAACATAAAGTGAATCTTCAGCAATATACTGAAAATTATTTTTGTGATGGTTAAAATAATGTAAATTTAGCTCAAATACTAGTTTGTTATTATTTTTAAATAAATTAGCTTTGATTTTATCAAAATATTTTGGAGCACCATATGCAGCTAAACCCATTACTTTGTATTCATCTCCATAATTTTTAAAACCTAAGAATTGTGTCATAGCATGATAAAAAATACCCAGGGAATTGGGGAAATTAGTTTTTTCTATAATCTTGATTTTATTATTCTTGCACTCAGAAATTGCTAAAGTAACAAAATCGCCAGATCCATCAATTGAAAGTCCAACAGCATCTTTAAATCCAGAAGGGTAAAAAGCAGAAGCTATATGAGCTAAATGGTGTTCAATATAATGAAATCTTACACTTTTGTTTAGTGTGAATTTCTTAAATAATAACTTTTTTACATTTAATTTTATTTTTAATCTTTTTGAAAATGAATTCTTCTTAAAAGAAAAATTTTTTAAAAAAAAAAAACCTTTAGCAAAAAGATTACTTGATGGTTTTGTATTAAAAGCAATATCTGTAATTTCTATATCTTTCTTGTTAGCAATTCGTAAGCATTCTTTAATAGATTCTATTGGATAACCTGAAAAATGTTTTCTTCTATTTATACGCTCTTCTTCAATAGCAGCAATTAATTTTCCATCTACAATAATACAAGCAGATGAGTCTGCATGATAAGTATTTATTCCAAGAATTATTTTCATAAATATTTTTTTTAGTTTAATTTTGACAATTGATTTAATTTATTAAAATCAACAACCAAAAATTTTTTTTTATAAAATTTTATTTGATTTCTATACTTTTTATCAATTAATATTTTTACACCATTAGCTAAACATTCAATAGTAAATAAACTATAAATATTTTCACCAGAAGCTAATGTAAATCTTGAACGACATTGTAATTTCCCAATATTACTATTTTGTAAAAAACCTAAGTTTTTTATGTTTTTAATATTTAATTTATCTCCAACAACACAAATATTATAGTTTGCAATTGACATTTTTTTTATAAAATTATATGGAAAAAAAGTTTTTTTATTATTATGTTTTCGGTAATATAATAATAGGTCAATATTTTTTTTGTATTTGAAATTTACTTTAATATTTATTTGGTTTATTACAAAATTAAATTCACTTCTTTTTATTATTGTTTTTAATAGATATTTTTTTAGTAAATCAGTAGAAAAAATAATTTCATTACATCTAAATAATAAAAATAGCTGACTAATTTTATAAAAAACTGGAAAAACTATTCCTCTAAAATAATAATTAAATTTGTTGTATTTAGAAAATTTAGCACCCCCCGTTATTGGTCCTAATATAGTTTTTGGTGGGAGTAATATAAAAAGTAAAAAATTCCATAATGGCAAGTAGTTTACATAACCTATTTTCTTACCTAGTAAATAATGTTTCCAACAATATAAAACACCTAATAATGGAGAGAAATACTTATATTTTAGTAAACTATCTTTTTTGTTAATCTTAATTATTACCTTTTCTTTATTTTTTAAACTTTTGATAAAAAGTCTTGCTAATTTCCCTTCACCTGAGTTTTTAGAATAGTCACACGCCCAAAGATGTAATAGTTTTTTAGTCAATTTCTCTAAAGGGGATTTTTTTATATAATTCTTTAATTAAACTACCTTTGACATAAAAATATAAACTTTCAATTAATCTTTTTACCCTTCTAATAGTATCTGTTCTCAGTCTCCATACAAATTCATAATTTGTCAAAAAGTTAGGCACTTTTCTCTCTTCGCCGGATGCGATTGCTAATGAAGCTCCTATACAAATTATTTTATAGTGACTATTTTTTGAAGACAAGTAATAAGCTAACTGTTCTTGTTTTGGAGTTGGCAGTGTTATTAATGTTAAAGTTTTAGGTTTTAATTTACATATTTTATTTTTTAAAACTTTTATAGAAGCGTATGGAAGTTTATTTTGCAAAATTTTTAACTTAAATTTATTTTTTAAATAATTTTTACTGGTTTCGGTAGCGTTTCCAATTATTAATATTTGTTTAATATCAGCAGGTATCTTTAATTGATCTATTAAATCTCTACCTGGTTTTTTTTTAATGTTTATGTATCTTCTAGCCCAAATTCCATCCAACCAATGATATTGATTTTTATGAAATAAAACTTCCTTTTTTGAAAAATATCCTAAAAATGCAAGATTCATAGCTGATAAAATAAAGTTTTCTTTAAAGGGAATTTTTTTAAGATCATCAATAATGGTAAAACTATTTTTTCTCATTTCAGATTTATCAAAAACAATTTTAAAAAGCTTAAAAGATTTATTAACTGCTAACTTATTAAATAAATAAAGTTGTTTAATTTTAAATATAAATCTTAATGATAATAGTATCTTTTGAGGTTTAATATTATTTATTTCATGCGAACGGATGATCTCTTTGGTAGATATTATATAGCTCCAAATGTTCTTACTGGATATTCCACCTAATCTCATCCTAATGGTTATATGGGGTATATTTAAAAATTTTACTGATTTTATGTACAGAACTCTTAAAAAAAATTCAAAGTCTGATGCAATCTTAAATTTTTCATTATACAAGCCATAATCAACATAAATATTTTTTCTTATAAATGAACCTGGGTGAGCGGGCATTAATCCAAGCCTCATTTGCCACTTCTTAAAATTTTCAGCACCGAATAATCTTCTGACGTTATAATAGCTTGCATTTCTAAAATAAGCCACATTACTAAAAAAGATTTTATATTTTTTATTATTTCGAATAATTTTTACAATATTAGTTATTGTTTTTTTAGAATGAAAAAAATCATCAGAGTTTAAAATCGTAATAAAAGATCCACTAGATTTTTTAATTCCATGATTGATTGCAGAATAAATACCGGATCCAGGTAACCTATATACTTTTTTATTTTTATTAGGGTATCTTTTAATAATCTCTAATGTTTTATCTGTAGAACCACCATCAATAATTATATGTTCTATATTTTTATAGGTTTGAGATAAAACTGAGTTTAAGGTATCCCTAATAGTTTCTTGACTATTTAGTGTTACGGTTATGATGCTGATTTTCATGTATTAAATATTGTATAACTAAACTAATTAATATAATAATTTGCTGGAATTATGAATGTTAAAAAAGCTATTATTACAGGTATAACTGGACAAGACGGCTCTTATTTATCAGAATACTTACTTAAAAAAAATTATATTGTCTACGGTATTAAAAGAAAATCATCGTCTTATAATACAGATAGAATAAATCATATTTATTCAAATAAGAGATTTAATAAAAGATTTTTTCTAATTTATGGCGATTTAACAGATTCGAATTCAATTTCAAACATCATAAATAAAATTAAACCAGACGAAATTTATAATTTAGCAGCACAAAGTCATGTAGGTGTGAGTTTTGAATTGCCAGTTTATACAGCTCAAGTTAATGCCATAGGTACTTTGAATATTCTAGAAGCAATAAGATCATGTGGATTGGCTTCTAAAACTAAATTTTACCAAGCATCAACTTCAGAGTTATTTGGTGAAATTCAAGATAAAAAACAATCAGAAAAAACTAAATTTTATCCAAAGAGCCCTTATGCAACTTCTAAATTATTTGCGTATTGGATAACAAAAAACTACAGAGAGTCATATGGAATTTTTGCGTCTAATGGAATTTTATTTAATCATGAGTCTCCTAGAAGAGGGGAAACTTTTGTAACTAGAAAGATTACAATTGGATTAAGTGAAATTATTCATGGTGTTGAAAAATGTTTATATCTTGGAAATATTTACTCTAAGAGAGACTGGGGCCATGCGAAAGATTATATGGAAATGTGTTGGAAGATGATGCAACATAAAAAACCTGATGATTTTATAGTAGCCACTGGTAAGCAATATTCAGTAAAATTTTTCGTAGAAAAATGCTTAAAGTATCTGGGTATTAAAATAAAATGGAGTGGAAGTGGTTTAAATGAAATTGCTAAAATAACAAGTTTTGATAAAAAAAAATACCCAAACCTAAAAAAAAATATGAAGATAATAAAGATAGATAAAAAATATTTTCGACCAAATGAAGTTAATAATTTAATAGGAGATTCTTCGAAATCTAAGAAAGTTCTTTTTTGGAAGGCAAAAACTTCAATTGATACTTTGATCGAAGAAATGATGAATAGTGACATGAATATAGTTAAAAAAAATTTAATAAAATAATTGAAAAAAAAAATTCTAATTGCAGGACAGGATGGAATGGTTGGAAGATCCATATATAAAGCAATTAAAAAAAAAAATTTATTTAATATAGTTGAATGTAGTAGAAAAGATTTGGATTTTACAAATCAAAAAGCAGTAGACATATGGTTTCAAAAAAACAAACCAGAAGTCGTAATTAATGCTGCAGGAAGAGTGGGTGGAATTTTGGATAATTCTACTTATCAATCAGATTATCTTTATATCAATACAATGATTGGTTTAAATTTAATTAATTCAAGTTTAAAGTATAATGTAAAAAAACTAGTTAATCTGGGGTCAGCTTGTATTTATCCAAAAAATGTTAAACAGCCCATTAATGAAGATTCACTTCTATCTTCAGAACTTGAAAAATCGAATGAAGGCTATGCTCTAGCAAAAATTGTTTGTCTTAAATACTGTCAATATCTTAAACAAAAACTTAAAAAAGATTTTATATCCATTCAACCAGCCAACCTTTATGGAGAGGGTGATAACTTTAATCTAGAATCAAGCCATGTTTTGCCAGCCTTAGTTAAAAAATTTACTATTGCAAAAAATAATAAATTAAAATCTGTAGAGGTGTGGGGCTCTGGAAATGTAAAGAGGGAATTTTTAAATATAGAAGATTTATCAAGCGCAATTTTATTTTTATTAAAAAATAAAATTAAGGAAGATTTTATTAATATTGGTAGCGGTGAACAATTTTCAATAAAAAAATTAGCTATTATGATAAAAAAAACTACTGGATATAAAGGAAAAATTTTTTTTAATAAAAAATATCCTGATGGAGTTAAAAGAAGAGAAATTGATTCTAAATTAATTAAAAAATTAGGTTGGAAAGCTAAGATTACAATGAAAAAAGGACTAATTAAATATTGTGAATATTATAAAAAAGAAGTTATGCCTTTAGAAAATAAATGATTTTAAGATATTTTCTTTAATTTGTACAAAAGCAAAAAATAACAAAAAATTGTTATGATGATAATAAGCAATTTATTTGTACCAATATACATCATGAATAAAGGTAGGATAATTGAAAGTTGGATAATTATTGTGCTCTGAATAAGTGAAAATTTTTTGCTTACTAAATGATGCAAATGATTTCGATCACCTCTTAGTGGGTTTTGTTTGTTAAGTATTCTCATAAAAAATAATCTAATTAAATCAACACCAGGTATTATCATAAAAATAAAAACCTCATCAGTATATGCAATTTTTTCCACATTATATAACTTGATAAATATATATCCAATTATGAAGGCTATTAATAATGAACCATTATCTCCTAAAAAAGATTTATTTTTATAATTAAGTACAGAATAACAAACTAAAAATATTAATAAAATATTAATAAAAATAGAGCTACCATATAAAATTATAATAAATATTAAAATAATAATAGAATAAAAGCTTGCTTGAAGGTTAATTCCATCAAACATGTTAAAGGCATTCAAAAACACTAGAAAACAAAAACAAGTAAATATTATATTGTATTGTTTAAAATTAATTGTTTTGTCAATAAAAGAAAACTTAATTGTCGATATTATAAGATTATTATCAAAAGCTAGAATTATTAATATTGTTATAGATAAAAGTAAAAATTTATAATTAGGTGATAAATCGTATTTATCATCAAATAATCCAATAAAAAAAATAATAAATGTAGTAAAAATAAAAATAGAGAATTCAAATTTATTATTATAAAATATTTCTGTTAAGATGTATCGTTCATCTATATTGGCAATAATAAAATATATTAAAACATTAATGATTAAGATAATCCCACCTGCCAACGGTATTTGTCTCAAATGAAGTTTTCTTTGCTTATCAGGTTTATCTATAATGTAATGAAAAAGTTTAATTTTTTTAAAATTAACAACTAGAGAAATATTTATTATAATAAAAATTAATAAACTATAATCAATAAAGTTCATTACTTTAGAAATTTATTGTATTTTTGTACTAAAAATAAACTCATAAAAAATAAAATAAAGTCCACACCAAATACAGCATAAGAACTTTCAATTAGAGATCTTATTAATATTACCATTAGTGTAGAAATTGAGAAAAAGTAGGTTGAGTCTATATTTTTATTTTTAAACAAAAGTTTTACATTAAATATAAATTTAATAACATACAAACTTGCCACAACAGAAAAAAATAAGAAAAATGAAAATCCAACAATTCCTGAGGATATTAGAGAATATATGAGGGCATTAGAAGCTGTTTGATTTATTAGGAGTCTATCGCCTTGGGCACCATACCCAAAAAATAAATTATTCTTATAATCAAATAAATTTAATAATTTATTCCAGTCTTCAACCCTTCCTGAAGAAGTTAACAATCTTTCTTTATTTGTAAATCTTGCAAGATGATTATCACATTTAGAAATAGAACACAGAAAGGATGATATTTTATTCTTTGATATGATTATATCACTAGCAGCTTGTGTGTTTTGTGAGTCACTAGCTGAACGTGCTTTTACAGCATTATGTGAGTAGGTATAATTTATGTTTACAGATATTAGCCATGGAAAAATAAGGCAAAAGAATAAATAACTCAAAATATTTTTATAACTGATTTTTTCTATAATAAATAAAACAATTATAATAAATATAATTAACAATCCAACGGAGGCTCTGCTTTCATACAAAAAAACTATTGTAGATAATATGAATAAAGGAAGTATTTTTAAAATTAATAAATTTATATATTTTAGGAAAATTGTGGAATATATAATTATTAATATTAATGCAATTCTAGAAGCACCAGAGGATCTTATATAACTTTCTCCTGCGATAATATTTACACTTCCATAAAATCTTTTCCCAGTCTCTACATTATAAACAAAACTGATTACATCTGATAAAAACGAATTCATTAAAACAAAAAATAATATAATAAATGTAGTGTATACTAGGACAATTAATTCATTACGTTTAAAAATCTCTACAGACAATCTCATTATTATTAATAGGTTTATAGCACTTAAGACATATATTAGGTTTTCTATGGAGTTAGAGGTGTAAAATAAAGCGGGGCTTTGAGACAAAAAATACAACAAAGATAAAAAAAATATTAAATTTGTCTTTAAATTTAAACTATTTGTTTTAATTAACATTTTTACCAATTTAAAAAGTAGTATTGGAAAAATACCTATATTTAATGCAGTTCTAACAAAATTTATTAATTGATTTATTGTTATCGTTTCATTTGAGTTAAAAATTAATAAATTTTGGAAAGTTGTAGAGATTGAAAACCATGAAATAATAAAAAAAATTAAAAGAGAGAGTTTATTTATAAAATTTTTGTCCTTTAAAATCTTATTTATAGATATCATGTGATAATATTTAATATATTATATAACTTAAATTTAAATATTTTTATATACACTTTTTTTTAAATAGCTCTGTTTTAAAAATAACCAAAAACCAAAAAGATAAGAAATCATTAAACAGACCCAATTATTAAAAAAGCTACCAGCTGGAATTAAGGGAAATAGATTAATCAACATTCCTATATTAATAAAATAATAGGATGCAAAATATTTATCTATTTTTTTTTGATTTAGTATCATTTTATAAAATGTTGAAATTATATGACATAAAAAAATAAATATTAATAAAAATCCAAAAATTCCCACATCTGATAGTAATTGAAAATAAGTGCTATGTGGGTGCGTAGAGCATACCATCTTATTTCTTTCGTTATTATATTTAATTTTTTGTTTTTTAAGTTTTGTGCATTGAGGATGAAATGTTTTAACACCAGATCCAAATAAATAATTATGTTTAAAATTTATTAGTGATGAATATATAAGGTTTTCATGTTCTTCAGATATAAATCTTTTTTTATTTGATGTGTAGAATTCAGATTCTATCACCTCCATTTGCATAAGTGTACTTTTTATATATTTACTTCTAAGACCAGGGTTTGAAACGAAAAGGATTGTGCTAATGAGAATACCAGATAAAATAATTTTTAATTTATTTTTAGAAATTAATATGTATGCACCCAATACAAAAAAATATAAAAATAAAGAAGTTCTTTCAGAAGAGAAGAATATGATTATTCCAGATACTGCTAAAATATATTTACTTAAATTGTTGTATTTAATTTTATCATGAAAGTATATCAACCCTAAAATTAATGGTAAAAGTCTCACAAGATAACTACCTAATTTTTTTTCTTGGTCAAAAAAACTCGTTAAATATATGAGAGGCGCCTTTTCATTAGAGAGGAAACCTGGGGAGGTATAACCAAATAAATTAGATGAATTAAAATACTGTATGATAGCATCAAGTATAACAAGTGAAATAGTTCCAAAAATTACGAATAAGAAAAATGGCATAAAAAAATCATATTTTTTTAATAAGTAAAAAATTGATAAACTAACCAAAAAATATCTAAAATAAAAAAAAGATGCCAAAAAGGAATGTTTAAAAAATTCTGAGAGAATTAAGCTAATTAATATTATTAAGTAGAATGTTATCATTAAAAAAATCTCTTTTTTAATTGATTTAAAGTACGAGATATCTTTTTTCAAAAAAATGTAGATTAATATTATTCCTGAAATAGACGCAAATAAATCAGCCAAAAATATACTCACAGCCAAGAGAATTGGAATAAAGCTAACAAATATTAATAAATATTTATCAATTACTTCAACATTTTGATTAAAATTTTTGATTGTTATATTCATATTTTCTTAAATAAATAGATCTATTGCAAGTAAAATCAATATATTTGTATATTTCAAGTTTTGTAAAAAATTATTTTTATCTAGTATTTATGTTTTTTGGTAGTATTAAAAAGAATGAAAAAAATATTAATAGCTGGTGCGGGTGGTTTTATTGGTGGTCATCTGGCTTCTAAGTTTATTAAAGATAAAAATATTCAATTAATTTGTGCTGATGTAAAACCAATAGAGTACTGGTTCCAAGCTTTTGACGATGCCGAAAATTATAGCTTAGACCTTAAAGATTATAATAATACGATAAAAGTTACAGAGGGTGTTGATTATATATTTAATCTAGCTTGCAATATGGGTGGAATGGGGTTTATTGAAAATAATAAGGCAGAGTGCATGCTTTCTGTTCTAATTAATACAAATTTACTTAGAGCTGCAATAAAGAATAAATGTGAAAAATATTTATTCTCATCAAGTGCATGTGTTTATAATGGTTCAAAACAAAATGAAACTTTTATTCCAGGATTAAAAGAGACAGATGCCTACCCAGCGGAACCTGAAGATGGATATGGTTGGGAAAAATTATTTAGTGAAAGAATGTGTAGACACTTTACAGAAGATTTTGGTCTTGAGACTAGAGTTGTTAGATTTCATAATATATATGGGCCAGTTGGAACTTTTGATGGAGGTAGAGAAAAAGCTCCAGCAGCATTATGTAGAAAAATTATCGATGCAAAAAATAAAAATTTAAAAAAAATTGATGTCTGGGGTGATGGAAAACAAACAAGAAGTTTTCTTTATATTGATGATTGTATAGATGGAATGTTAGAGGTATTTAATAGCAACTCCTCGGAGGTTTTTAATATTGGTAGCGAGGAGCAAGTATCTATTAATCAGATGATAGATATTATCGAAGAAATAGCTGAACAGAAATTTGATAAAAATTACCAACTAGATAAACCATTGGGTGTAAGAGGTAGATCAAGTGATAACAGCTATGTCACTAGAAAAATTGGATGGAAGCCAAAAAGTTCACTCAAAGAAGGTCTTATAAAAACTCATCAATGGATTGGCCAACAGATTAATAGTGGAACAAATATTGATAAGTTTTGTAAAAGCAATATTGAAAAATAATCTTATATAAATAATGAAAGCATTGTGGGTAGTTTCTTTTAGACCAATAGGTAAGTCTAAAATTAATGATTTATTTCAAAGTATATTTGTAGATTCAATAAAAAGTTTAGATTTTGATATAACATTTAGTCTAACTCAATTTGACGAGCCGAATGTAAAAGAGTTTGTTGAGAAAAAAGAGATTAAAAATTTTTATAAAAATATATCAAAGAGTAAATTGCCAGATAATAAAAAGTATTCTAATAAATTAATGCTAGATAACGCATTAGAGCAATTTGTAAATGAAGGTAGTGATTTTCAATACCTAATATATTCTACGGCAGATATAATAGTGCCAAATAATTTATTTCAATCCTTGTCTAAAATTAAATTAGAAAATTATTGTGCATTCATTTATCCCAATACACATTCAACCAACGGAAGTATTAAGAACAGTTTTTGGCCCCATTATGGGATTGACTTAATAATATTTAAGATTTCTAAAGAAAAAGCTATTTTATTTAAAGAAATTATTAAAAGCTATAATCAATATGATTGGGGTATTAACGAAAATTTTTATATAGCAGCAAGTGAGGTATTAAAATTAAAAACAATTAATATAGTTAAAAATTCAAATGTTATAAAGTTCGACAATGATTTTAAGTCTTTTTCAGAAGATAGAAGTTGGCAGTCAATTTCCTGGAAAGAAAACCAAGGTTATTTATTAAATTTTTTAGAACATAATAATTTAAGTAAAATGTACGCTTATGGATCATATTATTATTTATTATTTAAGGTTTTTAATTTTAAAGATTTAAATTTTAATTTATTATTGTCATATTTGATTTTTTATCCATATAATTTAATTACAAAAATAATCACCAAAATAAAA
>Ga0209709_10003761_pt1 | contig 12476 bp, 11 predicted proteins | sample ArcticOcean_MG_C_2_FD_187435 | JGI IMG/M metagenome (GOLD analysis project Ga0209709, IMG submission 187435) | Marine microbial communities from western Arctic Ocean - ArcticOcean_MG_CB4_136 (SPAdes) (version 2) | ecosystem: Environmental > Aquatic > Marine > Oceanic | place: Arctic Ocean... | reverse complement strand
TTTCTATAGGTGTCTCTTTAATTGCAAGCTTATTAGCTGTTAGAATTAGTCTCATATCTATATCAAAACAAAAATTGTCATCTGCTTTATCAAAAAAAGTTTTTTTTATTGTTTTTAAGTTGTAAGCCCAATATCCAGTATGACAGTCAGTATAGTTTGTATTATACAAAAAATTAAATAACTTTGTCAAAATTATATTTCCAATAAATTTATATAAAGGCATTTTTCCTTTTAAAGCATCCATCTTTTTAAACATCCTAGAACCAGATACTGCTGCTATATTTTTCTTATTACCAAGAGTTTCCAACATAAATTTTAAATACTTAGGATTATATTGATTGTCACCATGCAGCATAACAGCATAGTCTATTTTTCTTTTAAACGCGAAATTCAAACATTTTTTAATATTTCCTCCATAACCCAAATTTTTTTTATTTATATTAATTGTTAATTTTTTTTTAAATCTGGATTTAAGCTTATTAATATGATCAATAGTATCGTCATTAGAGCAATCATCACTGATATATATTTGAAAATTTTGTTTTTTAAGGTAATTAATTGGTAATTTTTTTATTAAATCTATGACTCGAAAAGAAGCCTTATATGTAATAATAAATATTAAAATTTTATATTTCATAAAAAATGATTAGATTTGATAACATTAATAAACCAAAAAACAAGAAATTGTTAATTTTTATTTCTGATTTTATTAGAAGAATATTTGGTGGAGATAGACTTAAAAGGATTTCCAAAGAGATTACAAGTATATCAAAAAAAATTTCTCAAAAACATCAAAAGAAAATTGTAATTTTAGATTTTGGTTGTGGTTCTATGGAAGTTTCTAAAAAGTTACAAAAATATTCATTTGTTAAAAAAATTGTAGGGACAGATACTTTTGATTTTAAATTTGAAACAAAAAAAATGAAATATGTACAGACAGATAAATTTTTTAAATCAACAAATGTTAATTTTGATTTAATTATTGCCATCGATGTTTTGCATCACATCGGTATTGATGATGCTTCTAAAATCTTAAAAAGATTATCTAAAATTTCTAAAAATTTAATTATAAAAGATCATTTTGAACATGGATTTTTCTCAAGACATTTATTAAGATTTGTAGATTTTTATGCCAACTATGCTTATGGCGTAAATATACCCAAAAAATATTTTGATTATAAATCATGGAATAATGCAGTTAAAAAAAGTTCATTAAAAGAAGTTAAGCTAATTAAAAACTTTCAACAACATGATGGTTTGTTTAATTTAATTTTAAACAAAAAACATCATTTTATTTCAATTCTCAGCAAATGATTCAAAATAAAACTATTTACATATTATCATTTATTACATTTTTCACTCTTATAATTGGGTATTATTTGGGTGAGGATACTTTGGGCAGTGGAAGAGAGGACTATGAATATCATATAAGATATTTAGAACAATTCTCTGAAAATTTCATACTTGCGTATAATGAATTTGGTTTAGATCAAAAAGTTTTAATTGTTCGAAACTCTCCCTTTTTTTATATGATTTTTTCAATTTTTTTGAAAATAGGAATTAGTCTTGAACAGCTAAGATTAATAAATTTTTTAATTATAATTCCTTTCTTTATATTTTTTTTTAAGTGTCTTGATATTAAATATGCAAAAATAAATTTAGATACTAAATTAATTTTTGCATCTGTTTTATTATTATCTCCTACTGTAAGGACTTTGGTAATTTGGCCCTATCCACTTATGTGGGCGTTGTGTTTTTTTTTAATTTCTTTATTTTTTTTTTTAATCTTCGAAAATACTAAGGACCTAAACAAGAAGGCAAAATTTGCATATCTTAATATATTTTTTTTAGCTATTAGTGCTTATTTCACTCCTAATTTTTCAATATTTGCTCTATATTTTTTTTATAAGTTTTTAGTTTTTTTTAAATTTAAAAAAGAAATTTTTATAATAATCTTCATAAATATAGCCTTAGCTATTCCTGCTATTTATTTTATCGTTTCAAAAGATTTCTATTTATTCAAAAGCAATATTCACGCATTTGACAATTCTACAAAATACAATCTATCAAATAAAATTATAATAATTTCATCAATATCTTTCTTATTTTTTCTACCGTATATTTCAATCAACAATTTTTTTTATAAAATAAAAAATAATCTAAAAATAGATCAAAATTTTTTCATTCTATTATTTTTCATAGTTATAAATTTGTATTTTTATAACTTTGATACTGTACCAAGGAATGCAGGTGGTGGAATTTTTTATCATTTTTCTATATTGTTGTTTGGAAATTCATTAATTCTTTTTTTAATATTTATTTTTTCCTTGTATATTTTTAAATATTCAAGTCTCTATAATATTGATAATATTTTCATTTTTTTTATTTTAATTTTTTACAATCCACAATTTACAATTTATTATAAATATTTTGATCCTTTGTTATTCTTCATATTTTTATTTATGACTGATTTCAAAGAAGAAAAAAGTTTTAACATTAAAAAAATTTCAAAAAAATATTATTTACTTTATGTAATATTTTTATCTCTTAATTTTGGTAAACATTTTATAAATTATTAAAGATTTTTAGTTATATCCTCTGTCATTTTTTTTGCATCTGCAAATAACATTAGAGTATTTTCTCTATAGAACAAATCATTGTCAATTCCTGCATATCCAGGTGACAAACTTCTTTTAACAAAAAGTACAGATTTACACTTTTCAACATCTAGCACTGGCATTCCATAAATTGGGCTTTGGGGATCTGTTTTAGCTATAGGATTTGTTACATCGTTTGCACCTATTACAAATGCGACATCTGTATTAGCAAAATCATTATTAATTTCTTCTAATTCAAATACTTCATCATAGGGTACATTTGCTTCTGCAAGTAGTACGTTCATATGTCCAGGCATTCTTCCAGCTACTGGATGAATTGCATAAGTAACTTTAATGTCATTTTTTTTTAGTGTATCCACCATTTCCCTTAATGCATGCTGTGCTTGAGCCACAGCCATCCCATAACCCGGAACAATTATAACTGATGATGCATTTTTCATAAGAAAAGCAGCGTCTTCTGCATTACCATTTTTAACAGGTTTCTGCTCTTTGTTTTCAGATTTTGTGGATTGTTCTGTTGCTCCAAATCCTCCTAAAATTACATTAAAGAAAGAACGGTTCATTCCTTTGCACATGATATATGATAGAATTGCACCTGAAGAACCAACCAAGGCTCCAGTAATTATTAATGCAGTATTTTCTAATGTAAAGCCAATTCCTGCAGCTGCCCAACCAGAATATGAATTTAGCATTGATATAACAACTGGCATGTCTGCACCTCCAATTGGAATTATTAATAAAAAACCAATCAAAAATGAAATAGCTAGTAAAATCCAAAACAAATTTGAAGATTGAGTTGAGCACAAAAGATAAGTTACAACTACTATAGAAATTAATATTAAAGCATTTAGAGGGTGCTGACCTTTGAATGTTATTGGTGAACCAGACATTATTCCTTGAAGTTTTAAAAAAGCAATTATTGATCCTGAAAATGTTATTGCACCAACTGCAGCACCAATTGACATTTCGATTAAACTTCCAAGTTTAATATCTCCCTGAGTTCCAAGATTAAAAGCTTCTGGGTTTAAAAAAGCCGCTATTGCAACGAATACCGCTGCAAGACCTACAAGACTATGAAAACCAGCTACAAGCTCAGGCATGGCTGTCATGGGAATTTTATAGGCTATAAATGCACCAATTAAACCACCAATTAAGAGAAAAATTAAAACATATACAAAACCACTTGAAAAATTTCCTACAGATAAAAAAGTAACTGTAATTGCAATTATCATTCCCAAAATACCAAAGAAATTACCTTGTCTTGAAGTTTCTGGAGAAGATAAACCTCTTAAAGCTAAAATAAATAATACACCAGAAATCAAATAAAAAATGGCCGATAAGTTTGCTGACATCATTATTTATCCTTTTTTCTTTTTTTTATACATTGCGAGCATTCTTTGAGTGACTAAAAAACCCCCGAATATATTTATTGCTGCTAAAGCTATTGCTAAAAAACCAAAAATACTTGAAATATTAAAAATATTTTCTGAGTTACCAGCTAAGCCAGCAATGATGGCCCCAACAATAATTACTGATGAGATTGCATTTGTTACCGACATTAAAGGGGTATGCAAAGATGGCGTGACACTCCATACAACATAATATCCAATAAAAATTGAAAGAATAAAAATACTTAGTCTAAATATAAAAGGATCTATTTCCATAAAATTATTTAATTAATGTCTTTTCAATTATTTCATCTTCTAAGTTGATATTAATCTTCTTATTTTCTTTTTCATATAAATTTGAAACGAAATTAAATACATTTTTTGCATACAGACTTGATGCAGAAATTGGTAGTTTGTTTAGAATATTAGTTTCACCCATAATTTTTATACCACCTTTATCTATTACCTTATCTACTTCAGTATAAGCAGTATTTCCACCTTGAATAGCGGCTAAATCATAGATTATTGATCCTGCCTGCATTCCGTTTATCATGCTGTCTTTAATTATTAATGGCGCTTTTTTTCCAGGTATCAACGCAGTGCATATTACAATATCAATTTTTTTTAAAGTTTCACCCAACAACTCTTCTTGCTTCTTTTTAAAATCATCAGAAGTTTCTTTAGCATATCCACCTTCGGTCTCTAGGTTTTCAGCACCTTCAACAGTTAAAAATTTACCTCCTAAACTTTCGACTTGCTCTTTGGAAGCCATTCTAACATCTGTAGCAAAAACAATAGCACCCATTCTTTTTGCAGTTGCTATAGCTTGTAACCCTGCAACACCTGCACCTACAACCAAAACTTTTGCAGCTGGAACTGTTCCTGCTGCTGTCATCATCATGGGTATAGCTTTTTCAAAATTAGCAAATGACTCTATCACTGCTTTGTACCCTGCAAGGTTAGCTTGGGAAGAAAGTATATCCATAGACTGTGCTCTAGTAATTCTAGGTAATAATTCTAACGAAAAAATATTGATGTTGTTTTTTACTAAATTGATTATTTTTTCTTTATTATTATAAGGATCCAAAACACCAATTAAAGTTTGATTCTTTTTTATAAAAGATAATTTATCTTCTGATGGTAGACCTAGCTGAACAATAATATCTGCATCGTTTATAACATCTTTCTCATCCTTAGAGGTTTTTACTCCTAGTTCATTATATTCATTATTCTTAAAACCTAAATGTTCACCATAATTTTCAGATAAATAAACTTCAAAACCAAGTGCAATATATTTTTTTGCAATATCAGGCGTGATAGCAATTCTTTTTTCTATTTTTTTATTTTCTGAAATTGAAACAATTCTCATACATGGAGACTATAACAGGAATATCATCATGAGAACTAAAACTGTTATAACCGCGACAGTTCCCCACAACACAAATTTAGTAAAATTATTCCAGGTGTTTTTATGGTTTTCATCGTCCATAAAAATTACTTCTGTCTTGCTTTAAATTTAGGATTTGTTTTATTAATTATATAAACTCTTCCCCTTCTTCTAACTAACTTAGAATTAAGGTCTCTTTTTTTTAATGATTTTAGTGAGCTTTTAATTTTCATAATATTTTTTTAGCCGGCAATGTCCTACTCTTCCGTGCCTTAAGACAAAGTACCATCGGCGCTGAAGGGCTTGACTTCCGAGTTCGGAATGGGATCGGGTATTACCCCTTCGCAATAATCACCGGCGGGGTTTTTATACTTAAGAAAACTAAGATTGTAAAGCTAAAGAACCTCTTTTCCAGTTATTTATTTTTTAGTAGAAAATCCCAATAAGTCATTTTTATTGCTAATTTCAAATCTATTTTAGCCTTCCAGCCATACTTTTTTGCTAACGAAACGTCCATAACCTTTCTTGGTGTCCCATTAGGCTTGGATCGATCATATCTAATCTTTACTTTTTTGTCTGGAATAATGATTTTTAAAATAGTTTTTGCGTATTCTTTTATTGAATAGTCATTTCCAGTACCAATATTGAGAATTGTGCCTTTAAATTTATTATTTATAAAATAAACACATGCATCAGCAACATCATCTACATAAATAACCTCTCTTTTTGGAGATCCATTTCCCCAAATTATTAATTCTTTCAAGTTTTTATTTTTTATTTTATGAATTTTTTTTATCAATGAGGCAAAGAAGTGTGAATTTAACTCATCATAATTATCATTTGGTCCAAAAGTATTTGTAGGCATCAGGCATTTATAATTTGTATTAAATTGAATATTATAACTTTCACACATTTTGATACCGGCTATTTTTGCAATAGCATAAGCTTCATTAGTTTTCTCAAGCTGACCATCTAGTAGGTATTTTTCTTTAATGGGTTGTTTACACATTCTTGGATAAACACAACTTGAACCAAGAAAGATTAAATCTCGGACACCAGCTAAATATGCAGAATGAATAATATTTGTTTGAATAGACAAATTGATTTGAATAAATTCAGCAGGATATTTGTTATTTGAATAAATTCCACCAACTTTAGCTGCCGCTATAAAAATAAAATTTGGTTTATGTTTTTTTAAAAATTGTAATACTTTTTTTTGATCTGTTAAATCTAATTGAGATTTTTTGACAGTCATGATGTTCTTATACCCATTGTCTTTTAATTTTCTTAAAATTGCACTACCAATAAAACCATTGTGTCCTGCAATAAAAATCTTCGATTTAAGATTAATCATTGGTCAATTTTTTTAAATCAAAATTTACCATTTCTTTAACTAAGGTTTTAATATTTATTTTTGGTTTCCAGTTTAATTCTTTTTTAGCTTTTTTAGGATTGCCCAAAAGAGTATCTACTTCCAAAGGTCTATAGTACGCCTTATCACACTCAATGATACAGTTACCTTTTGCATCGTAACATTTTGATTTAATTCCACTGCCTTTCCATATGTACTTAATATTTAATTCTTGAAGAGTAAAATTTACAAATTGTTTAACAGTATTTTGCTTACCAGTTGCAATTACAAAGTCTGAAGGTTTTTTTTGTTGCATCATTTTCCACATAGCTTCAACATAGTCTTTGGCATGACCCCAATCACGTTTTGTATCCAAGTTTCCTAGAAATAATTTTTTTTGTAATCCCAGCTTAATTTTACAAAGAGCAACTACTATTTTACGAGTTACAAATGTTTCTCCACGAACAGGACTTTCATGATTAAATAATATTCCATTACATGCAAATATTTTATAGGCTTCTCTATAATTTACAGTAATCCAATGCGCATATACTTTAGCAACTCCATAGGGGCTTCTTGGGTAAAATGGGGTATTTTCATTTTGAGGCACTTCTTGAACTTTACCAAACATCTCAGAAGTACCTGCTTGGTAAAATTTTGTAATTTTTTCGAAACCATGAAATTTAATAGCTTCTAATATTCTTAAAGCACCTATGGCATCGGCATTGGCAGTGTATTCTGGTACTTCGAATGAAACAGCCACATGTGATTGAGCTGCAAGGTTATAAATTTCATTTGGTTTAATTTTTTTAATTAGATGAGATATAGATATTGCATCTGTAACATCTCCATAATGGAGAATTAATTTTCTAATTTTTTCATGTGGGTCTTGATAAAGATGATCTATTCTTCCCGTATTGAAAGAAGATGATCTTCTGATTACTCCATGTACAATGTATTTTTTTTTTAATAAAAACTCAGCAAGATAAGAACCATCCTGTCCTGTTATACCAAATATAAGAGCTATTTTCTTCTTCATAATTAATTATATCATAGACTTGTATTAACTATTATATAAATCTGCATACTAAATATTTAAATAAATTAAAATTTTTTATATTCAAAATAAGCATCCATAAAATTATTTTTTTAACTTGATTCTTAAAAGACATATGTATATTGAGCAATAAACAAGTACATTTAGCAATATAAGCAATATTTGAAGCTGTGTATTATGAATATCTTGAATTGATATTGTAAAGATTAATAAATTATATAAATTAATTAAACTTCCAGAAATTGTATTTGTTTTTTTTTTATCTATTTTAAATTTTAATCTAATAAATAAAAAAATTAATTGATGAAGATGATTTTGATCTGGTTTCATTGGTGACCTATTAATTCTTAATTTTCTAATTAAAGAAAACAAATTTTCAAATCCCGGATACCATAATAATAAAACAATGAAAAATGGTGATATATTTTGATTTAATAAATATGTATTAATTAAAATAATACTATAAATAAAACCTAAGAAATAAGCTCCACTATCCCCTAAATAAATTTTATTAAAGAAATTTAAGGTATAAACTACAGAACAGAAAAATATCCACAAATAAAGGTTATTTATATTTTCACTTAGTTCGTTTGTAAGACCTAAAAAAATTAGAATAGCTGAAATTATAATATAATAACCAATTACGTTAGTGTTTACTCCATCAATAAAATTTGATCCATTTATTATTATAAGAATACAAAAGACTACAAATAAAGTATTAAAATATTTAATTTCCAATAAACTATCTAAAAAATAAATTCGTGTATTTATTATCTCTAGTTGATTGTAAAAAACAAATATAGAAATTACTATAAATTGTAAAACTAGTCTGAAATTTGGGGCTTTAATTAATTTTAAATCTGAAAATAAACCAATTAAAAAAAATACTGAAATTAATAATATATTCATTAATGACAATTCATAAAAAATTATAAAAAATCCATAAAAAAGATAGATACCACCTAATAATGGAACTACTTCACTACTTGTAAAAGATTGATGAAGATCACCAGTTTTGTTAGTTAATAAAAATTTTTTTTTGGAATAGTGATTAAGTAAAAAAATTAAAATAAAAAATGAAATTACAAATATAGATTCAATCATTTATTTTTTTTTAGAGCATTAATTGATAATCTAAATAAATATAATATAGATTTAATATAACCAAAGCTCATATATTGATTATAAACTATAAATCCATCCATAATTTTTTGAAAATTTGAGCCTGATAGCGAATTTTTTGTTTTTCTCCAGTTTGTTAAAATCTTATCAATACCATGTATTTTATAGCCTTTTTTTGCCAATCTTAACCACAAAACATAGTCTTCTTTAGTTGTTAGATTTGGAAAGCATATATCCATACTGAGTAAATTTTTTTTTATAACTACAGTTGAAAGACCAATATCACATGATTTTAGCAGGTATAAAAAATCAATATCTGATTTTGACTGTCTACATCCAATGATCTTGTCATCTTTATCTATAATATTATAAGACGTGTGTGTAAAAAGAAAATTATTTACATTCATAAAGTTTATTTGAAATTCTAGCTTATTAGGATGCCACCAGTCATCACAATCTAAGAAAGCTATGAAATTTCCACCACACCTCATAATAGCTAAATTTCTTGATTCACCTGCACCTAAGTTACTTTTGTTTACTATTAAATTGATTCTATTATCAAGTGTAACAATTTCATTTATAAATGGTAAGTCGTCTATATTTTCATCATCAAAAATTATATAAATTTCAAAATTTTGATATGTTTGATTTAATACTGAAAGTATAGCTGATTTAATATATTCCCTTTTCTTATGATAGGGCATAATAATGCTAACTAAATCCATAATATTCAAATATATTTAAATTATTTTATAGCAAATGAAACAAAAAAAACTTTTAATTTTTATGCCTTCTATAGAAGGTGGTGGTGTTGAAAAAAATCTATTCATTATTTCAAAATTTTTAGCACATAATATTAATAAAGTTTTGTTAATAACTGCTTCTAAAAAATATAAGAATAAATTTGATAGAAAAATAGATTTAATTCTGCCCAAACTAAACGTGTGGGATAAGCTAGGGAGAAAAGTTAAATATTTGATATGTCTTACATTGCTTTTAAAGAAATTGATTATAGAAAAAAATATAATCGTACTATGTTTTCAGGCTAACATTTATTGTATTATCTTATGTAAAGTTTTTAATAAAAAAATTATAATTAGATCAAATTCATCACCTACCGGTTGGTCTAAAAACTCTTTTAAAAATTTTATTTTTAAAAAAATATTAAATAAAGCAGATCAAATTATTGTTAATAGCTTAGAATTTAAGAAAGAACTTAAAAATCGGTTTGAAGTTGATGCGGCATGCATATATAATCCATTAGATTCAAAAGAAATTATAATAAAATCAAAAGCTATCTCTCCAAAAATATTCAAAGATAAAAAATCATTAAAGATTATAAATATTGGAAGATACACTGAACAAAAAGATCAAGCCACTCTTCTTAAGGGGTTAAAAAATCTTGATAATAAAATCAATTACGAAGCTGTGATTGTTGGAAAAGGTCTTTTAAAAAATAAACTTATCCATTATTCAAAAAATAACGGTTTAAATAATAAAATAAAATTTATCAATTTTCTTTCAAACCCTTATCCATTAATAAAACAAGCAGATATATTTATTCTTAGTTCGGCCTATGAAGGGCTTCCGAATGTTTTATTGGAAGCTCTTACGTTAAACAAATTTATTATATCAACTAATTGTCCGACAGGTCCTAAAGAAATTTTATTAAATGGGAAGGGGGGTTTATTATTTAAAGTTGGAAATTATAATGAATTAACAAATAAAATACTTTATTATTTAAATAATAAAAAAAAATGTAAGGCAATGTTAAAAATTGCACACAATCAGTTGCACAGATTTGATTACAACTCTAATCTCCAAAAATATCTGAATCTAGTTAATAAATTAATTTAATTATTTTAAAAATTTATCCAATTTTAAAAAATGTCTAAATTGAGTATATTTCATTGCATTTTTTTTAATTTGAACTTTTTGATTTTTTACATTTCCTAAACTTAAATATTTTTCTAAACTAAAAGATAATGCATTTTTTTTGTTGTTTTCATACAGAATACCAGATTTACCATAATCCAAAATCTCTTTAGGTCCATTTGGACAATTGCTAGAAATTACAAATAGATTTGATAGTGCAGATTCAATTAATACAAAACCTGGATCTTCCCATAGCGAAGATAAAACAAAAGCTTTTGCTCTTTTCATATAGTGAAAAACATTTTCAGTTCTGTCTAGCAAAAAGATATTATCATCTAAATTTTTATTTTTAATTAATTTTTTTAATTTGTTTTTCTCTTCTCCTCCACCAATGATAATAAGCTTAATATTTTTGTTCTTTAAAAAAAAATTTTCGAACTCGTCAATTAAATATCCAAAATTTTTTTGTTTAGAAAATCTACCTACTGATAAAAAAAAATCAAAATTTAATTCTACTTCTGGTTTAAAATTATTATCATTGATTTTTTTTCTAAAATCATTAATTTCGATAATTGGATCAGGTAGATGTGCTAATTTATTTAAATCAAAAATTTTAGATCTTTCTAAATAACTTAATGTTTGTATGGTTGGACATGTAATTTTAAAGAGATCTTTAGATGAAAATTTCCAGAGCTTTTTTCTTAAATAATCTAATTTTGGTAAACCTGATATTCTTAAAATCAACTTTGTTTTAAAATTAAATATATTAAATAAAATTAGTGGCAATGATGTAATCAAATGTATTATTAAAAATTCTGGTTTATTCTTTTTCAAAAGAGCAATTAAAGAAAAAAATGAAAATAATATAATTATAATATAAGAAATCCTACTGGCCACATATCCTGTTTTTGGAAGATATTTATAGTAATTAAACGTTAAATCAATTGCTTCTATTCCTTTTTCTTTGAATTCTTTTTTATATTCATGCCACTCACCAAACACATCTATAATTTTAACATTATAATCTTCACTATACTTTAATAGTGAGTTAGCTGAATTAATTGTGGCTTTTACTGTTCCAACTTTATTTAAACATGGCGACCAGTAATAAATAGTTTTTTTCATCAAAAGATTAATTTATTGAAAGTCAAAGTTTAAAATTTTTTTTGCTCGATTCAAGTAAGTATATTTTTTTGATTTTAAATAAGCATTTTTTTTTATAGAATTTACCTGTGTAACATTTTTCTTAACTTTGTTGATTTTTTTTACCCAATTAATAGCATTTAAATTGTCTAATATGATGCAATCTACATTATCTTTAGCTACCTCTTTAAAAACTTTCAAATTACTCATAATTATTAATTTTCCTGATGCCATATAATCAAACAATTTAAGCGGTGATGTGTACTTAGCTATATTACCTACTCCACCTATAGATCTAAGTAATTTTCTATTTGATGGCATAAGTAAAATATCCATTTTAGATAAATAAGGCTGAATTTTTCCATATGGGACGCTTTTATTTAAATTTAGATTTCTACAATCATTTCTAGTTCGAAAATTCAGTAGATCATTTTTTGTACCCCCAAATATAAAATAATTATTATTTTTATCTATTGATGACATTTTAGCTATAAACCGAGATCCTTTACTTTTGTCTAAACTACCAAAGTATCCA
>Ga0209709_10003756_pt1 | contig 12486 bp, 9 predicted proteins | sample ArcticOcean_MG_C_2_FD_187435 | JGI IMG/M metagenome (GOLD analysis project Ga0209709, IMG submission 187435) | Marine microbial communities from western Arctic Ocean - ArcticOcean_MG_CB4_136 (SPAdes) (version 2) | ecosystem: Environmental > Aquatic > Marine > Oceanic | place: Arctic Ocean... | reverse complement strand
ATGCCGAAGCTAACTATTACTCAGTGGTTCGTGACTACTGCGGCCATGGTATTGGCCCAGAATTTCATCAGGAACCGCAAATATTGCACTATGGCAAGCCCGGCACTGGATTGACGCTGCTTGAAGGTATGTCATTCACTATTGAACCGATGGTTAATGCGGGTAAGTACACTACAAAGTTGAAACGCGATGGATGGACTGTCGAAACCTCAGATGGCCGCCTATCCTCGCAATGGGAACACACCATGGTCGTCACCAGTGACGGCGTTGAAGTGCTCACCGCCAGACACGAAGAATCCTTTTAGACAGCAAACCCTTATGACACTTGAAAACTCCATTGCGCACTTGAATGCACCGCTGTTCTTCGATCAAAAGCGCTTCGCGGCTGATATTGAGGCCGGTGATGCAATCACTATTTTTCGCAATGCGTTAAACGCCGCACAGAATCACTTCAGCAACCGCTTCCATGAGGGCGAAGAAGTTCACACTCTGGTTAACGAATCCGCCCGATTTGCCGACCTGATTCTGTCATATGCCTGGGATCGCTTCCCATGGGACAAAGACATCAGTCTAATCGCTGTCGGCGGCTATGGTCGCGGTGAACTTCACCCTCACTCCGACATTGACCTGCTCATTCTAATGCGACGCAACCAACCGCAGAAATATCGCGCCAGCATAGAGCAATTCTTGACCTTTCTATGGGACATCAAATTAACCATAGGGCATAGCGTGCGTTCATTATCGCAATGCGTAGATGAAGCCAAACGCGATATCACCATAGCTACCAATATCATGGAAACTCGTTTAATCTGCGGCGATAGCGAATTGCGCGACGCCATGTTAAAGAAGACGGGCCCTAAAAAGATATGGTCATCTGCCAGCTTCTATCGCGCAAAAATTGATGAGCAGAGGGCGCGCCACCACAAGCATGACGATACAGAATACAATCTCGAGCCTAACGTCAAGGATGCACCAGGCGGCCTGCGTGATATCCAACTCATCAACTGGACTGCCAAACGCCACTTTAATCTGTACCGTCGCTCCCAGCTCGTGCACGCGGGATTTTTGTCCGACGAAGAATACTTAACCCTACGTCGCGATGAAGAATTTCTGTGGAGGGTTCGCTACGGTCTGCACCTGCTTGCCGATCGCCCAGAAGAACGCTTACTTTTTGACTACCAGCGTAAACTGGCCGTTATGTTTGGCTACAGCGATGGCAATGGCAAGCTGGGGGTCGAGAAATTTATGCAACGCTACTATCAGACGGTCCTTTCAATTCGCGAACTAACAGATGTGCTGCTGCAATATCTCGATGAGGCAATTTACCGCCAGAATAAAACCAAGAATACAGTGCTTATTAATGACCGCTTTATCGTTCGCGACAACTACCTAGATACGAGCCATGAGTCCGTCTTGGCGGATAGCCCCTCAGCCCTTCTCGAACTCTTCGCTATTCTTGGTGAGAACAGCCATATCGAGGGTATTCGGGCCTCGGCGATTCGCCAAATCAGGTTACACCGCAATCTGATAAATGACGACTTTAGGGCGGACCCAAACAACCAAGAGTTGTTCATGCGAATCCTGCGCTCGCCGCACAGCCTATCGGTGCAACTTGCCCGCATGAACCGTTACGGCATTTTAGGTAGCTATCTTCCAGAATTTGGAAAAATCGTTGGTCAGACTCAACACGATCTTTTTCATATTTACCCTGTCGACGTACACACATTACAGGTAATTAGAAATATCCGTCGCTTTGCACGGCCAGATCAGGCCGCTGCATTTCCAATTGCCTCACACATTTTTAAAAACCTGCCGAAACCAGAACTGAGTATTATTGCTGCGCTTTATCATGATATCGCAAAGGGGCGTGGCGGCGATCACTCATTGCTTGGCTCCGCGGACATCGCTAGCTTTGGCCAACGACATGGTTTGCAATCACAGGAGATTGAACTGCTCAAATGGCTGGTTGAAAACCACCTGCTGATGTCCAAAGTCTCCCAGCGCGAGGACACCTCCGACCCCGATGTAATTTATAAATTTGCTACTCATGTAGGCGACCAAATGCACCTTGAGCACCTGTATCTGCTCACTGTCGCTGATATCAATGCCACTAATCCCAGACTCTGGACCGATTGGAAAGGCTCATTAATGCACAATCTATACTTCGAAACAAAGCGGGCGCTGCAAGAGGGTCTCGGAGTTCCAGCCGACAAGTCGGCCTGGGTTAGGGACGCAAAAAATGCCGTATTGGAACGACTGGCTGCGCAGAATATTGATGCGCCTCAGGCGCTGGCAGTATGGAGCGATGTCACTGAGGAGTTCTTTCTGCGCGAAAAAAGTGATGATATTGCGACATTTACTCAGGCTATTATTGCTAACACTAGCCCTGATTCGCCGGTGATATTGCTTCGCGATGTGGGGGTTGAAATTCCAGTTGCGACGCAAATTTTTGTCCATGCAAGTGACCGTCAGAACATTTTTTCTATGATCGCAGCTATCCTCGATAAGCTGCACCTGAACATTCAAGATGCCAGACTGCACACGACTCATGACAATCGTTCCTTCGATGTATTTTATGTGTTAGACGATCAAGACCGGCCTATAGGAGGCGACCGCGATCTTTCTCAGACTGTCATTAAAACCTTGCGTAGCGCGATCTTAAATCCCAGTGATGTCAGCTTCGATGTGCACCGACGTACACCCCGACAGCTGATGAATTTTACGCTAAAAACTACTGCCACAGTGCGCAACGACACAGAAACCAATACCACTGTGCTTCAGGTGCTAACACCAGATCGACCCGGACTATTGGCGCATTTGGCCAGTATATTTTTGCGCTATGGACTCAATCTCTACAATGCAAAGCTATCCACACTCGGCGAGCGAGTGGAAGATATTTTCTATCTTACCGACTTTAATCACGAACCTCTCACGGATACGGACTTTTGTCAAAAACTTCAAAATACCATCTGCAGCGAATTAGATCAGCGAAATAAGGATGATTTGCAGGGAGCAGAGCTACGACCAATGAAATTTTGGCACTGAGCAAACGAACCATGGACCACAAACTTAAACAGTTACAACCCTATCCGTTTGAACGTCTCAACGACCTCAAATCCGGCATTACGCCGCCGGCACATCTGCGACACATCGCGCTGTCTATTGGAGAGCCAAAGCACCCTGCCCCAGAGTTTGTAAAGCAGGCTCTGCGTGACTCTGTAGATCAATTGGCGCTTTACCCATCCACCAAAGGAACATTGGCCCTACGTGAAGTCATCAGTCAGTGGCTGGAAAGGCGCTTTCAGCTCAGCGCAGCTACCGTTGACCCTGAGCGAAATGTACTGCCGGTTACTGGAACTAGGGAAGCACTGTTCGCCTTTACGCAGGCGGTAATTGATCGTACGTCGGATCAGAAATCTAGTGAGAAACCGAATCAGAACCCAATAGTGGTTGCCCCTAATCCCTTCTATCAAATCTATGAGGGTGCGGCCATATTAGCCGGCGCAGAGCCCTACTATTTGAACTGCACAGCTGATCAGGGCTTTATTCCAGATCTCAATGCTGTCCCTGAGGCAGTATGGCAACGCTGCCAGCTTTTGCAAATCTGTTCCCCAGGCAATCCCACCGGTGCCGTCATGTCCATAGCGCAGATGCAGCAGGCTATAGCCCTGGCCGATAAATACGATTTTATTGTCGCCAGCGACGAATGTTACTCCGAGGTCTACCTTGAAGAAGGCAATCCGCCCGCGGGCCTTTTGCAAGCCTGCCAAGACATGAACAGGCAGGATTTCAGACGCTGTGTGGTTTTTCACAGCCTGTCAAAACGATCTAATCTACCCGGTTTGCGCTCCGGCTTTATCGCTGGCGACGCAAGTATTTTGAAAGACTTTTTCAGTTACCGCACCTACCATGGCTGCGCCATGTCCCTGCCTGTTCAGTTAGCCTCAATGGCCGCATGGGGCGATGAACAGCATGTCCACGAAAATAGAACCCTCTACCGCGAAAAATTTACCGCGATGACAGAAATCCTAACCCATGTCCTGGACTTTCCAAAGCCAGACGCCAGCTTTTATCTCTGGGCCCAGACGCCGATCGATGACATAGAATTTGCCAGAGGCTTGTTCGAACAGCAAAATATCACCTTACTGCCAGGTCAGTTTCTATCAAGAGCCTCAGTCCATGGCAATCCCGGGCAAAACCGCGTGCGAATGGCCCTAGTGGCAAGCACTGCGGAATGTGTCGAGGCGGCTCTGCGAATCAAACAGTATATCCAGAGCCTAGCGCTCTGAGGAACTGGATATGTTAAAGAAAGAGCGAGCGGCTCATATACTCCAGCGTCTAAATGAACTCTACCCAGAGACGCCAGTCCCCCTCGACCACAAAAATAATTTCGAATTACTGGTGGCTGTATTACTGAGCGCCCAGTGCACGGATATTCGTGTTAATCAGGTTACACCAGCCCTTTTTTTACAGGCTGACAATCCTTTTGATATGCAGTATGTGCCGCTAGATACCATATACAACATAGTACGCCCCTGCGGCTTGGCGCCACAAAAATCTAGCGCAATCTCCACTCTATCAAAGATGCTCGTCGATCAGTATGGCGGAGAGGTCCCCGCTGACTGGCAGGCTCTAGAGTCACTGCCAGGTGTCGGCCACAAAACCGCTGGCGTGGTTATGTCTCAAGGCTTTGGCCACCCTGCCTTTCCGGTCGATACCCATATCCATAGACTCGCGCAACGCTGGGGCCTCACCAAAGGAAAAAATGTGACACATACAGAAAGGGATTTAAAAAAGCTCTTTCCTCGCACTCAGTGGAACAAGTTGCATCTGCAAATCATATTTTATGGTCGGGAATACTGCTCGGCGCGAGGCTGCGATGGTCGCGTTTGTGACATTTGCAAAACCTGTTACCCGGCCCGTAAAAATCCATTTATTGCACATAAGCCCTAGCGCTTTTGCTATGCTTGTACTTCTCACAAATGAGGTTAAGAAAGTGGCTACGCTGTATGGTATTAAAAATTGCGACACCATTAAAAAAGCTCGGAAATGGCTGACTGATAACGGCATTGAATATACCTTTCATGATGTTCGCGCCAACGGTGTTGACGCCGAAACCATTGAAAGCTGGATTGATCAGGCTGGCTGGGAAACTGTGCTCAACCGCCGCGGTACCACTTGGCGCAAGCTAGATCATGCCTTGCAGGAATCCACGAGTCGAGACAATGTTGCCGCTCTGCTAATGGAGAATCCAGCCATGATTAAACGACCTGTCCTCAATGTAGGCGGCGCAGTGACAATTGGCTTTAAAGCCGACCAGTACCAAACCATTTTCAATTAATCTGAAAGGGTAAACCCATGAGTAATTTGTACAGTTTCGCAATCGGTGTCGGCAGCAAGAATAGTCGCGGTGAATGGTTAGAGGTATTTTATTCCGCACCCTTATTGAACCCAGACCAAGGTCTAAGTGACATCCTTGCGGTCAGTCTCGGTATCAGCTCTGGTGAGATTGAGCCCAGCACTGAACAGCTTGCCGCACTGCAATCAGCACTTAGCCATAACGGCTACTCTGACATGGCCAGTACTATTGAAAAGCTGACGGTATCAGACCGCCCGGTTGTCGCGGTACTGATGGCCGAGAACACCCCTCCAACGACCGTGCCTCAGGGCTACCTGAAACTCCATCTACTCTCTCATCGGTTGGTTAAACCTCACGGTACGGATCTCACCGGCATCTTTGGCACCCTGAAGAATATCGCCTGGACCAATGTTGGGGCCATCGATATAGACGAACTGCCAGCGCGGCTGTTGGAGGCTCGCATGGCCGGCCAGCCACTGAGCGTAGACTGTGTCGATAAATTCCCCAAGATGGTCGACTACATTGTGCCTAGCGGCATCCGTATTGCCGACAGCTCAAGAGTCCGCCTCGGCGCCTATGTCGGTGAAGGAACCACGGTAATGCATGAAGGCTTTATTAACTTTAATGCAGGCTGTGAGGGGCCCAATATGATTGAGGGTCGTGTTTCTGCAGGGGTATTCTGTGGCGTTGGTTCGGATGTTGGCGGCGGTGCGTCTATTATGGGCACCCTCTCTGGAGGCGGCAGCATGGTTATTTCGATCGGCGAGAAATGCCTACTTGGCGCCAATGCGGGCCTTGGGATCCCTCTGGGCGATCGCTGCACATTGGAAGCTGGGCTTTACATAACCGCTGGAACCATAGTCACATTACTGGATGATCAAAAGCAGGTGCTGAGCAAACTAAAGGCCCGCGAACTGAGTGGTAAAAGTGACCTGCTATTTCGCCGTAACTCAGTCACAGGAACGGTTGAGTGCCTGACCAACAAAAGTGCTGTAGAGCTTAACTCCGAGCTCCACAGCTCAAATTAATCCGCTTAAGCGCCCAACAAACTCTGACCGCAAACCCGCACTGTATTACCATTAATACCCGCGGCTTGCGGGCTAACAAAGAAGCCGACCACCTCAGCAACATCTACCGGCAGACCACCCTGACTCAAAGATGATAGCCTGCGACCCATCTGACGTGTCATGAAAGGAATAGCCGCTGTCATCTGAGTTTCAATGAATCCTGGTGCTACCGCGTTGATGGTAATGCCGCGTTTAGCGCAGGGCGCGGCCAGACTATCCACCATGCCGATTACCGCAGACTTAGAGAAACCATAATTAGTCTGGCCAACGTTGCCAGCGATCCCGCTAATTGATGCCACTCCCACAATTTTACCGCCTTTGTCGAGTAACTCGGTTGCCAACAGGGCCTCGTTGATTCGCTGTGCAGCCCCCAAATTGACCTGCATCAGCAGATCCCATTGCACAGAAGTCATACGGCTGAGCATCTTATCTCGGGTAATGCCGGCATTGTGAATAATACCGTGCAACTGACTATTTTCATCAAGACAAAACTGAACTATCTGATCAGCGGCACCCTCACTGGTAATGTCCAGAGATAAACTCAGACCATCAATAGCCTCCATAGCGCCGTTTAGGTCAGCCGCTGCTTGCGGTACATCGATACCAATCACCGTCGCACCATCGCGAGCAAGAACCTGAGTAACCGACAAACCGATACCCCGCGCGGCGCCTGTGACCACCACCGACTTGCCCTCTAGGGGTCTGGTCCAATCACCCTTTACCTTTACAACCGGCTTAGCCACATTGATAATCTGGGCATTCATAAAAGCCGAACCGGCCGATAATAGAAAGCGTAATGGCGCTTCGATTGCCGTCTTGCCTCCCTTATCGACATAGAGCAAATTAGCCGTCGCACCTTTGCGACCGATTTCTTTAGCTACGGACTTAACAAAACCCACCAACCCACGCTGCAATGTGGCATGGGTGGCATCAGCGAGTGCCTGCGGTTTGTGCCCGATCACAATCACGCGACCACATTGCGCCAGCGAACTTAGGTGTTGGCTAAAAAATTCATAAAGCTGACTGCTCTGCTCTGCAGTGCTAATACCCGAAGCATCAAAAACCAGACTCACTTTAGCATTGCCAGCTACCGCAGCCATGGTCAACGGTGTAGCCTCCAACATGGCTTTAATCACCTCGGTAAAACGGCCATCCTCACTGCCACCCAATAATAAATGGCCACTGAGTTGATGCGGACTCCTATTATCTTCGCGCCTTAGCCGCACAGGGGTCGGCAGGCCCATGCCATCAAAAATAGTTTTAGTGAGATTCGTGTTGGCAAGTTCTAAATAGCGATCAGTCATTAGAGCAGTCCTTTCGGCCGTATAGTGAGAAGATGCAGAGTGTAACCCGAGACGCTACAAGACCATTGGCCGAGATGCCACTGTAGCGAAACCATCAGCCAATGGACTAACACTGCATATTGGTTAATGTGCTGATTCTGTTTATGGGCAATAATGCCCATCTATTATTATTGGAACAATTGCTATGAGCAAAATACGCAGAGTTGCCATTATTGGCGGAAACCGAATTCCATTTATGCGCAGCAATACCGCTTACAGCTACGCCAGTAATATGGATATGCTGTCAGCCACGCTGCAGGGGCTAGTCAAACGTTTTGATCTCGAAGGGGAACGTCTGGGAGAAGTGGCTGCCGGCGCAGTAATGAAACACTCACGCGATTTTAATTTGGCGAGAGAAGCCACATTAAATTCAGGCCTAGCACTGGAAACGCCAGCCTATGACATCCAACAGGCCTGCGGCACTGGCCTCGAAGCGGCGATCCTCGTGGCCAATAAAATTGCCCTTGGACAGATTGATGCGGGTATTGCCGCAGGTACCGATACCGCAAGTGACGCCCCCATCGCGTTGAATGAAAATTATAGGCGCATGATACTGGATTTGAATAGAGCCAAAACATTGGGTGCGAGACTGAAAATATTAATGCGCTTCCGTCCTAGCTTTATTCTCCCATCTTTACCCGCTAACGCAGAACCTCGCACTGGTCTGTCAATGGGCCAGCACTGTGAGCTAATGATAAAAGAATGGGGTATCAGTCGAGAGGCGCAGGATGAACTAACCTGGAGAAGTCATCAGAATCTTATTGCCGCATACAATGAAGGATTTTTTGAAGATCTCATCAGCCCCTTCAATGAGGTTCTGCGCGACGGCATTATGCGCGACACACCACTCGAAAAACTGGCCACGTTAAAACCTGCATTTGACCCAAAAAATGGTTCATTAACAGCGGCTAACTCCACGACATTAACCGATGGTGCCGCGGCAGTGCTGTTGGCCAGTGAGGCATGGGCCAAGGAGCGCAATCTTCCCGTTATGGCTTATCTAACATTCAGTGAAGTGGCTGCGGTAGATTTTTATTCTCAGGGAGAGAAAAGTGAAGGGCTTTTGATGGCCCCCGCCTACGCTGTACCCCGCATGCTAAAGCGCGCTGGTCTGAGTTTACAGGACTTCGATTTCTACGAGCTTCACGAGGCGTTCGCTGCTCAGGCGCTATGCACCATGAAGGCTTGGGAAGACAATGATTTCTGCAAAAACAAATTGGGACTCAAGGGTGCGCTGGGTACGATTGATCGTGCCAAGCTGAATGTTAAAGGCTCTAGCGTTGCTACCGGACACCCTTTCGCAGCAACCGGACCCCGAATCATTGCCACTCTGGCGAAAATGTTAGAACAAAAGGGGAAAGGGAGAGGCCTAATTTCTATCTGCGCAGCTGGTGGCCAAGGCGTTACGGCGATTATCGAAAGATAATCGCAACAATCATGGCATGAAGGGCGCGCATGTGTCCCAACTCTTCCCTGCAGGGGTCTTCATGGAGATAGGTAGGACCTCTTTTTTATATCATTGGCTTTTCTGGTCTGTTGAACCTTACCCTTATAGGGAAGCGTATAGTAGTGCCTGTTAGTCGCTATTGGAGGATTTTTTGGCGTTTTTGACGATCAGCTCGGCGAATGTTGTTAAAAGCGCTTGCGGAAGTGTGTGACCCATCCCTTCAAATAGCACCACTTCAGCCTGAGGAATGTGCTTCGCCGTATCAACACCCCCACTGACCGGAACCAGTAAATCTTGCTGGCCATGGATCACTAGCACCGGCACTTTAATGGTTTTTAAAAGCTTAGCGCGCCCCGGTGCTGTGCGAATTGCGGCGATTTGGCGCATATAACCGGCAGGGTAATTTGAGCGTTTATGCTCCGCTATAAGCTGCGCTCGTACCAATTCATCGCTCATAGGATAGGCAGGACTTCCAATGATCCGCCAAGTTTCTACCGAATTATCGAGGGCCGTGCGATTTTTCGAGGTAGCCTTAGTCATTTGCCTAGCCACTTTCAGCGAAGCCACACCTTTGCCCCACTCACCACTGGTCGACATAATAGAGGTTAGCGATAAAATTCTATCTGGGTACAACCCTGTCACCAGCTGGCTGATCATGCCACCCATCGACATACCAACAATATGCGCCTGCTTAACATCTAAGGCATCCATGACTCCCACTGTGTCTGCCGCCATATCATTTAAGCTATAGGGTGCGGAGACAGGAATACCTAGGTAATGATTAAGTAACAGACGCAAAAAACTGGGTGCCCTAATACCATTCATTTTGTCAGTCAACCCGATGTCACGGTTGTCAAAACGGACCACCCGATAGCCCTGAGCAACCAGCAATTCGCACAGCTCCACTGGCCAACGGACCAGCTGATTGTAGAGCCCGGCGACCAGTAATATTGTTGGATTAGTGGGATCACCGAACGTCTCGTAGGCCACACGAAGTCCATTGGACTGAAGGAATTTCGTCGTTTGTTTAATGGCTCTGTCAGTCATTGGTCGATTCAGTCAATTTTTCGTACTCAAACACGCAGTTCACGGCGCAGTATTTTACCCACAGGAGACTTGGGCAGGTCATCTGAAAACTCCACAACCTTAGGCACTTTATACGCCGTAAGCTGTTCGCGACAGTAACCCTTAATCTCTTCCTGTGTTAAATCGGGGTTGGTTGATACCACAAATAACTTAACGGCTTCACCGGTTTTCTTATCCTTAATACCTACCACCGCGCATTCAATAATATCCGGATGGCTGTACACCACATCTTCAATTTCGTTGGGATACACGTTAAAGCCAGAAACCAAAACCATATCTTTGATACGGTCGACAATGCTCAAAAAACCATCAGCTCCCATGACACCCACATCACCGGTGCGAAACCAGCCCTCGGCATCAATGGCCTCGGCAGTGGCCTCTGGACGCTGCCAATACCCCTGCATGATTTGCGCGCCACGGACACAGATTTCGCCGCGCTCATCATTGTCAACACTAACACCTGAATCATCAACCAGTTTAATTTCCTGAGCGATCATGCTCACACCTACGGTGCCGAGTCGACTATTATCTGGGCTATTGCAGGTTAATACCGCAGCGGTTTCAGAGAGCCCATAGCCTTCAAAAATCTTTGAGCCGGTGCGCGTAAACCATTCATCCGCAATTTCTTTAACCAGCGCAGTGCCGCCAGCAATAATGCCCTTAACCGCAGAGAAATCAATCTTATCAAAGTCAGAATGGCTCATTAGCCCCTGCAGTAATGTATTCACACTGGCCATTGAGGTGAATTTAAACTCTCGCATTAGCGCCACTAGCGCATTCGCATCCCGCGGGTCAGGCACCAGTACAGACAAACTACCCGAAATAAAACCGCCGATCACATTCATAGTGAAACCAAATACATGGTAAAGCGGCATGGGCGCAATCAAAATATCATCGCCCTCAGTCTCAGGGAAAACACTCAGCTTGGACATGCGCATCCCAGAAAATACATTGCCATGGCTTAACATAGAGCCCTTAGCCGGGCCCGTAGTGCCGCCGGTGTATTGCAACACTGCCAAATCATCCATGCTCATAGTCACCTGAGGCATCACCAACTCAGCACCCAATGCCAGTGCATCTGGCAGGGTCACTAGGTTAGGCAGGCTGGTTTTCGGTGCAGGCTGCGCCTGCAGCATATCCGTCGCATGAGTAACAATTACCGTTTCAATGTCGGTTTCAGGGATTACTTGTTCGGTAACAGGCAGCAAGCCACTCAGTACCACCAGCGCCTTGGCACCAGAGTCATTAAACTGATGCAACTGCTCACGGGCCGTATACATCGGGTTAGTATTAACAATGGTCAAGCCAATGCGCAGTGCACCCCAAACCACAATCGGAAACTGATTTAAGTTGGGTAGCTGAATCGCAATACGATCGCCACGCTGCAGGCCACAGGAACCGGCCAGAAAGGCACCAAATTTGCGGCTATAGGCTTCTATATCAGCATAGGAGAGTGTTTGACCAAGACAGTGATACGCAGGCTTAACAGCAAACTCGGTACATGATTGATCAAAGGCATCCACCAGACTGTCAAAGCCTTCCACATTGAGTTCGATTAGTTTTTGTTGCGCAAAAGACTGTTCCGTGAAAGAAAGTTCTACAGACATCGTTGGTGTACTCCCGGATAATTTTATATTTATATTTATTATTACTTAATATAACAGTCTGTTGGGATTCGAACTGTCGCCTTAGTTACAGCATCCCACCAACACCCTGTTTCTAATCAGATTACTCGCAGTCTGCCCATCAGCTGACACGTAAAGCGTTTATTGACGCCCAAGGACTCCTCAATATGTCCTCAATAATTAGGGGAGTACTATATTAAAGTTATCGTTAGATTCCCCAAGCATTGCGAAAAAATTTAGTAGTTTTAACACACTACCCTCAACCTGTAATTCATCAGTGGTTAGTAGATCAGTAATGCCTACCTGCTTCATCATGATCTGAAAGAACAGTTCGCGACTCAGAACCACACTGGCATCTGCACTTTCATCGTAGGCTGCTTCACGATAGTGCATCACCGAATTTCTAATGGTTAAAACAAAATTCTGATCCAGCGCCTTAAAAAACATATTGATCTTTAAACGCTGATTCGCGGCTTTATCAGCATCTAAGGTGACAGATAACGCTTTCATAAACTCTACCAATGGCACCTGTAAAATAAACTCTCGAGATAGCTGCTTA
>Ga0209709_10003753_pt1 | contig 12494 bp, 13 predicted proteins | sample ArcticOcean_MG_C_2_FD_187435 | JGI IMG/M metagenome (GOLD analysis project Ga0209709, IMG submission 187435) | Marine microbial communities from western Arctic Ocean - ArcticOcean_MG_CB4_136 (SPAdes) (version 2) | ecosystem: Environmental > Aquatic > Marine > Oceanic | place: Arctic Ocean... | reverse complement strand
GTTGGTGCAGGATTATGGCAATGGATGCCATTTCCTCTAGAATTATCTCCTCAATCCCAAATGGCTGTAGCAGTAGGCATGGTATTTGCATTTTTAGCTTTTCTAGATGGGATGAAATCTGATGACTTGTACCCAGGTTACGGAGACGTTTATAGAGGTGCCCTTAAGCATAAAAAAAAGATTGGCAACAAAATAAGGTCTATAAATTTAGCATGGAATGATGCTTTAAAGAAATTTAATATTAAACAGTCAACCTCGGGCGAGAAGGGAACACAATCCATTAAGGAATGGAGTGATGAAACCAACACAATTGAGCAAGTTTGGGTTGATTATAAAAATAACTTAGAGGCGCTAGAAGCTATTTATGATAAAGCCATAAAGCTATATGTAACAAATTATAATAAATTTCATAATGAGAGTTCACTTCGCTTACAAGCAGACTTATTCACTAAGAATGAGTTGGACTTAAAAGTACAATTTTCCGATATTGCACAATACTATCTTGACGACAATAGCAGAGAGAAAGAAGAGGCTAATAGGAAAAAAATATTTGCAAAAGAATTTTCTGAATTGAAAAAAGAATTGGCTTCTATAAATGAAAAAATAACCACTGAAATTAAGCTATTATCTGAAAAATATGCCTGCAAACTAAATTAAATGAATAAATTAAAATTTATCTGTCTTTTTTTGTTATTAATTTTCCAAACCAATGTTTTTGCAAAATTAAACCTATCTGATAGCCAGCTCGCTAAGGTCCGATACTTTGAAAAATCTTGTGATGATAATGATTTAAAAAAAATCTATAAAAATAAAGCAAGACCAAATCGACTGCTCTTAATTGATGCTACTGACCCACTGACAGATGGGCAAAAACAATATCTACGAGATAACTATATTAATGGGATTGATCATCAAAATAAAGGCGAAATATTCTCTATGGTCTTGTTAGACAACAAAAACATTTCAAAGCTTGACCGAATAACTCTTTGTTCTCCATTAAGAGAAGATCAAATCACATGGACGATGGCTAAAAATAAAGAAAAGCGCTATATAAAAGATTATAAGGCACTCATTAACGATGTATTCGATGTAATGGTTAATCAGGATACTACTGCTAATAGCACAAAATTGATAGAAACTTTATATGCAATTTACACCAACAAACGATTTAACTTTCAAGAAGGTAATAGAGCATTATTGGTCGCCTCAGATTTACTTCAAATCTCAAAAGAAGTCGATCTTCGATGCAAAGGAGGTCGCTGCCCACAATTTAAGGATACATTGAAAGCTAATAAAAGATGGTTTCAGGTTTCTAAACTAGCACTTAGAAAAAATGATATTGTCGAGCTGTATTATTTTCAAGCTAAATGTAAAGTCAACATAGAGAGGCTTGAATGGTGGCAGAAATATTTCTTAGCTGAAGGGATTTTAAATGACAATCTAACCGCAAGGGCTGAAAATGGCGGAAGTGAGGCTGAGTGCGAACCAAATTTATCTGGGAGTAGCGGACCTGGTGGTATAAAGGTAGACGGTAAAACAATAAACCTTAATACTTCAACACATGGGCTGACTGGATTTACACAACATTTAACTAATTAACCTTACTGATTATGAAATTTCAAGAAGGAGGCGAGTAGCATAAATATAATTGATACTTATAAAAACCTATTAAATTACTCTAGAAAAGCTAAAAGGGCGGAATATATTCTTGTAAATTGGGGCGGGATTTTCATTTTATTTTTTATTTTATCTGTTTTAACATCACAAGGTTTTTCAGAAGAGTCCTTGAATATTTTTGTTTTAATACTCATGGCACTATTAATCCCGGTAACAATAACCACATCAATCGCAAGGTGCCATGATATAGGTTGGAGTGGTTGGTATCTTTTACTGCAATTTATCCCATTGGTAAATATATATATCGCAATTGCCTTGCTGTTTTTTCCTTCAAAAAATACAAATTTATAAAGGATATCTGTTATGGCAATTATTGGCATAGATCTTGGAACAACTAATTCCTTAATGAGTGTTTTTGACGAATCTGGTTTAGCAAAGATTGTTCATAATAAAGAAGGAAAAAATTTAACCCCCTCAGTTGTTTGGATTCAGGATAAAACAAAGAAATCTATTAAAGTTGGTGAAGAAGCTAAGAATGTAATTGGACAAGAAGAAAACGTCTATTTTGAATTCAAAAGAGAGATGGGCAAGACAACCCGATATCCATTTTTTGATTCAGATATATCACCGACTGATTTAAGTGCTTTTACCCTTCAAAAACTTAAAAATGATTTTGAGTCAAGCCACGGAAAAATTACCACAGTGGTAATAACTGTCCCAGCAAATTATGCAAATGAGCAGAGAGAGGCAACGCTTGCCGCTGCAAAAATTGCAGGATTTAAAACTCAACTTTTAATTAATGAGCCAACTGCAGCAGCACTGCATTACGCATATTCTGATGGCAATGATAGTAATGGTACTTATATGGTATTCGATTTAGGAGGAGGAACATTTGATGTTTCAGTTGTCCATGTAAAAGGCTCTGATATAGAAATTCTTGCAAGTGAAGGTTTACAGAAATGTGGAGGATCAGATTTTGATAAAGCGATACTTAAGATTATTTCTAAGAAATTTAAAGATGAATTTAGCGAGGAATTAGATTTAAGTAAATCAAACTTTACCATCACAGATGCAGAAGAAATAAAAATTAGTTTGTCAGCGTTAACAGAAAAAAAAGTAACAATTGTTGCCGAAGGCCACCCTAAAAAAGTTTTCACAATTACCAGAAAAGAATTTGAGGCAGAAATTGCAAGCCTACTAACGCAAATGAACATAACTTGTGACAACATACTTGTTGAATGTGAAAGAGATAAATCAAAAATCCAAGAAATTTTTTTAGCAGGGGGAAGCTCTAGAATACCATGCGTTCAAGATATGCTAGAAGAATTTTTAGGAAAAAAACCTAAGTTAAAAGGAAATCCAGATGAAGCAATTTCACTTGGAGCGGCAATATATGCAGGCCTTAAGACGGATAAAACAACATTAAAAGCCAAGCAAAAAAATTCAATTAGTGACGTTAAATTACAGGAAATATCTCCAGCATTCTTTGGAACTATCACGCTTAATGAGCAAAATAATAGTTCGAACTCAATATTAATTAATAAAAATGAAAAAATACCTTGCTCAGTAACTGATTCTTTTTATACGATGCATGATAATCAAACCGCAATTCATTTAACAATTACTCAGTCACCTGTTGAAGAAAGCGATCCAAGATTTGTGCGGACTATTTGGGAGGGAGAGTTAAAAGTACCTGAGGATAGACCACAAGGCCAAGAGGTGCAAGTTACATTTGCTTACCAAGAAAATGGGTTAATGAGCGCTACATTTTTAGATGTAGCTTCAGGATTTAAACAAGCAGTTGATATTACCGCTCAGAGTGAAGGCACAAAAAGTAATATAAACATAGATGATTTTATTGTGGAGTAGCTCATGGAGACAATATTTGGGATACTTATTTGGCTTGTAATAATATTTGGGATAGGAAGGGTTTGGTCTTGGCTTTCTGGAAGTGTAAAAGCAGTTGCAAAATCTAGCCAAGATGGAACAAGTGTAGTAGCAAATTTTAAGGAAGAAACATATGAGTTAGGACCTCTAGAATGTAAGATAAATCAAATAACGGTTCCATTAGATGATGGTAAATCTATTAAAGCATTGCAAGTTCAGATAAGAGGCTTATTAAATGCAACTGAACAAGCTTGGAATGTTCAAGTTGTTATATCTTTATTCGATGTAACAAAAAAAGATGATGATTACCAATCGCCTATTCTCTCCGCTCTAAATGAAATTCAAGAGCCTCTCTCAAGAACGATGATGATTAGAGTTCCATTAGGTGACATTGAGCCAAATCATGGATTTGTAAAATGGGTTGATTTGCAAAGAATTTTTCCTGATTTTATGATTGGCCCAAAAAAAGGCAAGCGTAAAATAAGGGCTGTGCTAAGATTAATTCCAGATACAGAAGATGCTGTCGCAGAAATAAATTACGGACTTGTCGGTGAAGATCTTTTGATAACTGCTTTTACTACAATTGATTTTTCAGTAACACTTAAAGAAACTGGATACCAAGAGGCGCAAGAGAATTTTTTCAAAATAAGAGCGGCTTTTGTTCAATTTGGTGTCTTAATGGCTTTTGCTGATGGAGAGCTTGATGACTCTGAAGGGTTAACTATTAAGAAATGGATTGTACATCAAATTGATATCGAATCTGATAAAGAAAAACAGGCGAAGCTAAAAGTATTATTAAACAAAACTCTTAAGGAAGCTTATTCTAATGCTAAGTCAGGTAAGCTTTCAGTTACTGAGCAAATCAAAAGTTTCAAGAAAGTTACGACCCAGGCAAACTCATTAGCATTAATAGAATTTTTGTTTGAAATTGTAGGGGCCGATGGTGAAATTGCTGCTTCTGAATTGAAAGTAGTAAATTCTATTGCAGATAAATTGGATGTATCAACTGAAGATGTAAAATCTCTTACAGATAAAACATTCTTAGATGCTGGTAATGAAATGCAGGAGGGAGATAGTGCTGAAAATATTTTAGGTATTACGGAAGATATGTCTGAAGCTGATATAAAAAAATTACTTAATGGCGAGTTTAAAAAGTGGAATGGAAGAATTCAAGCGCTTGAGGATGGGGATGAGAAAGATAAGGCTCAGGTTATGTTAAATGTTATTGCGGAAGCAAGAAAAAAATATGGGTGATCTTCAGTCTAATTATTTAGAAGCTAGGAAAATTTATGAGCCCTTTATAATTCCCTATATAAGAGAATATATTGAACCCCCAAAAGATTTTATTGAAAATAAAGACTCGAATTTTAACCAACTATCTAAGAATTCGTTGTTGATTTCTGAGTCCTCTACACCTAAAGTTGAAAAATATTTAATTGATGTGTGTAAAAAATTAAAAATTGATCGTCAGCTAGTTCAAGCGTTTGTTTTCCCTAAAATGGATATTGAAGCTTTTGCTTATTCAAACAAACTTCCAATAACAATTGCCTTAAGTGCGGGAGCAGTTCAGAGGTTAAGTCCGGAACAGCTCTTTTTTGTTATTGGTCATGAAATAGGCCATGCATTAATTGGCTCAATTATTAACTACAATCAAGAATCAAAAACTCTTGAAGATTATATTTTTGCAAGAGGAATGGAAATCTCAGCTGATAGAATTGGTTTGATTGCAACTACTGATATTGAGTTTGCAAAAATAGCTATTTTGAAAGTGCTATCTGGACTCGATGAAGACCAATTAGCAGGCTCCAATATTCATAAAGTTCTAATTGAAAATAAACAGGAAGTTACTGAGGATGATTCATATTCTGAACATCCACCTTTAATGATTAGACTTGAGGCATTGTATAATTTATCAACATGTAAAGAATACAACGAGCTAATTGGGAATAAAGATAGTAGCTCCACAAAACTTGATATTGTAAATAAGAGAATAACGGAGATGTTAAAAACATCTGTAGACTCTTTTGCTATGAGTAAAATAGAGAAAAGAATGGAGGAGTTTGCACTTTGGCCGATAACATTATTAATTTTTAATCAAGTAAAAATTGATATGGCGGACCTTTCAAAAAAATTAAATGTTAAAATTTTGAAAGAGGATGTACAAAAAGCATTTAATTTAATTAATTCATATTCTGATGTTGAAAAATCAGATGTTTTATATGAAAAAATTCATACTGGAATTAAATCTTGCCAATCAATAGCTCCAAGACATATGGCTCAATTACATGAGAAATTCTCTAAGCTATTCCCTACCATTTTGTATACGAAAAAAGAATTTATTAAATCTTCTTTATAATGAAAAAACTACTTTTATTTTTACTATTAGCAATTTTTTTTAGTAATTTCTCAAATGCAAAAATAACTAGTAGAGAAGAATTAATCTCTTCATTAGCTAAAATTAAAAATGAAAAGTCTTATAAAAAAATGACTGATACATATTCTATGTTCAGTATTAATCAAAAACAAGTTTTAAAAAATCATTTTAAAATAATGTATAAAGATAATTCTTTTATAACTTATCTTGTTGATGAGATGATTAGTGCTGGATTAAATGATAGCAATCACCCACTATATAAAAATAAAAATAGTAAAGAAGTTGGACAAGAATTCGGTGCAGCAATAGCAAGCTCATTAGCAATGAGTGGTATATCTCGCTTAGACAGTGAATCACAACTTTATTATTTAAAGACACTTCATTGGATGCTAGATTCATCAATCTTAGATCCAAAATTATGTGCTGAGATGATGTATCCTGAACGGCACTCAAGATCAGCTAGAGAACTCCAAATGATTGAAATGAGATTGCTTTCAAAAATGGATATAGCTTCTCTTGAGAGATGGTTCATTTTTTTAAGAAGGTCTATGTATGCTGAAATAAAGGATTCACCGATTAGAAGAACAATAGGTACAACCGAAATAGAATTTGCGGAGCATGCTTACAATACTAAACTTGAAAAGATGTTTGAAAGACACCCTAAGGCTGAAAGGGTGTTAGCTGCTGCTATTGATGAAACAAGTACTGATGATTATGCAACATGTGAGATTGCCAAGATAAGTGTACAAGCTATATTAGAATTGGATGGAAATGTTCAGAATTGGTTTATGGTTTACTTCTTAAACCAATTAAAATAATTATATTATATTATGTTATTTTACTTTTTCATATTTACGCTGACAGGTTTTCTAATTTATAAGTTCTTTGATAAAAATGGAGCATTTGCCATTATTATTATTTCAATAATTTGGGGATTTACATCTGGGGCTGTTTGGGGTCTAGCTAGCTTAGGTGAGATGTTTTTAGGATTTTATATTGCTCAAAGCCTATGAAAAAACTACTCCTACTCTTATTCTTGATACCTAATCTGGTGATGGCGGATGATAAGTTTATAGAATCATATAAAAAAGACTATATAAAATACCTGAATAAATGTTCTGATGGGGTAAGTTTAAATTCACCAGATGATGGCGTTCCTACTTTGGCTGTATTTACTGGTATAAATTTGAACGAATCTTGCCTTTATCATGAATTCAAAAAGCATCATAAAGAACATAAAATTAAAGATTTACTTAATAAAGATAAATTTTTAAGCATTAATGACATAGAAATTAAAGATGAAGGAAATTATAAAACTATCACTGGACTATATGATTTTACCTGTGGAGAGGTTTGTAAGGTAGGTAAAAATATTATTCTTTATGATAATGAGAAATACTACTTGGTTGCAGGTTGGGGTTCTGACGGTGGTTACACAGCCAACTTTAAAACAAAGAATAAAATTCACATTCTTGAATATATGTTCACACGCACAAACAATATTATTTTTGATATTGAGAGAGGCTCATTCTCCCTTCTGGGAAGTGGTGATATTTTATGGCATGGCCTTTCTTATAGAAAATTTGGCGTCAAATCCTATTTTTATGATGGGGATTTGATGCCAAATGGAGCTTTTTGGTACGATGCAGAATATCAAAATGATGGAACAATAATTAAGCTTATTGATTATGAGGGGGAATATAAAAATTGTTTTACGCTAAAGGACTTTGAAGGAAATAATCTTATCCATGAGACTATGAAGAAAAATAATCAACATAAATTATGTGTAAGTAAATGAAAAAACTAATCCTACTCTTATTGTTAATACCTAATCTGGTTGTGGCAGAAGGAAATTTTAACGGGCTAAACTGTAATTGGATTCCAATAAAGTTGGAAACAACAAAACTTAAGAGTTTTTTTGTTGAAATAACGACCTATGATTGCAATCATGTGGTTTATAAAAATCTTACCTTGCAGCGGAATGCTTCCATATTAGACTCAAGGAAAAATATTTTATTTAAAAGTATTGCTAGCTGGGGGGAAGTAGGCGCTGATACAGTTAAAATTGTTAATATTCCTGAAGGATTTCCATATCTAGCAATATTTGAATCATCAAACCCAAATGCCAATACAATGATGAGCGATGTCCTACATATTTTTTATAAGGGAAAACAATTACAAAAGATTACTGAACTTTATGCCCCTATTATGAATTTATACCCATCTAACAATAGAGTAGGGAGTGAACAATATATCGATGGGTTCTATGTAAGCGGAGGTAAATTGCGTATTGATAGAATTTCAATCAAAGAAGATGTCTGCACTGCATGTCGGGAATATACGGTTGAAACTGATGAGTTGCAAGGTGGTAAATTAGTACATGTTAATTCAAGAGATTATGATTTTGAAACATACAAACCTTTAAAATGAAAAAACTACTCCTACTCTTATTCTTAATACCTAATATTGTGATGGCGGAGCTTGAATTTTATATCTACAAGGAATACAGATTGGTAATGGATAAACCAAGCGAAACTGTATCCGAAAAAGAACAATCATTGATGCAACTAATTTCAATAAATATTTCGGCAATGGGTGATGCATACATGTGGGCACATTCAGAATCAGAAGTACATAAAATTAAACCTCTTTTTTGTTTTTCAGGGCCTCATCTTTTTCTAGTTGATTACTTAAGAATTATTGACGAAGAACTATTGCTACGACCAAAACATGTTGAACTACAATCTCCAATTGCCTTTGTATTATTAAAAGGTTTAGAAAGAACTTTTCCCTGCAATTAATCTTGTATTTGCCCACTTAAATGTCTGGGGGTAAACTGGTCTTATGAATATATTATATTTAACTAGATAATGCAGTCTTTTGAAAATTTTATAAAAAGTGTTGCTTTACCTTTGGAAGATCAAATTAATCGACTTGCTAAAATGATGCCTCCTGATAAATCTTTAGATTTTAATAATACGATAAAAAAAATGTGGAGTTATTTTTTATTTGATAATAATAATGAAATTAAATCCTTAAGTCATATGGTTTTTGCTTGTTATGATCAAAATCTAAACTTATATGCCAATACCACTAAGAGTTATCCCGAATTAAAAAAAGAGCTGGATGAGGGTAAATTAATGATCAACCCGAATGATTTTGACCTAGAAACTGATTATCAATTAGAGCTAGATTTTTATTGGTATTTACAAAAACAATTTAATGCTAATTATTTAAGTATTTGTGAATTGGAAACTATTGGTGAAAAACTTTACTTTACATCAAAGTTTTTAAATTTATCGGATATGACTGAGTTCAAAGACATAACAGAGGTTATCCGGAATGCTAATGATGGCCAATTAATTTTTAATAAAACAATATTAACTGAAGATAAATCTAAAATTTTGGATAATATACCAGGTATTTTAGAATTATTTTCATCAAGAATGGATTGTAATTGGAGCGCTAAAGAATTAAAAACTCTTAATGATCTTTATACAAAATTTCTGGATATGGTTTTAACATTTAATACTGAAGCTGATAAAGTAAACCGATTTTCTTCAGAACTTGATAATAAAATAAAGCATAAGCTTGTTTTAGAATTAATGGCCCTAAATGGAAGGAAAGCATCGGAGACTTTAAGCTCCAATAGTCCAGAATTTAAGATAGTATCGATAACAGACAAAGTTAGACTATTGCAGGATAAAAACATACCGCTATTCCATTGTATTATTGAGTTAGAAAGTCAATCATTATGGTCAACTTCAATTGATGATGACAGTATCCTAAAAAAAGAACTTGAAGATTTAATTAATGATGCCCGAACAGGTACCCCAGAAGAAGCATCCGGATTTATAGCTTTATATATAGTATTTAGGGTTAAATTAGATTTTCCTAATATTCTTTCTGAAGAACAAATATTAACTAATATTGCAATGACAACTAATGAATTTAAAAAACAAAATTTAATGCTCTAAAAAATTACAATTTTTACTCATTTGCCCATTTAATTGTCTGTGAGTAAACTGGTCTTATGAAAAAACTACTCCTAATCTTATTTATAATACTTGTATAGAGCATGACAAAAATTTATCTAATTCAATTACCTGATTTGAAAAATCACGTGCATATAAATGAATCCAAATTAAAGAAAATTGAATACATAAGCCAACTTACAAAAAAAACTAAAAATATAAAATTTATCTATTCTGCTGATATATCTGAAAGTAATTTACGTAATCTTGATATCGCAAGTTTTAAAAAAAGACATGAATCTGTTTATGGAGATTATATATTCAAGGTTTCAGTCAAGGATGCTCTGTTAGAGATAATTAATACATGTAATGAAAATTTTGAAGTTGACAAAGAATATGAGAAATTAGTTCTGGATTATATTGACGAAAGAGATGCATCACAAAAAGAATATCAAAATAACCTTTCTAATCAAAAAAAATTCATTGACCAGTATCATCAACAATTTCAAGAAATTAATGTTTTATGGGAAAAATTTTGGGATTCAAAATGCCTTGAATTTGAAATTAATGTAAGAAATAGTAATTATCCAAAATATAAAAACAGTTTATTTTTCAGAAAAAAAAATGATGAACAATACCGAATTGAAACGAACGCCTATGAATCAAAGTTAATAAAATTAATTGAAAAATGGAGAAAAGAAGCCTCTTCTCTCCCTTATAAATTATTGTTTCAATGCCCGTATTGTGATACTGATACTGAAGTTAATCTACTTTTAGCAGGGCCTGGTAGCATGATGACATATGGAGGTCAAAATATGAATACAATTGGAGCTGACCCTGGGTATAAATCCACCAACATGTCCCATTTGCGAGAAGTTGACAAATTAAAACCCAATCACAAATATTATTGGCGAGGTATTTACTCGATGAAGGGTGAATGCCCAAGCTGTAAAAAAAACATATTTATGGATGGAATTGGATATAATTTGACTCCAAATAGTTTTGGTCATTGTTCAATCTATCCCTACGACGATAAAAAATCTTTGATGGAGTGGTGTGGAGTATGGGTAACTTTCTACAATTATTTATCATCAAACTATGAGATCAATACAGCATCTAGTGGTATATTTTTGGGTCATGAATATAAAGAGAAACATCCATATTAAATGAAAAAACTACTCCTACTCTTATTCTTAATACCTAATCTGGTTATGGGAGAGGAAAGAGAATTGAAAGAGCGATCGGAGGATTAATATGCCAGATTGCAAAAAGTGCGGAAATGAACAAAAAGCTGATGAGAAAAAATGTAAAAAATGCGGAACCTCTTTTGGAGGAGATTTAAATACTATTTATCAAGGAGTAGGTCTTTTACTAGGGTTGCCAATAATAATCCTGTTATTTGGCTCTCCAGAAGATTTTTATAGTGTTATCACCAACAAAGCAGTTGTTATTGGTTATTTCTTACCGGTAATTTGTGGAACCGCGATTCTTTATGACTACAACTCAAAAAGAGGGACATTTTATCTATACGGATTAGTTATTATTGTAGGTTTATGGTTAATAGGCTACATATAATTTTTAATATCCAAGTGAAAAAACTACTCCTACCACCTAATTAACCCTTTTATAACTCCATTTTATCTAATAAATTACCAGAGTATTTATATATAATATATTGATTATAAACAATAATTGGTGGAGGTAAGCACGGTTGTCCGAAACAGTCCTATGTTGTCCTATTTACTGTGAAGTACTTATAAATAATCTAAAATTTCTTTTATTTATCTAATTCTGTTTAAATACTACTATGTGCATCTTCTGTAATATTAAGCAGGGTCAAATAGTTTTACAAAATGATTATGCATTGGTAATTCGTGATAATTTTCCTGTAACACCTTTACATTCTTTAGTTATCCCAAAGCGGCATATAGCAGAATACTTTGACATGACTGATGGAGAAATTCTAGCTATCAACAATCTGACAAAAGAAACTAGAAAACATATATTAAATGAAGATTCTAGCGTTAAGGGTTTTAATATAGGAATTAATGTAGGGCAGGTGGCAGGGCAAACTATTTTTCATTCTCACATCCATATTATCCCCAGAAGAGATGGGGATGTTGATGACCCTCGTGGTGGTATTCGTAACGTTATAATAGAGAAGGGTAACTATTTAGAGGAAAAATTTAATAATGAGAAATCTTGAGTTAGGAAACAAGTTCACAAGAAAAGAAATTCATTCTATTTTTTCGCCTGATACTGAATTTTCACCAGGGGCTGGGTATTGGGGTATTCAAGGGATGCTTAAGGTTCCAACTAGAGAAGGGGATTGGGTATTTATAGTTACTATTGGCCAACATCAAGGAGATCATTTTTTTGATGAATCCATTACAGAAGACGGGGTATTAAGTTGGCAATCCCAACCAAAGCTTAATCTTTCACACGATACTATTAAATCATTAATTAATCACGATGACCGTATAAATAATATCCATCTATTTTTCAGAGAAAAAAAAGATGAGCCTTACAGATATCTTGGAAGACTAGGTTACTTAACTCATGATAGTGAAAGAGAGAACCCAGTTTATTTCCAATGGCAAATTTTAGATTGGGAGTCAGAAGAAAGCTTTATCGAAACTATT
>Ga0209709_10003749_pt1 | contig 12498 bp, 5 predicted proteins | sample ArcticOcean_MG_C_2_FD_187435 | JGI IMG/M metagenome (GOLD analysis project Ga0209709, IMG submission 187435) | Marine microbial communities from western Arctic Ocean - ArcticOcean_MG_CB4_136 (SPAdes) (version 2) | ecosystem: Environmental > Aquatic > Marine > Oceanic | place: Arctic Ocean... | reverse complement strand
CAACAATACTCAATATCGGCGATTGCTAAGCAGAATCCGTGCCTCGTTACGACGGTAGAAGACCACAATGTTAAGGCAGGTGACCCTGTTACCTTTGCAGGCATCGGTGGTATGACACAGTTAAATAGTGTGACAGCATATGCTGGTGTGCCTCATTATATAAACAGAACATTTCAACTTTATATTGATTCAGGATTAAATACACCACTCGACTCCTCGCTGTACAGCAACTACACATCTGGAGGTGTTGTCGACGCTGGAACAGGACAATGGGTCAACAAAGGTTTCTATCAGTCAGGTGAGATCATACAAACAAAGGCACACATACTTGATGGTATAATAATAGAGGCAAATTCTAATTCTAATACTGGAGGAACAGGAGGGCAAGTATCCTTTACGCCTAAGTCATCTACGTCTACTGTTATATTCGAGTATAATACATATCTGAGTATATATAGTCTAAGCAACATTGCTATAGAAAACCACCATGTAGGATTTTGGCTATATGATCATACAAACAGTGCAGTCGTAGATTGTAATAATGCATTGTCTGCTAATAATGCTGAGTCTACAAATGGGGATACTCCTCATACTTCCTTTCAGATAACTAGCAAGTTTGGTAATCAAGCAACTTTACGATTTGTGTATCAAAATACGGCCAAAGTAACGAGAACTTTTGGAATCTCTCTAAACAACTCAGGAGGGCATGAGGTACCAAATTCCGATCCAGTACGAAAATACGTTCTTGGATCGACTGATACCTCGCATCCGATAAGTCGCGTCAATGCCTCAAAACCAACACTAACCATAACCGAAATAGCAAACTAGGACAAAAATGGGCAAAAAAATATCAGAATTAGCTGCACGAACTGCGTTGTCCAACAATGACATATTTGTTGTTGTTGACGAGCCAGGCACGGGTTCTGCTGAAACTGCTAAAGTCACTTATACGACGTTGCGTGATTCGATCATCGCAGAAGCAGGGTTTAATACGGTCGGTAACGACCAAATACTTGATCCAGCAAGTGCTGGTGGAAATGTTACCATCAATGCTAGTGCTACGGTTAATGGGGATTTCACTGTTTCGGGTAATACTGTCATAAATACTGGTTCGCAGATAGTATCTAACCCCGACGATAGTATTATTATCAATCCAGGAGGCACAGGTGATACGATTATTGAGAGTGAGCTAATCACGAATGGCCCAATCACTGCTAATAATAACCTGTCAGTCAATGGTGACTTCTCGGTAACTGGTACAATAGGAGGCATCAGTCTCTTAGACCTCGATAATGCCAATACAGCAAAGATCTCAGACGGGACTGCTGCGCAACTCCTTACCACTGATGGCTCTGGGAACTTCAGGTTTATAGACGGAGCAAGTACAAAGGGTGCGTTCACGGACGGGGCAAGAGTTATTTATGACGACCAACAAGACAACATTACGGGCATTACTCAGGCAAATCCTGGCGTAATAACAGTTGCTGCTGGACACAACCTCGTCAATGGTGACCAAATTACCATAACGGGTGTTACAGGAATGACTGAGGTAAATGACCAGTCTTATTTCGTTAGTGTCTCTGGTGACGACCTTACTCTGTATTCAGATTCAGCACTTACCTCAGCGATCAATAGTACAGGATTTACGGCATATATATCAGGTGGTGCTACAGACTCGGGTGACGGGGCATTTGTAGCAGGCACAGTTGGCTCAACTGTCGTAGCAATGGACGATTTAAGCGACGCAGATACCACGACCAATGCCCCTTCTAATGGCGATAGACTTCATTGGGATGGAACAAACTGGGTGCCTGTCGCTCCAACAAATGGCTCAGGAGGCACATCTGGTACAGGTACTAGTGTAGGAGAAGCAAATACAACTAATATGAGTCTGACAGGAGGGGAATCCCTTGTCTGGCATCCGTTCGAATACGACATCGTAAGTTTATCGGAAAGTGGTGGACAGTTATATGTTGACTTAGGACTCGAAGCACATGGATTCAATCACTTAGGAATAACTGAATATGGTGTATTTGATATGAGTGGTGCTGTTGGTGCTACTGAAATCAATTACGATGCCAATATAAGACATGTGCTCGTAAGAGTAAACAATGATCCAGCTGTTAACAGCTGGTTCGGAGTATTGGCGACACCTGAAGTTGGTGGAGCAGTTACGCAATACCTTGGAGGAAATACTTCAGCATGGTCGTCTGGTGGTAAGTTTATTAGAGTAAATAGTGCAGAACCAGACAAAGGAGCAAATACAGGTGGCGGATATACAATAGGAACAGGATTACTGGCTGAGAATAAAGATGTCAGTGCTGCTACTCCAACAGACAGACAAGCACTAGTATGGGACAACGCAAATTCCACATGGAAACCAGATACAGTTGTAATAGACGATTTAGGCGACGTAGATACTACAACCACTGCTCCAACAGACGGACAAGCACTAGTATGGGACAACGCAAATTCCATATGGAAACCAGACACCGTATCCGGAAGTACTGGTGGAGTATCGATTGTAGGTACTGCGCCAACTGATGGACAGTCAGTAGCATGGGATGATCAACAATATCCAGTGGGAGGTGCTACACAAGCAAATCCTGTAGTCCTCACAATACCAAATAACAATCTTACGACTGGTGACACAATAACAGTTACGGGTGTTACAGGAATGACTGAGTTAAATAACCAAACTTACACAGTTACCGTAAGTGGAGATTCTGTTACGTTGGACTCAATTGACGGTACTGGATTTACTACATACATTTCAGGTGGTATTGTTGATTCTGGTACAGGTGCTTGGGCATCAACTTCAACAATAACGGATCTTTCTACTAGTGTAATAGACGATTTAAGCGACGTAGATACTACAACCACTGCTCCAACAGACGGACAAGCACTAGTATGGGACAACGCAAATTCCACATGGAAACCAGACACAGTTAGTGGAGGAGGAGGTGGAATTGATGGTTTGACAGATGTAGATACATCAACAAATGCTCCTACAAACGGCCAGCTTCTAGTATGGAATGCGTCGAGTAGTGAATGGGTTGGAAATACTGTGAATATAATTACAGGGAGTTACAAATTTGATTCACCTACACAGGAAAAAATCACCATCGACACCACCAACAGTGGTCTCGCAGACTATGATTGTGCCAATTCTGCAATACATTATCTTAGCAATATTACTTCTGATGTTGAGGCCAACCTCACCAATCTACCATTGGACACAGGGTATGCAACAACTGTTAGTTTTATATTAATCCAAGGGACAACACCACGTATGGTTGATGTCCTAAAAATTACTGGTGCTGCTCAGACAATCAAGTGGGTAGGAGGTGCCGTGCCTACAGGAACAGCGAGTGGAGTAGATGCTGTTTCCTTCTCAATTATTCGTACTGCGACAAGCACGTATACTGTATTAGGACAATCAGTTCCATTCTCATAATAGATAATAGGATAAATAATGCCATTTTTTAGCTCATTCAACGGATCTCTGTCAGCAGGCAGAAGAAGTAAGGGTATCAAGAACTCGCCACAAAGTGAGACTGGTACTCCAAAATATCCCAAAGACCCCAGAAATATTTGGTTTCATCTAGTAGCAAATCAAACAGGGGAACACAGGTCAGATTGGAGAAATACTAGCCAGCGTGACGGAACAGAGGTTGATGTAATAGAAGAATCAACTTTTGGAACAAATTATGGTAAAAGAGATATTAGAAAAGGTGCTTCAGGTGTTCAAGCAATAGAAGACCTTGGTCCTTATAGGATTACTGATGCTGTTGGTTCAATAGAGCATTACACAGGCACGTCAAATGAGAGAACCTATTCTACAAAAAATCTTGTTTGCACTTATTGTGGTGGAGGTTCCCTGAATGTATCCTCTACAGATGGTTACTCTAATTTTACGACCAACTCTGCTTCTACGACCTCATATCGCTCAGGTTACAATGAAGTATTTATCAATATGGCAGGGAGAAGTTCTTGGGACAGCACCATCACTGGCACCCACAAAGAGGAATCGAAAATAATATGGGAACCTGGCACAAGGACAGTCGCTAGCAGCGGACTCTCAGGATCGGTTCAAAATCAATTTATGATTTATCCAGGCAGTGACGAAATTAATAGTGGTGAAATAATAACAGGCGACAGGCAAGATTGGGTAACACCCAATATTGGAACCAGGCCATTCTCACTTGAGTTTTGGATGTACATGATGGGGACAGACGTTATGTCCAACCAAGCCACCATCTTTTCAACTGGGTCTGGAAGTACTTCCATGAAAATACTTATGACATCCTACCCAAAGTCTTTAAATATGAGTTCGCCACTCACTGCTACTGTTATTGATGGTGGTGACAAATTGAGAAACTCTACTTGGCATCACATTGCTATCACGAGGGACAAAGCTGGATGGGAAGGAAAACTTAGGTTATTTATTGATGGTGTAATGATTCAATATGCAGACTGTACTGCTGTACAAAATCATTTTAAGTGGTCTGCTCCTGGCGACTTCGAGTTCGGTGATGATGATGCGAGTCCTTTGAATGGTGCATTGTTTGATGATATGCGATTCATCGTAGGGGAGTGTGTTTATGGTTCAGCCAACTCGTTTACTCCACCAAATAAAAAGTTTGAGCAACATGCCGGAACAGTAGAATGTGATACCGATAGGTTGAAAGAAAGCACAGGAAACGCCAATGATTTTGAATTTAGCAAAGTAAATGAGTCTGTGTTTTTTCATGCTTCCAGAAGGAGAACTCCGGAAGCAAGCCACTTAAGTGGAAGTTCAGCTATGAAGTATTTCATGAACCTAGCAAATACCCATAGCGGAAGATTGTATTCAGGTAGTGATTCAAGACTCGACCCACGAGTTAACACACTGGCAGGATGGACTCCGACATACGTTGCTAATACGCAACCTGCATATCTCAGTGCTAGTACTGTTGAATGGGGAAAAGAATGGGAAGGATTTACACCTAATACTGCTATGGGTGAAACCACTGTGGAAGATACTGCGTTTGTCGGTCGCGGTTCAGTCTCCGGAGACTGTCCAACTTTTGAGTTCCAAGGCGAACGAGATAAAGCAGTGGAAACTGTAACTGGCTTAGCATCAGCATTTCGAGGGAAGCACGACTTTACCGTAGAGTTATGTTGGAAGAAGGTAGGTGATTACCCAACAACCCAAGAGGGTAAACACGACTGGCCAATACTCTGGTTTCAATTAGAAGGTGGTGGTGGCGAGCCAGGCACGGGTAATGGTTCCAAGTATGTAGAACTTCGTTCCTCTACAGAATTGCTGACCTCTACGTCTACTGTTCATGCTGACGAGCCAAGATTTCTAACACTGGCAAATTACCCTCCAACTGGAGCAGTCGGTGAAGTGGACACCAATGTTGTGAGTTCTGTTGGAGACCATGTTGGTGTACCAATAGTGAATGGCATGTCTGAAGGTCCTAATAGTGCTGGCGAATTAGGTAGATACAAATGGCATCACATCGCGATTGTTTACCAGACGTCCTCATCTACTGTATCGCTGTATTTGGATGGAGTTAGAACTATAAAGTTCGGTCCCGGCAACGGCATGTCGTTGCCACGTCCCGTAGGCATGGGGGTTTGGGATTGGAGCGATATTAAGTATCTTCGGTATGGATGGGGATGTAAAATATATGAACTTCAAATGTCAGCAGTAGCAAAATACACAGGGGAAACCTATAAATTGCCTGACTATGCTCCTTTCAATGGAAAGAAAGGTATTCCTTATCCAGTCTCTGATGAAGGTACAGTCTTTTCCCATTACAATGCATATAGAGCAGGCAGTCCCGGAATCTCGCAATCAGAAAATAGAGGCTATAACATTTGGAATCATACCAAGAATGCTAATTTATCCAATATTATAACTCATGATGGCGACCCTTCTTTATACAGTTCAAATACAGGTTTCCTTAACAGAGATTACACTGCAAGACCACGAGGCGATATTCATGGAGATCCGTACGGCGATCTAGATACATTTGCCAGCATTGCCCAGTTCTCTGGAAATAGGCATGATCCAACTATTCGCTATTGTATAGAGAAAACAGCAAATGTGGACAATGGTGATTCTATAGACGCAGCCATACAGTTCACCAAAGTTATTCCTGGCTTCAACCCAACAACCAATACAGGACACACTCAGCCATTCCCCTCATCAACAATAGGTCGTCCAGGGGCTAACTCGACATTCGCCGGCAATACAGATGATTTTCCTTATGACCATTATGGTCCTTTGATGATAGATTTCTGGTTCATATGGAAAACTGATGATAATAGTTCTGGTGCTCAGGGACCATTCCAAGACGCATATGACTTCGGAGGATCTTATCTTGAGGTTTTTTGTCTTGCTACGGCAGCAGCAAATGCTAGTTCATCGGAAATTGATAAACCGTATTTGGACTTAAGTGACCAAATGCGTTGCGGAATTCAAGTTATCGATACTTATGATGGTAGAAATGTATACTCCCCAAAATGGAAATTTACTGGTTTGAATCGGAGTAAGAACTCCTTTAACGAGATTAATAATTCCAGCAGTGCCACTAATGCTGGACTAGGGAAAATAGAATCAAGAACTGCTGCCCAAGAAGCAGCAGAAAATAGTGGTGCTGGTATACTGGACATGCATGGCAATCCTTACCCAGCAATCAGGTCAGAACTACAACCACAGGAAGCAGAAACGGGAACTTGGATATATGAAAGTATCGCAAGATTTCCTTATTCTGAAGCACATGCAGGAAATACTTGGTTTGGTAAAAACCAATATAATCAGTCTTATTCACCTAATACTTACTGTACTGTGGAAGTTAACACACCATACCATATAAAGATGGGATTGAATTCGGCAGGATGGGAATACTTTTATGTCAATGGTAGATTATTAGAAGCACACCACATTCCAATGCAAGCAGAAAAACTTACTTCTTCAGTTTTCCGGAATAAGATGTGGGGGAAACGTGTAAACAGTAAAGGAGAGTTCCATCATCGAGGAGTGCCTATAACTTGGGGAGTAGATGCGTCGACTTATAATAATCATGCATTTGATAATGCACGAGTCCTGCATGGTATTGACAAGGGTACCATAAGTGATATAAGATTTTCAAGTTACGATATTGATGCTACCCAATTTTATATACCGGAAGACGAGGAATTAAAAAGATTTCCTTCTACACTAATTGATCCTTGATGGAGACTTTATAAATGAGAACACGAAAAATATCACAATTAGAGGAAACCACTGGTGTGGTGAACTTGCAGGATCAAATAACTCTAGTAAATTCAAGTCCTCTGCAAAACTATAAAGTGTCGGTTGACCTCCTGTCGCAGATCATGACGACAACGACTTTGATTCATAATGAATTAGATGGAGGATTTGCTGACAGTGTCGCAGCAGATTCCATCGATGCAAACCTCGGAGCATAAATGGCAGACAGACCAATATCGGAGTTTAGTACTTATTCCCCGACAACTGTGGGGCAGATGTTAGTACTTGACACCACCACTTCAACGACAAAGCGAATGCTAGTGCAGGATTTAGCATCGTACGTGTTAAATGATATAATTTCCACCATCGACGGAGGCGACAACACAACAGTGTTTTTGGCCACCCAAGATATAGATGGTGGGTCAGCGACCTAAATACTCTATGGCAACTAAAATATCACAACTACCAGCAATGACGACTGCTGAAGATGTAATGCAAATTCCTTATATTACGACAGGATCAGCATCTCTTCAAACAAAGCGAATGTCGGGATTATTGCTAAAAACTACAATCATTGCTGAGATCGACAACTTTACTTATGATGGCGGCAATGCCTCAAGTACATACCTTGACCCAGACTCACTTGCAAGTGTTGGTGGGTTAGGGGCATGATAAATATGCAAGCAAAAACGGATAATAACCTATTGCGAATAAGGAAATAAAATGGCAACAAGAATTCAGATCAGACGAGACACAGCAGCTAATTGGACAACTGCAAATACGATATTGGCTCAGGGCGAACTCGCTCTTGAGACAGATACAGGGAAAATTAAGAATGGAAATGGCACGACCGCATGGTCTGCACTTGATTATTCTCTAGATCCAGTAGGTGCGACAGGACGGGTATCAGGAGCAGATGCGTTAAACGTGTCGACAAAATTATTTTCTCCAACGGCCAATGTAATACTAGAAGCAGGAACTTCAGGTACAGTTGTGTCTAATAGTAACATGACAGTCAATGGCTCCTTCTCGGCTACGGATATGGGAACTTTTACTGGTGCTATAGTAACAGATAACCAGTCACTCCATAACGTAATACAGCAACTTGAAACTGCTGTTGAGGCAGCAGAGGAGTCCTCAGAATTTGCCGGACTTGCCGGAGTCACTGTTGGCGACACGCATCTTGGAACTTTTACAGGCACAACAGTATCGGACAATGGAAGTGTCAAAGCAGGGATGCAAGAGTTAGAGACATCAGTTGAGACTAAACTTGCCTCGGCAGACATCCCTACAAAGGCAACACTTGACGTAGATCACCTGATCACTCTATCAGGTGTAGCTGATGCGTCAGACGATCTTGGTACATTTACTGGATCTACTATTGCTGATAGTTCTACTGTTAAGGCATCGTTACAATCACTTGAGACTGCCGTTGAGGCAGCAGAGGAGTCCACGAATATTGCTACCAATCAGGACAACATCAACGATCTCAACAGCTCAGTTGGTACTGCCCTTGGCGATACTCATGTAGGTACATTTACAGGATCTACTATTACAGATAATCAAAGTGCTAAAGCAGGGATGCAGGAATTAGAGACTAAGGTTGAAGTAAATGATGATAACATAGACGATGTTAATCAGACAGTCGGTGTTGCTCTTGGTGCTCAGCATGTAGGCACATTTACTGGATCAACAATCACTGACAACTCTACAGTCAAAACTGCATTACAGGCACTTGAGACTGCTGTTGAGGCAGCAGAGGAGTCTACAGATATAGCAGTGAATGCTGACAACATCAACGATCTCAATACTTCAGTCGGTACTACTCTGGGCGATACTCATGTAGGTACATTTACTGGATCTACTATTGCTGACAATGGAACTGTTAAAGCAGGAATGCAGGCACTCGAGACTGCGGTTGAGTTAGCAGAGGAATCTCCAGCAATAGCAGTGAATACAGACAATATTAATGACATTAATACTTCAGTCGGTACTGCTCTTGGTGACCAGCATGTTGGTACATTTACAGGTTCTACTATTACAGATAACGGAACTGTTAAAGCAGGAATGCAAGAGTTAGAGACTGCTGTTGAGTTAGCAGAGGAATCTCCAGCAATAGCAGTGAATACAGACAATATTAATGACATTAATACTTCAGTCGGTACTGCTCTGGGCGATACTCATGTAGGCACATTTACTGGATCTACTATTGCTGACAATGGAACTGTTAAAACTGCATTACAGGCACTTGAGACTGCTGTTGAGTTAGCAGAGGAGTCTACAGATATAGCAGTGAATGCTGACAATATTAATGACATTAATTCTTCAGTCGGTACTGCTCTGGGTGATACTCATGTAGGCACATTTACTGGTTCAACAGTATCTGATGATGGAACTGTTAAAGCAGGAATGCAGGAACTAGAAACTGCTGTAGAGACCAAGTTAGCATCCAGTGCTCATACACAGGCATCGCTTGATGTTGATCACCTCGTTACCTTATCTGGTGTTGCTACAGCATCCGACGATCTTGGCGCATTTACTGGTTCAACAGTATCTGATGATGGAACTGTTAAAGCAGGAATGCAAGAGTTAGAGACATCAGTTGAGACTAAATTAGCATCCAGTGCTCATACACAGGCATCGCTTGATGTTGATCATTTGGTAACACTAACAGGAGTAGTGACAGCATCAAATGACCTTGGGGCATTTACTGGTACAACCATTACCGGCAGTTCTACTATCAAAACTGCTCTACAGGAATTAGAAGTAGCAGTTGAGGCAGCAGAAGAAACTGCTGCTGAGTTACATGTCGATGACCTTATTTCATTGTCAGGAGTTGGGCAAGGTGAAACTCATTTGAGCACCTTTACTGGTACAACCCTTTCGGACAATCAAACGATCAAAGCATCGTTACAAGCACTTGAGACATCTCTAGAGACCAAAACAACCTCCGTGTTAGATGATACAAGTCCACAACTTGGTGCTGATCTTGATATTAATGCCCACAAAATAGTGTCTACCTCTGATGGAGACATCGTTATTGAACCAAATGGAACTGGTCAATTGAAGGCAAATACTGATATAACAGTAACAGGGGATGCTACAGTCAATGGCAAACTGACAATCGATGGGGATCTTTTAGTGAATGGTTCTAATACCGTTGTCAATGCTACAGTAGTGACAGTTGACGATCCACTGATTTCATTGGGTGGTGATACTGCTCCTTCGTCAGATGATGGCAAAGATCGTGGTGTGGAAATGAGATGGCACGATGGAACGGACGCCAAACTTGCCTTTATGGGATATGACGACTCTGAATCATCATTCGTTGTGATCGCTGATGCGACGAATACGGGTGAGGTAATGTCAGGTGACCACGGTCCTCTTAAAGCAGGAGCGATTACAGCAAATGGTACAGTGGCTGCGACAGGGGTAACAATAGGAGGCACCACAGTTAAAACAGTAGCGACCTCTGGTTCATATGCCGACCTCTCAAATACACCGACTAAAGTAACGTATGATGTTGACCACCTGATCACTCTTTCAGGTGTAACTGATGCATCAGATAGTCTCGGAACTTTTACTGGTAGTACTATTGCCGATAATCGTAATGTGAAACAAGCATTACAATCACTTGAAACAGGACAGGAAACGAAACTCGCCTCAAGTGCTCATACACAGGCATCGCTTGATGTTGATCATTTGGTAACACTGTCAGGTGTTGCTACAGCATCCGACGATCTCGGAGCATTTACTGGTTCAACAGTATCAGATGATGGAACTATTAAAGCAGGAATGCAAGAGTTAGAAACTGCTGTAGAAACTAAGTTAGCATCCAGTGCTCATACACAGGCATCACTCGACGTCGATCATTTGGTAACACTGTCAGGTGTTGCTACAGCATCGGATCATTTAGCTACCTTTACGGGTTCTACTATTACAGATAACGGAACTATTAAAGCAGGGATGCAAGAGTTAGAGACATCGGTTGAGACTAAATTAGCATCCAGTGCTATTCCTACAAAAGCAACACTCGATGTTGATCATCTAATCACTCTTTCAGGTGTAGCTGATGCTGCAGATCACCTCGGTGCATTTACTGGATCTACTATTGCTGATAGTCAAACGATTAAAGCATCGTTACAAGCACTTGAGACTGCTGTTGAGTTAGCAGAGGAATCCCAAGCAGACTTGGATGTTGATCATTTGGTAACACTGACAGGTGTTGCTACAGCATCGGATCATTTAGCAACCTTTACGGGTTCTACTATTACAGATAACGGAACTATTAAAGCAGGAATGCAAGAGTTGGAAACAGCAGTCGAATCCTCAGGATCATCGGCAGCACTCTCTGCTGTATATACTGGGGCATTAGGTTTAAGTAATGCTTCTGCTAACTACGGTACATTTACTGGTTCTACGATTACAGACAGTGGTGATTCTAAAGAAATATTCCAGGAACTGGAGACAGCAGTAGAGACCAAGTTAGCATCCAGTGCTCATACTCAGGCATCACTTGATGTTGATCATCTTGTTACCTTGACGGGTGTTGCTACAGCATCGGACGATCTCGGGGCATTTACAGGATCAACTATTGCTGATAGTCAAACGATCAAAGCATCGTTACAAGCACTTGAGACTGCTGTTGAGTTAGCAGAAGAGTCTCAGGCAGATCTAGATGTTGATCACCTCGTTACCTTAACGGGTGTGGCGACTGCTTCTGATCATTTAGCGACTTTCACTGGTTCTACTATTACAGATAACGGAACTATTAAAGCAGGAATGCAAGAGTTAGAGACATCAGTTGAGACTAAATTAGCATCCAGTGGACATACTAAAGCAAGTTTAGATGTTGACCATCTTATCACTCTTTCAGGTGTAGCTGATGCTGCTGATCATCTTGGTACATTCACTGGTTCTACTATTGCTGATAGTCAAACGATCAAAGCATCGTTACAAGCACTTGAGACTGCTGTTGAGTTAGCAGAAGAGTCTCAGGCAGATCTAGATGTTGATCACCTCGTTACCTTGACGGGTGTTGCTACAGCATCGGAACATTTAGCTACCTTTACGGGTTCGACGATATCTGACAATGGTACTATTAAAGCAGGGATGCAAGAGTTAGAGACATCAGTTGAGACTAAATTAGCATCCAGTGCTATTCCTACCAAAGCAACACTTGATGTTGATCACCTGATTACATTATCTGGAGTAGCTGATGCTGCTGATCATCTTGGTACATTTACAGGATC
>Ga0209709_10003747_pt1 | contig 12501 bp, 8 predicted proteins | sample ArcticOcean_MG_C_2_FD_187435 | JGI IMG/M metagenome (GOLD analysis project Ga0209709, IMG submission 187435) | Marine microbial communities from western Arctic Ocean - ArcticOcean_MG_CB4_136 (SPAdes) (version 2) | ecosystem: Environmental > Aquatic > Marine > Oceanic | place: Arctic Ocean... | reverse complement strand
TTGAGGATGAAGATGAAACGGAAGAAGTAATTGTGAAGCAAGCATTTATCAATGCTAGAATTATTGAGGAAACAGGTGAGGAATGGGACTTTAATGAAGGCTGTTTGTCTATTCCTGATGTTAGGGAAGATGTAAGTAGAAAACCCACCATTACGATTGAGTATATGGATGAAAATTTCAAAAAACATACCGATACTTATAAAGGCATAACAGCTCGTGTTATTCAGCATGAATACGACCATATTGATGGAATTCTGTTTACCGATAAATTGACGGCTTTGCGTAAAAGAATGATAAAAGGAAAGCTAATGGATATAAGTAAAGGAAAAGTAAACGCAGCTTATAAAATGAGGTTTGCTAGGTAGCATTAAATCTTTAGAATAAAGCGAGCTTAATGCTCGCTTTTTTTATGCCTTATTTTTAAGCTTTTCTTCTAGTTCTTGCAATTCATCACGTAAGCGAGCAGCTTCCATGAAGTTCAAGTTTTTTGCCATACGCTCCATTTCTCGTTTTGTGTGGCTTATCATCTTTTTTAACTGATCACTAGTAGCGTTTTCAATATTGGGTATAATTTTGTTGGTGCTTGGTCCTGTAATTTTATAAGGATTCAAGCTATCGGTTAAAGCATTTCCTTTTTTCTTTAGTAAGGGTTGAGGTGTTAGTCCGTTTTTGGTATTGTAGGCTTTTTGTATATATTTTCTTCTGTTGGTTTCATCAATCGTTCTTCTCATTGAGTTTGTAATCCTATCGGCATACATAATTACAAGTCCATTTATATTTCTTGCTGCTCTACCAGCAGTTTGGGTCAATGCTCTTTCCGATCGTAAGAAACCTTCTTTATCAGCATCCATAATGGCAACTAAACTTACTTGAGGTAAATCCAATCCTTCTCTTAAAAGGTTTACTCCAATTAATACATCAAACTCTCCTTCCTTTAATCCGTTTATTATTTCTACTCTTTCTAGTGTGTCAACATCAGAGTGGATGTAGCGACATTTAATGCTAAATTTTGAGAGGTATTTACTGAATTCCTCTGCCATTCTTTTGGTAAGGGTAGTTACTAATACCCTTTCCTTTTTCTTTATTCGTATTCGTATTTCCTCTAGTAGATCATCAATTTGATTTCCTGAAGGGCGCACATCAATTACAGGGTCGAGTAATCCTGTTGGGCGAATAATTTGTTCAACAACTACACCTTCTGATTTTTCTAATTCATAATCAGCAGGAGTGGCACTTAAATAGATAGTTTGATTGCTTATCATTTCAAATTCCTCAAACTTTAGAGGTCTGTTATCCATTGCGGCTGGTAAACGAAAACCATGTTCTACTAGGTTGTTTTTTCTTGCCTTGTCTCCTCCGTACATAGCGCGTATTTGGGGAAGGGTTACATGGCTTTCATCAATTACAGTTATAAAGTCATTCGGAAAATAATCCAACAAGCAGAATGGGCGACTGCCTTCATTTCTCCCATCAAAATACCTGGAATAGTTCTCAATTCCAGAACAATATCCTAATTCCTTAATCATTTCAAGATCAAAATTTGTGCGTTCTTCTAGTCGTTTTGCTTCAGTGGAAAGTCCTATTTCCTGAAAATAATCAACTTGCTTTCTTAAATCATCTTGTATGTGCGAGATAGCGCCATGTATTTTGTCCTTTGAAGCGACAAAGATGCTAGCAGGGAAAACCCTAACCTGCTCAAGAGAGTCAATTATTTTTCCGTTTTCTGGATTAAAACTTTCTATTTCTTCAATTTCATTTCCAAAAAAATGAAAACGATAGGCAATGTCATTGTGGGCTAAAAACACATCTACTGTATCGCCTTTTACCCTGAAATTACCTCTAGTAAACTCAGCAGTAGTACGGCTATAAAGGGCAAGAACTAGTTTTTGTAAAAACTGATCACGACTAATAATATCTCCTTCCGCTATGTCAATTATTCCTTTGTGAAAATCTTCAGGATTTCCAATTCCATAAATACAACTTACTGAAGCAACTACAATCACATCTTTTCTTCCCGAAAGTAGGGAAGAGGTTGTGTTTAATCGGTATTTTTCAATTTCCTCATTGATGGATAAATCCTTTTCAATATAAGTTCCTGAGCTAGGAATGTATGCTTCCGGTTGGTAGTAGTCGTAATAGGATACAAAATATTCTACTGCATTATCAGGAAAAAATTGCTTGAATTCACTAAAGAGTTGTGCTGCAAGTGTTTTGTTATGGCTTAAAACAAGTGTTGGGCGATTAACATCTTTAATTACATTGGCAATAGTAAAAGTTTTCCCTGAACCTGTTACTCCTAGTAAAGTCTGAAAATTTTCTCCGTTATCTAGTCCGTCAACTAATTGTTTTATTGCTGTTGGTTGGTCTCCTGTAGGTGAAAATTCTGATTCAAGTTTAAACTTCATTTACCTTTTATTAAGGATTTGGAGTTTTTGTTTTAAGGCTTCTATTTCAGACTTAGCTTTGGTAATTTGTGTTTCGACTTGTTTTCTTAAGGGTTCAGTTCCTTTATTGTTTCCAAAGAAAGAAATGTTGTTTTCGTATTGAGAAATTTCCTTTTTTAGTGTGTCAATTTTCCCTCTTAAAAATTGCTTTTCGCTACTTATTGCTTTATCATTCCCTTTTATAGAGCTTATTTTGTTTTTGTATTGTTCGCTTGCTAATACTTTTTTGCTTAAGCCAAGCTCTTCAAACTTAGTGTTAATTAAATCAAAGAACTCATCATTAATTTTCATCTTATCTCTAGGTATGTGTCCTATTGACTTCCATTTTGATGAGAATTCTTTTAATTGTTTAATATCGTCTTTAGAAGTTGTTGAGGCTTTAAATGATTTAAGGCTATTTAGGAGTTCTTTTTTTTCTTTTAAGGCTCCTTCTTTCTCTTTATCTAAGGTTTTGTAATGAGCTTTCCTTGCATTGAAAAAAGTATCACAAGCTGCCTTAAATCGTTTCCATATTTTATTGGATTGATCTGCAGGTGAAAATCCTGAATTTTTCCAATCATTCTGTAGTGTAATTAGTTGGCTTCCTGTCGCTTGCCAGTCAGTACTATTCTGTAATGTTTCTGCTTTTTCACAGATGTTAATTTTGGTAGTTAAAATACTATTCCCTTCCTCTTTCTTTTGCTTGTAAAAAGCATTCTTTTTATTGTAAAAATTATTTAAGGTTGCTCTTAGGTTTTTCCAAGCAAGGCTGTTTTCAGTTTTGTTTAACCTACCTATATTTTTCCATTCACTCTCTAGTTCAGTACAATGATTTGTAATCTCTTGCCATTGCTTATGTGATGTGATTTCTTTTTCTGTTAAATCCTTAATTTTTTTGCAGACTTCTTCTTTCTTACCGAACTTTTCTTGGTCTTTTTCTTTTTGTTTTATAAAATAGTCATTACGCTTTTTATTTAGTGTTTTACTTGTGTTTTGGAAGCGCTCCCAAAGTTCCTCCCTAAGTTCTTTTTTTACAGGACCAACATTTTTCCAGTGTTCATGTAATTCCTGTAAGGTGCTATGCATTTTATTGAATGAGTTTTCATTTAATAAAGCTTCTGCTTTTTTACAAATAGTATTTTTTTCTTCTAGGTTTCTGGTAAAATCTAAATCTCTTAAATCATTATTTAGTTTTATGTAGTCGTAAAACAATTCGACATGATGGTGGTAAGATTGCCAAAGGTTATTGTTTTCGGTTTGAGGTACATGACCTGTATTTTTCCATTGTTCTTGTAGTATCCTGAAATGTTCAAAAGTCTTTTTTATCGACTCATCTTCTTGTGTTAATTTATCAATATCCGCAATTATTTGCTGTTTGGTTTTAAGGTTATTAACTTCCTGCTCATCTCTTTTCTTTCGGTATTCAAATTTTACTTTTTTGAATTTTCCATAGGACTTCTTGAACTTAATTTCTAAAGGATGTAGCTTGTTCTCTACCTTTTCATCTTCTGATGTACCTTCTTGTTCAGTAGAAGTTTCTTCTTTAAGAGTTATTACTTCTTGCGTTTTTATTTGTTCCTTAAGCTTGATGTAAAAGATAGACTTTAACTCTTCCACTTCTTTTGAAACAAGATATGGCTTTTCATCTTGAGCAAGTAAGTCAATTTTTTCAATTACTTGTTCCATTCCTAAATCATTATTGACTGTTAATTCCTCTGTTGCTTTGGCTTCAGTCACTTCTTCTGTAATTTCTTGTTCTTTATTTTCGTTCACTTTTCGTAATGTTTGATTGCAAATTTACTAATATTTAACGACTTAACTATTCCAAATATTCCAAGATGATTCGGCTTGGATTTCAAGCATTTCTAATCCGTTTTTAATACTGCAGTTTTTTGCTTTTCCAAAGCGTAAAAATTCAGTTTCTTTTGGATTGTATATTAGGTCAAAAAGTAAATGTTTTTTGTTTAAATAATTGTAAGGTATTTGTGGAAATTCAGTAGTATTTGGATATGTTCCTAAGGGTGTTGTATTTATTATAATAACATAATAACCAATAATTTTGCTATTAATATCTAAATAATTAAATAAGGAATTTCTACTGACTGTTTTGTGCTCAATATTTAAGGTTTTTAATGCGTTTTTTACAGCTTTTGCAGCTCCTCCATTTCCTAAAATTAACGCTTTATCCCTTCCTTTTAAAATAGGGCTTATGCTTTGTAAAAAACCGATTGTATCAGTATTATGGCCTATTAATTTATCTCCTTTAAATTGTATGGTATTTACGGCTCCTATTGTTTTGGCTTGTGGTGTTAATTCATCTAAAAATGGAATAATACTTTCCTTGTAGGGTATGGTTACATTTATTCCTGATAGTTGATTATTCTTGATTAGGTCAGGGAATTCTGAAATATTACTAAGTTCAAATTTCTTGTATTCAGCATTTGTAATTCCTTCTTTTTGAAATTTATTTATAAAATAACTCTCTGAAAATGAGTGTGATAAACTTTTCCCTATTAAGCCAAAAGTACGCATCTAATCTTTTTTAGGAGCAAAATTTTCTAATGCATAAACGCTAAGTACTCCTATGATAATTAATAATATTGCTAGTACTGTTTGTGTATTAAGTTCATTTGGGAGATACCAGTTATAGGCTATAATTTTCTCTTTTCCATTTATAATAATGCTTTCAGCTACTTCTTTCCAAGGCCAAATAATGCTTAATGACCCTAGTATAAAGCCAGTAAGTAGCGCAAGAGTAGGGTTTTTGTAGTGTTTGAATACCCATGCTAATATATGTGAAAAGCTCATAAGTCCAAAGGCTGATCCAAGAAGGAATACGCCTAATAACACTAAGTTAAGTTCTGTTACTGCAGTTACCATTAAGAGCTCATAATTTCCCATTAGGATAAGGATGAATGAACCTGATAGTCCAGGTAGCATCATTCCGCTAATCCCAATAATTCCACAGATGAAAACAAAAAATAGATTTTCATTTTCAGTAGCGGGTGTTATAAAGCTAAGGGATAGTGCGATTCCAGTACCAATTACTAAACTTATAATTGTTGCTGTATTCCATTTAGTAATTCTTTTCCCCACAAAGTATATTGATGCAATAATTAGACCAAAAAAGAACGCCCAAATTAAAATCGGATAGTGAGTAAATAAGTATTTAAATAAACTTGCAATACTAAAGACACTGGCAATACTTCCTCCAAAAACTGCTATTAAAAAATACAAATTAGTATATTTTATAAAACCTAATATATCTAATGAGGTAATAAATTTTAATGAATTGGTATCGAATGATTTAAGTGAATTTATTAAATCCTCATATATACCCGTTATTAGTGCAATTGTTCCGCCAGAAACCCCAGGAATTACATTTGCAATTCCCATGCTCATTCCTTTTATAAAAAGTATAAAATAGTGTTTCATTTATTATTTTTTAAGGAAGGAGTGAAATGTATCTCCTCTTAGCCCAAGTCGTAAACATTCTAAAGGAATCACGCCATCATGGGCAATGTTTCCTAAGTTTACATTGGGTCCAAATTGTTCAATAAACCAAATCTGCTGATTCTTTTTTGGAGCTTCCCATAATATCTTTTCTACAGAAATATGTTTTGTTATTTCAGTAATTAATTCCGATTTTATTCCTCCATCTCCATCACAGATTCCAACATTCCCTCCTTCACGAGCTTCAGCTATTACTTTCCAGCTCCCAGCTTCCAGTTCATTCTGCATCCATTTTGACCAATTTTCAGCACTTATTTCTACACTTGCATCTTTGGATCCAACTTCACTAATTACCTTAAAGTCTTTTGCAAAACCTTGAATATATTTACATTTTAAATCATGGTTCATTAGCATTGACCCATCAGATATCTCTACCATCTGCAGTCCAACTTTATTCATAAACAATTTATAGTCTTCTAGTTGGCTTCTTATTGCAAAGGCTTCAAATAGAGTTCCTCCAGCATATACAAGCATGCCATTGTCTTGGTATAATTTAATTTTATCAGTAACATTGGGTGTAATTATGCTTGTTCCAAAACCTAGTTTTATAATATCAGTATGCTCACTGTTAGCCTCCAGGAAATCTTCAGCTTGTCGAATGCTTAATCCCTTATCCATCATCATTGTTAGGCCGTTTTCCCTAGGTTTTAAACTTCTTTCAGGAAGCTGTTTTAGTATTTCTTTCATTGCTTAAAAAATTAGTAACAAAGATAGTAATCCTTAAGTAAACACTAATTTAATTATGTAGTTTTGTTCCTCAAAATCGAATAGATGACATTAATCAAATCAATTTCAGGAATTAGGGGTACAATTGGCGGGCAAGTTGGAGAGGCACTTACTCCTTTGGATATAGTGCGTTTTACTGCATCTTATGCTTCTTTTATAAGAAAACAGGCTAATGTTTCAAACACTATAATTATTGGTCGTGATGCTCGTATTTCTGGTGAAATGGTTAATAATATTGTCTCAGGTACTTTAATGGGCTGTGGTTTTAATGTTTTGGATGTTGGACTTTCTACAACTCCTACTATTGAGGTTGCTGTACAGTTGCATAAAAGTGCAGGAGGAATCATACTTACTGCTAGTCATAACCCTAAGCAATGGAATGCTTTAAAATTACTAAATGAAAAGGGAGAGTTTTTGTCAGCTACTGATGGACAAGAGATTTTAGCATTAGCAGAAAATGATAATTTTACTTTTACAGAGGTTGATGATTTAGGTTCTTATTTTTTTGACGATAGTTTTAATGATAAGCATATTGAAGAAGTTCTGAAATTAGACTTAGTTGATGTTGAGTTAGTAAAATTAGCAGGGTTTAAGGTAGTTGTTGATGCAGTAAATTCAACTGGAGGTTTTATGGTGCCAAATTTATTAAAGAAAATGGGAGTAGAGTGTGTTAAATTGTTTTGTGAACCTAACGGACAATTTCCTCATAATCCTGAACCTTTACCTGAAAACTTAACAGAAATATCAAAATTAGTAGTTAGTGAAAAAGCTGATTTTGGAATTGTAGTTGATCCTGATGTAGATAGGTTGGCTATGGTTTGTGAAGATGGTACAATGTTTGGTGAAGAATATACCCTAGTGGCTGTAGCCGATTATGTGCTTAGTAAAACACCAGGAAATACAGTTTCTAACCTTTCGTCAACAAGAGCATTAAGTGATGTTACAAATAAACATAATGGAAGTTATCAGGCATCAGCAGTGGGTGAGGTAAATGTAGTAGAAAAAATGAAGGCTACTAATGCAATAATAGGAGGGGAAGGAAATGGCGGAGTAATTTATCCTGCCATGCATTATGGTAGAGATGCATTAATTGGAGTTGCTTTGTTTTTAACACAACTGGCTGAACGAAAAATATCTGCAAGAGCATTGAGAGATTCTTATCCTAATTATTTTATTTCAAAAAATAAAATTCAGTTGACTCCAGAAATTGATGTAGATGCAATTTTAGTTGCTGTGGAAGAGAAATATAAAACTGAGCAGATCACTACTATTGATGGATTGAAAATTGATTTTAAAGAAGGATGGGTTCACATGAGAAAATCGAATACAGAACCTATTATTAGGATCTATGCTGAGAGTGAAGGAGAAGATAAGGCAAATGCTTTGGCAGAAAATATGATTAACGAAATAAAGAGTTTGATTTAATGAAAAGAGTTTTTTTAGATAATGCGTCTACAACACCAATGGCGCCAGAAATTATCGAGTTGATGAGTGAAATGATGAAAACAACTTACGCAAACCCTTCATCTGTCCATTCTTTTGGTAGAGAGTCTAAAATTGTTATTGAGAATGCTCGTAAGACTATTGCAGGTATTTTAAACACTTCACCAGGGTCAATATTTTTTACTTCAGGAGGGACTGAATCAGATAATATGGCAATTAAGTGTGCAATAAATGACCATAAAATAACACATGCAATAACTTCTAAACTCTCTCATCCTGCAGTTTTATACCCTTTGGAGAATTTAGCTGCAGAAGGGAAAATCAAACTTTCTTATATAGATACGAATGAAAGTGGAGAGGTTTCGCTTAATCATTTAAAAGAATTATTGGTAAATAATGACAGAACATTTGTGTCTATTATGCATGCTAATAATGAAATAGGTACTATTCAGGATATAAAACAGATTGGAGATATTTGTAGGGAATACAAAGCAATTTTTCATTCGGATACTGTCCAAACTATGGCGCATTTTCCGTTTAATTTACAAGAGTTAAATATTGATTTTATGGCTGCTTCAGCACATAAATTTCATGGTCCTAAGGGAGTTGGTTTTATTTATGTATCGGAAGATATTCAAATTAACCCTTTACTAACAGGAGGTGGGCAAGAAAGAAATATGCGTGCGGGAACTGAGAATATTTATGGAATTGCTGCTATGGCCATGGCTATGGAAATGGCGTATGCTAACTTGGAAGAAGAAGTCGCTTATATTAAAGGATTAAAAGAATACATGATTAAGCAGTTAAAGTCAGAAATAAATGATGTGCAGTTTTATGGTAAATGTACTGATTTGGAAAATAGTCTGTATACCGTTTTAAGTTGTAGTTTCCCTGAAACTGCTATGGCAGAAATGCTTTTGTTTAACCTTGATATTTTAGGAATTGCTTGTAGTGGTGGTAGCGCTTGTAGTTCCGGAAGTAGTACAGGTTCGCATGTGCTTTCGGCTATTGCTCCTGATAGTACTCGCCCTGGTGTTCGTTTTTCATTTAGTAAATACAATACTAAAGAAGAAATTGATTACGTAATTGAAAAAATAAAAGGCCTTTTTAATCAATAATAATCTTTTTTTCCACTTCACCATTTTCATATTTGTAAAATAGGGGAGTATTGGTTTTTTCTTTTGTTTTTTGTCCTTGCAGATTAGTGATATTGAGTAGTTTTCTTTTAGGGATGTTTATCTGTTCTATTCCTGTAATAGTACTATTCCAATAAGTAAGCCAATTGTTTGGATTCCAATTAATAGAGAGTTCTTTAAAGCTAGTGATTTGCCTTAGAAAATTTTGAGAAGAGTATACGTATGAGCTTGTTGTATCAACTTCTGTTCCATTATTGGTAAATAAAATTGCAGGAGTTCCTTTTGTAGTTAGGTATTTACTATTTCCATTTTGCCAAATATTCAAATAACCATTGTAGGAAAGAAATACTCCATATTTTAAATTGTCCTTCATCATTCCCCAATTTATTGCTGATTGGGTGTTTTCATAATAATTACTTGTGTATGCATCATAAGTGTTTGGCATAAATATGGAGCTTTTAATCAAATTAAGTCCTTTTACAAATTCTAATTCCCCATAATAGCTTCCATATAGATTATCGTGAATATTACTGCAAAAAGTAGTTCCCACAAATTTGGAATCTTGCCCTGCAAAAGCAGTGATAGTTGTATTGTCCGTTAGTTTGGATTTTAAGATATTTCCATTTGGAGTATTATTCAAAAAATCAATTAAAGTATTCCAGTTATTTGCATAAAACAATATTTTTTTTGGTGATGAAAAATTATAAGCAGAAACGGTGACTGAAGTATTGATGTCAATAGTCTTGTGATGAGGAAGTCCTAAGCTATTAAGATAGTTTTCTAAATTAGTTGCTTGATTTATATTTGTTGTATAAATATAAATTGTGTCAGTTATTAACCCTTGTATATTATGCAATACGGTTAAAAAATTATCCATATGTTCTAGGCTATCACTACCAGAAACAAGTAGCGTATTTATGTAGTTTTGATATTCTATTTGATTAGGAGGATTCAACTGAAATGCACTAGTTGTATTCATAACTTGAAAATTATTGAAATCAAATTCTTGTCCATCAATCAATTGAAAATATTTTTTATTTAAATTAACAAAACCTTCTATTATTGTTATGCTTGCTGAGCCCATTACAGTACCAATATTATTGCTATCAATACAGATTGCAGTTCTATCATCAACTCCTAGACCATGTACATTGACAAGTTGAATGTTTTTTACAAATGCAAGTAACCTTCCTAGTCTCCCTCTTTCTACAAAATGAGTATCAAAAATATAATTAGGAAAAATATTTAGAAAATCATTTTCAATCGTAATATTAGGATTATTGTAGTCTTCTAATCCTTCATCAGGATACACACTCCCATTCTCTGCTGTAAAAATGTATTCTGATAAAATAGCCATTCCAGCAGAAGTTCCCATAATTACCCCTCCTTGGTTAAACTTATCTGTAATTGCATCTTCTACCCTTGTTCCTTTCCAAGTATTGTAATAGTCCCACTGATTTCCTCCCTTTATGAAGAATACATCATAGTTCATTAAGCTGTCATAGGTAGCTTGTGCATTAGCCAATGTAAAATTATCAATGTCAAAGCGAGCAGTATCGTTAGCGCCCAAATCCATGAAATATTCAGGAATCCAAGATGTAGAACTGCTATAATAGATAACAGCTACTTTTCTGTTTTGAGATTGGTCAAGTGCCCAAGTGTAAGGAGCATCACTCCAGCCTCCATTACTTTCGCCACCACCGCCAACTAAAACAAAACTTCCTTGAGAAAAAATTAAAAGAGGAGTAAATAATAAAAGCAGAAAAAATTGTTTCATGTTTAAAAATATAATTTATTGAGCTAATTTTTTAATCTTAATCCCAAAGTAACCATAAGCAATAGTCATAAGTGGGGAAATTAAATTGAAAAAACAGAAAGGTAAATAGGCTAATGTAGCCACACCCAATACTGCTGATTGTGTTGCTCCACAAGAATTCCAAGGGATAAGTACTGAAGTTACTGTTCCGCTATCCTCTAATGTTCTACTCAAATTTTCTGGAGCTAATCCTTTTTCTTTGTAAGTATCAGCAAACATTCTACCTGGCACTACAATACTCATGTATTGATCGGAAGTAGTAATGTTAAAGAAAATACAAGTACTGGCAGTAGTTGCAATTAGGCTTCCAGTATTTTGCGCGTATTTTACAATAGGCTCTGCTATTCTTCTTAATAGTCCAGTTGATTCTATTGACCCACTGAATGTCATTGCACAAAAGATAAGTAACAATGTATTAAGCATGCCATACATCCCTCCTGATTTTAGTAAATCAGATCTATCTACTTCTGCTACATTAAAGATGTCATTTATACTTGCATTTACTATTGTAAAGTTAACATCACCAATCATTGCATTTATAACGCCCATATAATAAGAACTGATGCTGTTTATTGATGTTCCTGATACTTCTACAACTATTTCTGGTTGAAAGAAGATAGCAAATACTCCTCCCAATAAAGTTCCAAGAAATAAAGCAGGAATAGCAGCTACCTTTTTTATAATCATAACAATAACTGCAATAGGCACTAAAAATAACCAAGGTGTAATAGTAAATTTATTTGCGATAACATTTAATGCTTGGTCAATTTGTTCTGAAGAAATATCAGTAGTGAAATAAAATCCAATTCCTAAAAATAGAATCAAAGTAATAATAAATGAAGGCACAGTAGTATACATCATGTATTTTATATGGTCGAATAAATCAACCCCACTTATGGCAGCAGCCATATTAGTTGTTTCTGATAAGGGAGACATCTTGTCTCCAAAATAAGCTCCTGAAATAATAGCTCCACCAATTAATCCTAATGGTAAGCCAATTGCTGTTCCAATTCCTAAAAGTGCGATTCCTACTGTTGCTATGGTGCTCCATGAACTTCCGGTGGCAAGGGATACAATAGCGGTTATTATTGCGGTAGCAAATAAGAAAATTGTGGGATTCAATATTTGTAAGCCATAATAAATCATTGTTGGAATAACTCCAGAAATCAACCAAGTTCCACCTAATGAACCAATAAGTAAAAGCATAATTATAGCAGGCACTACTGATTTGATGCTATTAGCAATTCCTTCCATTATTTCCTTCCATTTACTGCCATAGTAAAGTCCAATAACAGCAGCTAAAGCTGCAGATAATAATAATGCCAATTGATTTGCACCACCAATAGGATTATCATACATTACTACATTTATTGAAAGTAGTATAATTAAAAATAGAATTGGCGCTAAAGCTATTAAATAAGGAATCTTCTTATCAGTCATCTTA
>Ga0209709_10003745_pt1 | contig 12501 bp, 8 predicted proteins | sample ArcticOcean_MG_C_2_FD_187435 | JGI IMG/M metagenome (GOLD analysis project Ga0209709, IMG submission 187435) | Marine microbial communities from western Arctic Ocean - ArcticOcean_MG_CB4_136 (SPAdes) (version 2) | ecosystem: Environmental > Aquatic > Marine > Oceanic | place: Arctic Ocean... | reverse complement strand
CGTTGCGGGCTCTGCTACCAGCTATTCACAGACTACGGAACCGGTCCCTACTAGGCTAAACCGTTCGGTTCCTTATCCTGTCGCGTTTCGCATCATTTCTGAGCGCGGAGGTCAGCCCAACCCCCTGGCGTCAGAGCGGATGCCTCAACCGCTCTGGCGGTCCCACCCGACTCCGACAGCCTCGCCGTAGGCGGCGTAGTAGTTGCCGATCGCCCCGTTGAGGTCACGGCCGATGCGTAGATCGCACTTGGGGCACGCAAAGAGCTCTGCGCTGCCAAGCGCCGCGTGCCAGTGCCCGCACAGCGTGCAGGTCTTGGAGGTGCCGGGCTCCTCGGTCACGAGCACGTGCCGGCCGGCGTACCGCGTCGACGCCCACTGCAGGCGCTGCCGGTACTTGAAGTGGCTCATCGTGAGCATGTTGCGCGCCACCTTGGACCGGATGACGCGCGTCGACCTCTGCGTGAGCCGCGCGCTGTGCAGCCACGGCTGGATGATCACGTCGTGGTCGCGCAGCACAAAGTTGGCGGCGTCGTAGTGTGCCGACTCGATCCATCCGACGTGCCGCCGCCGGTCGCGTGCCAACTTGCGCTTGAGCGTGCGCGTCGTCGCGTGGTACTGCTTCTTGGTGCGGTTGCGCGGCGGCGCCTTGAGCGTCTTGCTCGTGACCTTGCCCTTGGCGTCGCGGTGCACGTCGTACCGCCGGTCGACGCGCGACTGCAGCGCGTCGAGCGCGTGGATGCGAGGTTCGATCTGCTGCTGGAAGCCCTCGTTGAGCGTTCCGTACGCACCCGAGGTCGGCGAGTACCACGTCTGGAAGACGCGCACGCCCGGGTCGGTCGCGAGCACGCGCTTGGACGCAAACGTCGGGTCGGGATCGGCGAGCTTGGGCTGCTCGAACGTGTATACAAAGTGGAAGTGGCCGGTGCGCCGATCCCACAAGACCTTGGCGTCCTCCTTGAGCCGATTGCCCTCGCCGAGCAGACGCTCGATCACGCGCGGCTTGTCCTGCAGCACGATGCCACCAACGCCGCTGAAGTTGTTGCCGAGGAAGGCGCGGCACTCGGTGCGTCCGTGGCGGCGCTGCTCCGCAAACCGCTTGGGGTACGGGTGCGGCATCGGCGCGAACCGATTGAGCGGCGACTGCTTGTCGTTGGCTGTGTCCTTGTCGATCTTGATGGCCTCGTTCGGGTTGCGCCGTGTCGAGCGGAACTTGACCTCAAACGAGTGGCTCGAGTCCTTCTTCTGCTTGGCAAAGTTGGAGGCGTACGCGTCGGCCAGCTGCTTGACGCCACCCGCGACGATCCGGCTCGCCACCGCCTGCTTGCCCGCCGCCCAGTGCGGCGGCGGCTCCTTGCGGTACGCGTTGCGCAGCGCGATGTTGTTGGGCTTCTCGCCGTGGTTCTTGACGCGGTCGAGCGCCCAGTTGTACGCGCGGCGCGACGCCGAGAAGGCGCGCTTCAGCTCACGCGTCTGCTCGGGCGTCGGCAGCATCCGCACCTTGAAGCAACGCAGGTGCCCCTCGACCGCCACCTTGCGCTGGAACGGGAGCGGCGTCTTCCGCTTCCGATCCTCCTCCGCCGGCGGCGTCGGAGTCGGCACCGCCGGCGTTGCCGCCTTCTTGGGTCGCTTGTTGGCGACGGCGGCCGCCGCTCCGCTTGCCGTAGAGGCGAGCGCCGAAAACGGTGATGATAGAGAGGACGTCGTCGGCGAGCTCCTGCTCGGGGGAGTGTGCGTCGTCTGCGTCCACGACGATCGTCGCGCCGTGCTGCCCGAGTACGAACTCGACAAGCTCGTATGCGAAGCGGCAGAGGCGGTCTCGGTAGGCAACGTGCACTGAGCGTACACGCCCTTGAGCCGCGAGTTGAAGTAGCGCCTGGAGTCCTTTGCGCTTGAAGTTGAGGCCGGAGGCGCAGTCTTTGAAGACGCGGCAGCCGGGGTGCTTGGCTTGCAGGCCGGCGATTTGGGTGGTGAGGTGGCCGAGCTGCTTGCGCGTGGAGACCCGGGCGTAGATGACGTCCTCGCGCTCCAGCTCAGGCTCGGGCTCGTCGGAGTCGGACCCCGCACCGGCGCCGGTGCCAGGATCCCCAGCGGCTGGTGCGGTGCCCGAAATGTCGAAGAGCCACGGTCCGACATTGCCGGGGCGGACCGACTTGATGTGGCCCGCGCGCACCCACTTCTTGAGCGTGCGCCGCTCGACGCCAAAGTGCTTCTCCGCCGCGGCCGGTTTGACGAACCGGCTGGGTGGCATAGACCACCACCCCGAGCGTGCGTCGTTCTGTTGAACTTGCACCGACCTACAGGCTAGCGACGAGTCGTGTCTTGTTGTGACTGTGTCACGATCCCGGTAGCATGCAAGTTTGGGGATGTCGAGTTATGTACAGAAGTGACGAGTCAACGTGAACCGTTCACATCCACGCACCGAGCTACGGCTCGCCGGCGCCGTCAAACCCGCCGTTGAAAAAGTGCTCAATGGCGGCCAACTCCATCTCAATGTCATCGTTGTTGTACTCGTGCTCCGCGACGCCCATGGGGGGAATGCCCACGTCGTCATGCAGCAGCAGCCCCATCTCGTCGACATCGCGCGGATCCTCCACCGGCACAGCCAGGGGTGCGATGCTCGCCGCGTAGCCGCCCTCTCCAGAGGCGACGCGCGCGTTCCTCAGCGCTGCGGCCATCAGCGCGTCGGTCGGCGAGAAGGTGCGCTCGAGGGCCTCCAGCGCCAGCTCAGACGAGGCGTAGCCACCCAACCGCCTGCCGCCTGCCGATCCCCACACCGGCGGTTGTGCGGGCGGCACGACAAATCCCGACGCCGAAGCGGGTGCTCGCGTTCGCGGTGTAGACGATCGGTTGCGATTTGCCGCGGGCGCGCTCGTCGTGGGCATCGTCCCCAGCGGCACGACTGGCTGCAGCCAGGATCCGTACGCTGTCGACGCGTTGGAAGGGGCAGGCACGGGGAGCCGTGGCAACAACGCCGGCGCCGCGGAGGCGGGTGGCGCGACTGCATTCGAGGAGGTGCCGACGGCGGCCGTCGTGCCCGAGGGTGCGAGCGCCAGGCCCGTGTACCCCGGGTTTGGATTGTGCGGGTTTGCTTGCCCGTCGACGCCCAGGTCGAGCTGCCGCTTGCGCGCCGTGTGCGCGTGGTGCACGGCGGTCAGCGCGGCGCCGGCGCGCGGCGCCCCGGCGTGGGCGTCTGCGTGCGCCCCGGCCGCCGCGCGCTCGCGCGCACGACGCAGGGACAGCAACTGGGAGCCGGCGGTCGCGCCGCCGCCGCCGCTGCCGCTGTCGGACGCCGCCGCGCCGGTGGCGCCGGTCGGCATCCACAGGTCCGCAACGGCGGGTCGGTCCCAGGGCCGCGCCATGGGCCCGTCGCCGAGCGGATGCCCACGCTGCCGCATGCCGTAGTAATAGTGGAGGCCGAGGCGCGCAATGTGGAAGCCGCGCGTCTGCGCCGCGGTGCGGGCCGCCTGTCGCGTCGCCGCGTCCGGATCGTTGAGCGCGTCGCGGACGGCCTCGCTTGGGTACATGACGTGCGTCAGCGTCGCGCGGTCCCAGTCCCTGCCCGGGTCGTAGGGGTTGTTTGCGCGGCCGGTGTAGTAGTAGATGACGACGCCAAACTCCTCGGAGAGGAGCTCGACCTCAAAGGCCTCCGCATAGTTGCCGTTGCGCGTGAGGGAGGTGTGGACGTAGGCGTTGACAATGGTCTGCATGTGCTCGAGCGTCTCGTCTTCAAACTCCCCAGCGGCGAGCATGTCGTGCACGCGCTGCTCGGCCTCGGGCGGGTGGTCGGACGACGCGTCCTTTTGCGCCGCGTTCATCTGGTCGTAGTTGTCCGGCACGTGGTACCCGAGAAACGGGATGACGCCGCGGCCCACGAGCAGATCCCGCACGTGCGTGATCGCCGCTGCCACCTGCGCCTCGTTGGCGGGCCGTGGGCCGTTGACAAAGGCGTTTGCACCCGTGACGGTCCGTTGCTGGATGTCGGTGACGAGCCGCAGAATGTGCAACAGGTGGTGCGACCAGTGGACCGGATCCTGGATGCGCTGGGCCAGGCGGTTGCGAATGGCGGCCGCCGGCATGTGCATCTGGTGGATGCCGTTGGTCGCGGGGTCGTTGACGCCGTAGGTGCCGAGCAGGACGCCAAAGGCCCAGTACAGGCAGTTGCCGTCGACCGGCACGCCGCCGACGCGATCGAGGGTCGGATCGTGCACGGGTCCAAGACCGGCAGCGGAAACCGGAAAGACGGTGAGCGGCGTCCTCGCCGCATTGTTGCCCGACGGGACCGGCGTCGACCGGACGCCCGTGGCCGCCGATCGCGTCGCGTCAATGGCTCCGCAGCCAACCCGTTGCGACGGCATTGTGTGTGTGTGTGTGTGTGCAGGCGAGCTGTGTGCGTGTGTCTCGTTGTTGTTGAGGGCTTCGAACGAGACGTTATCTTTTGCAAGCCGTGTCTGAAACCACGCGGGGGCGTTCACGCGTACACACACACACCGACACCGACACGGACACGGACGCCGACGACGGCAATACGTGTACGATTTCCTCCATGTTCCGTCTTGTGCACCTACCAGCTATTCACAGACTACGGAACCGCACGTTCCTGCACACACACAACCGAACACGCCCTCCCAGAGCTTGCGACCCTGCCCGTGATTCCCCGCCCATGCCCATGCCCCCGGTCGGCCCGCACGAGCCGCCGTGTGTGGTGCCGTGCGTTTCCGGCACCGTGCGTTTCCGGCACCGTGCGTTTCCGGCACCGCGCGTTTCCGTGCGGTCAGTTGCCGGTCAGCGCTGCATGCGCATCTGCGCATCGGTGCGCACCCCGCGCGCCACCTGCACGTACTCGACCGCCTGGCCCTGCACGGGCAACGAGAACGTGACGCGCGGCGCGTACAGCAGCGCATTGCTCTCGCCCGCATCGGTTGCGGACATTCCCGTCTTGTAGTTGAAGAAGCCCTCGTCGGCGGATCGAAAACCGCCGAGGGCGTGCTCGTCGGCGTCGAAGGTGCCCGGCTCCTGGAAGGGAGCATTGGAGTAGACGGCGTTGCCATTGTACATGGCGCTGTGGTTTCCGCGCAGTCCACGCAGGCGGACGGCCGCCTTGCCGCGCACGCGAACAATGTTGGGGATGGCCTCGAGCAGGCCAAAGAAGGTGATGAGCGCAATGGTGAGCAGCACGAGTCCGCCGCCGATGAGAAAGGTCCACCAGCGTGCCTCGCACGCGCCCCTGGAAAAGTCGTAGCCCGTGTCCGGAAAGGCGGCGCAGTCCTTGTTGGCCTCGTCCTGGTTGAAGATGGACCGCATGCCCGCGTAGATGAGGAGAGGGAGTGCGAAGACAATGACCAGAGCGAGCCAGGCAAAGAAGAGCAAGGCCGAGTAGCAGCCGACGCCGTTGATGAGATGCCGTTGCAAGGCCACGCCCAGTGTGAAGCCCACCACCACGGTCACCGCGAGCGTCGCGATGGTCTGGTCGTAGACCTGCTCCGAGAGCGTCACCTCGTTGAAGGCGAGCGTCACCTCGCCAGTGGTATCGTCGGTGTGCGTCTGCTGACCGACGACGCCCTCGGCCCATGCCATGCCAAAGCGCGCTCCGGAGAGCGCCTGGCCAGCAATGAGCACGATGGCGCCGACGAGCAGCGGCCAGATGAACAGACTCATGAGCCGACGGTACTGGGTCTTGTTGGGCACCAGGGCGGCAATGTCCGGGTTGCCGCCCGACACCTTGCGCTTGGCGTCCGTGCGCCCGGCCCGGTTGCAGATCGCAAAGACGTTGGTCGTGGTAAAGGGCAGCAGGAAGAGCACGACGACCTGCGTGGCGAGCGTCGCCAGCTCGTACCAGCCGGCATCCCAGTCCGATTTCCATCCACCGGTGGTGCCGAGGTAGCCCCACTCGTTGACGTGCTCGGGCTCGCCCGCCTCGCAGACCGGCCGCGCCAACCGGGTCTCGATGAAGCCCCACGGCCAGATGACAAACAGCCCGTAGAAGAGCCACGACACGAGCACGGCGGCGACGCCGATGGCAAAGCGCGCGGCGCGCGACGTCTTGCTCGTCGCCGCGATGACGAGCGAGTCGCGCATCATCGCGAGCCGATCGCCCGAGATGGTCTGCGTCTCGAGCAGCACGTCCGGCAGCGTCGCCTCGGCGAGGAAGAAGACGACGGCGTCGGCGCACAGGTAGCACGTCGCGAGCAGCATCGGCACGTAGGCCCACACGCAGTAGCCGAAGCGCTGCCCGAGAAACATGCGCGCCTTGGTGTTGTAGTCGGACGTCTTGTTGAAGCCGTCGGCGCTTGGATAGAAGAAGGCGTTGGGCCCGGCGCGCTCGCCGACCAGCGGCACGCCAAAGGTGCCGCCGTAGGGGATCGTGCCCGACGACGCAAACTGAAACTGAACCAGGCAGTGAGCGTAGAGCTTCTGCTTGTTGAGCGTCGAGAGAGCCACGCCGACGTTGATCTGCGACCCGGTGGCCGTCGTCGCTTCCACGTCGTTGCAGACGACGGGAATGTCGGCGAGCGGCCAGTCCGCGTACTCGTCGTCGTCCTCATCCAGCCGACCCCTGCGCAGCGAGGCGAGAAAGGCGGTGGCGTCCGCCTCGGTGATGCTGTTCTCGCCCGTCATCCCGTAGATGCTGTCGCAGGAGGTTGGCACGGTCTGCTCGGTCACCATGCCCAGCGCGTCGTAGGCAACGGAAAAGTTGACGCTCTGCGGTGTGTTTGCGCCGCCGCCGGCGAGGGTCGCCGAGAGCACGGTGTAGGTCACGTCCGTCATCGTTGGGTTGGTGATGCTCGCCGTGAAGTAGGTGTAGTAGATGCCGTGCAACGAGACCGCCAGCGTGCGGCGCATCGCGAGCTGGTTGCCCTTGTCGTTGTCGGTCGCGCAGGTCAGGTCGTTCTTTTCGTACCCGACCACCTTGAGCTGATCGATTGTGATCACCTCGACGCAGGTGCCGAGCTTGGTGAAGTCGTCCGTCGAGGTGGCGGTGAGAAAGTCGTCGGTGCGGTACTTGGCGAGCGCCATGATGTTGAAGTAGATGGCAAAGGCGCAGAGCACGGCCGAGCCCGCCGCCGCCACGATCGTGACCCATCGGTAACCCGCCATGCCAATGCCAATGCCAATGCCGGCCGAGGCACGGCCCCACGCGTGCGGTCCGCAACAACGTGGTGATTCACTCAGGACAACCGCGCCGGTCGTTTATCATTTGGCGGTACGACACGGGGACGAGGCGGACCTCTCGACCAGCAGGACCCGCCGTCCGATAACCCGACGCGCTCCGCGACACAGTTAGACCGCAGCGCGTTGCTAGGTGTGGCAAGTCAATTCCTGCTTCGTATGGCCCTTCGTGCTGCCTTTGGCAATGCAGTGACAGGCGAGTTCGGAAACAAGAGAGCACAAGCGCTCCGAAAACTAGACGCGTGGGCCAAGTACAAGGCTCCAAACTACTTTCTTGCATTCTGGGGAGCCCTGTACATTTTCGGTACGATCGTGGTGTTTGCAATCGGCTACAGCGTGTTGCTCGAGGTGTCCGACGACTTGACCGCAAACGTGGCGTACGACTACATCCATCCCAAGTTTCGGCCTGGTCCATGCGGATTGCCGGGCACGGATGCCCTTCACCTGCTTCAGTCGTTTGATCTGTACGAACGCGACTTTGGGATGCCGCAGCTGATCGAGCCGAGCTACGCGACATGGGTCAAGCAGGTCAAGTCTGCAGTCTGCGCAGGTGACACGTCCTGGCAGAGCGACGGCGCCGACGGCACGGCATGCGAGAACGACCCAACCGCCAACGCACAGGAGTGTCTCGAGGATCAGGCACGTGAGGTGCGCGCGATTGCGCAGTTGCTGAAAAACTGGACTATCAACCCGGGAGTCGACGAGACGACAAACCTGGTCACAGCGACGACGATTGCGCAGGCAGACTGGGAGCTGACCGAGAACACGTGTCAGACCTACGTCAACGACAATGGCGCCGAGTCCTTCTACTCGCACCGTCTGCGCATGGCCTACGGAGACCTCAAGACGCGCGTCGCGCGCGCCTACGTCGCGGCGGCGCCCTCGTTCTACCGCTACGCCTCGAGGCTGGGCGAGAACACCAACCAGGGCTGCCTCGCTGCTAACAATCCATTCCTGACCGACGCGTGCGCAAACAGCGATCATGTCAACGTCGTGTTGGAGCGCGCTGGCACGGCGGATGCTTCGGCCCAGCTTGCCGGTGTGGCGAACGCAGCCTTCCCGACCCGCTTCTCTGAGCAGGTCTACGCGCTGCTCGCGCTCGCGGTTGTCTCCAATTACGACCGCACCATCAACGCCGGCGAGTGTTTTCGAAACAAGCTTCTCGAGGATGCCGAGACGAACAACGACGATGCCATGAGCTTCTGCGCCGACGTGTACACGGGCGCGTCGTTTCCCGCTGGCGGCAACGTGAATCCCATGCTCGGCTACGCCGCGACAGAGACGACACTGATGAGCAGCTACAAATGCGACTGGTTCGCGAAGCAACCACCGTCCCCGCCTAACGCACCGCCGTTTACGCGCGACGAGGCGAGCACGGTAGCAAACACAAACGCGGGCGTGCTGGCCGTCTGTGCCAATCTGCTGCAGTACGGTCTCTTTGATCAGGGCCGTCTCTTTGGCATTCCCGACATCATGAAGTCGTTTGTCATCGACGCCCGCGTCGGCGCCAGCAGCCACGTGCTGGCGCCGCCCATCTACAACAGCCTGTACTTCAACGTCGTCGACAATGGCGGATCGGCATTCTACAATCCCATTCGCAGGCTGGAAACATACCTGGCGTACCGCCTGGCGAGCATCACGATCTGGGGTATGGTCATTGGCTCGGCGGTTGGCTTCTTCTTTGCTCGTGCAGCCATTCCTTTGCTGTTCCAGGTGCTGCGCATCGCCGGGATCAAGAACAAAAAGGGCGAGACACCGTTCTTCACGAGGCCAACAATCGACACCCCCACGTTCCTTGCGTCGATCATTGCCATCCTCGGTGGCTACTGGACGTTGTACACGGACCCAGCAATTCAATCTCACTATCCTACGACGGGCGAGTGCGCTGACTGGCTCATCAGCGAGGACCATTCGTCGGCAGGCGTCTACGTCACGTCCTGGGGAAAACGCCGATTCGGTCGGTATGGGGAGCAACAAATCGGCATCGTCATGTTCGCTCTGGCGGGTTTCCCATTGATCTACTCCACGATTTCAATCGTCGTCGACCCCCGCATCAGGTTCTGGCGCTCGAAAAAGATAGACTGGGTTGCGCCGGGCAACGTCACGTTCTGGGTCATCTTTGGATGCTGCGTGATCAGCCAGAGCATGTTGGCATGGGAGGCGACGCAGTCGGGACGGGACTGGCGGCTGACTGCCGAGTCGCAGGGCGACACGGCACCAGAGGTGTACACGCTGACCAAGGATTGCAAGGCTTCGGTGATGATTGCTTTTTGGTCCGGAGCTGTGGCTGGCGCTGCACGGTGCAGATGGGTGGTGCAAAACCTTGACCAGATGTGGCAGGCGCTTTGGGTGGGCACTTGCGTGACGCTCGTGTGGATTCAGGTGATACAGTACCTTGCGCTCCTTCCTGACGAATGGGAGGACGCCTTCAAGGTCCCTACGGCCGACTCGGGCCGTCTCGCTCGCATCTGGGTGTTGCTGGGTTCCTGCATTGTTCAGACGCTTTTGTTCCTCTGGAACTGGCGCGTTCTCTGCATCACTGGGTTGACATCGAGCGCCTCAAAGTTCTACCGCTTCCTGCGTCAACGCAGAGTCAAGGAGCAGGTGATAGCTGAAAGTGCACAGGTTGAAAGGACCGATCCCTACCTTGCCGTTCTCGGAGCGGCGGACGCGGAGCATGAGTTTGCGCCGGTGCGACCGTTTTCATTTGACCTCATGAAGAAGAAACTGGCACCACCGCCTACGGGCGAGCGGTTCAACTTCAAGTTTACCGACGCGCAACTGCGGGTGGGCGACGAGACGGGCTACACGACGGCACTGCCGCCACCGGCGCTGTTCGATGGCCGGCGGCGCAAGGACAGAGTCCTATACATTCCGATGCTGAAGTTTCACCGTTAGTCCGCGTGTGTGTTTCGCATGTCGGCATCGTCGTCGTCACTCACTCCTAGGTCGCACCGTACGTTCTAACGAGATTTGAGAGTCGAGATTGCCCGACCCTCAGGGATCTCACACACTAGAAACATACGGTACGAAGGTACGCGATGGTAGTTGCCACCGCCGACCGGCCCTCACCGATGGGCCGGGCAATCTCGACTCTCAAATCTCGTTAGAACGTACTCCTAGGTATTGTTCACACGTTTCAGCGCCAGCTGCTGCGCCCCGAGGAGCGGCACGGTGACGTGCACCGTCACCGTGTTGGCGTGCCGGTCGAGGGACGCGGCCTGGATGCTCACCATGCGCCAGGCCAGCGCGGCCGCAAAGGCCTCCTCGAGCTCGACCTCGCCCACCTCGCCGTCGATGTTCTTGAGCCACCCGATGCCGGCAATCGTGCCGCCCAGCGGGACGCCGCGCAGCTCGACGTGCGCCTCGCGCGTCGCCATCTCGAGTGCGACGGTCGCGGTGACGCCGTAGAGCGAGCCACGGTAGTGTTGGGTCGCGCACTCGTCCTTGGAGCGCAGGTCAAACTGCATGACGAGCGTCCGCACCGACTCGACGACGCGCTCCACGAGCGCCTGCGGCCGGTGGCACTGCGGACCCACGACGACCCCGTGGCTCCCGCCGCGCAACGCTTGAAACTGCAGCGACAGCGCGGTGGCGAGAAGGTTGAACAGGTTCATGCAGCGCATGCGACGACACGCTAGAGCGTCGTCGGACGCATTTGCCAGGTACGGTTCGAGCGTCTAGCGCTCGCCATGCTCGCGACCCCAGACGCTGCGGTGCTGGAGGTACTGCAGGACGTGCGCGAGCGCACGCGGAGGTGGGTGTCGGTGACCCTGCCAGATCTGGACGCGCTCACCATCGCGCTGACCTGCGGCATGGTCGAAGCCACGGCCCTGATCCAGTACGCGCAAGAGCGGACCGTGCGCACGGATGCCGTGGGGGCCACGGCGCGGCTGAAACTCTCCGATGCCGAGTTCATCGCGCTCTTTGGCACGGCCGACCCGACGATGCTGCGGCCACGACAGGCCGGCGGCGACCACAACCGGCGCCTCGTCGAGTACGAGGCGCTTCCCGAGGCCAAGGCACTGCGCGCGCAGCTGGAGGCGGCGCTGAGCACGACGCTGCTCGAGGACGCGCAGCGCGCGGCGTGGCGTTCAAGCCCGGTGATTCGCGTGGCGGCGCAGGTGGCGCTCTGCCGCGCCTCGGACGCGGCGCAGTGTCTGAACGCGGTGGTGGGGGGCATGGTGCGGGCCGACGATCGACGGGTGGACGACCTCAAGAGCACGGTCGAGGATCGGGGGCTGGACATCATGATCGTGTCTCAGGCGCTTGCCGCACTGGCGTCGAGTGTAGTGTCGTGAGAGGGTTTACTCGTTGTAAGAAACGACAGACCGTTCGACTCGCGGTGCGGCTTCTTGACGCCGCTCGTTGCCGGCGCCGACTTGCGTGCTGCCGTGATGGAACTGTGCTCACGACTTGCCGGCGGAGCCGTGGTAGCCCGAGCTGTGGATGTTGGCGATGGCGCGGTCGTCGGTGCGCGCGCCGGACTCGTCGTGCGGATGCTCCTTGCAGTTTGGGTCCTCCGACTGCAGGCGGCACCCGGCGCTCTCGAGCATGGCGCGCACTGCAATCACCAGGCTCTGCGCACGGCTGGCGCAGCTCCAGCCGTGTTGCGCGTTGAGCGTCTCGGCGCAGATGCCGCCCGAGGAGAAGATGTAGCTGCCGTGCAGGCGCGGAAAGTAGTTGTAGCAGAGCGGCGGGTGCGCCGGGTAGTTGTCGGGAAAGACAAGGCGGAACTCGACGTGGTCGAGCCCGCGGCGCCGCAGCATCTCGGCGAGGCGCTTCTGCGTCGGCGACGCGTCCGGATCGTCCTCGACTCCGTCGTAGTACCACTTGGCACGCCACCGGGCGATGTCGTTCTCATCGACGACCTCGAGCACGAGTTGCTCCAACTCGCGTTGCTTGATCTTGGCCAGTTGCATCAGCTCCTTGAGAATGCGCCGCTGCGCGAGGGTCTCGACCTTGTTCTCCTCGGCCTTGACGACCTTGGCCAGGGTGCTGCTGCTGAGCGGCTGCTTGTGCTCGAGCTTGGACTCCTTCTTCACAATCGACTTGGATGCCATGGCTGCGGGTGAGAGAGACGCTGAACTGAGAGACGGGGAGGCGGGTTCTACGAGAGAGGGGAATACAAGACGCAAGCCCCAGAAGACGCACACACACACGCACTCTCTACGCGTCCCACTCCTTGCGCGTCTTGTGGCAATTGCGACAAAGCAGCCGGCAGCGACGCTCGGCCACGGGCGGGATGTCGTCGGTGTCGACGTCAAAGTCGGGCGGCAGCCCGAGCTCCGCCAGGAGCTCGGGCTTGGCGGTCGCAAACGACCGGGTGTTGGT
>Ga0209709_10003736_pt1 | contig 12516 bp, 6 predicted proteins | sample ArcticOcean_MG_C_2_FD_187435 | JGI IMG/M metagenome (GOLD analysis project Ga0209709, IMG submission 187435) | Marine microbial communities from western Arctic Ocean - ArcticOcean_MG_CB4_136 (SPAdes) (version 2) | ecosystem: Environmental > Aquatic > Marine > Oceanic | place: Arctic Ocean... | reverse complement strand
TATTATTTGATGCTGTTATGTTTCCTGAAGCATCAATAGACATTTGTTGCGTATTGTTTGTGATGAAGTCCATGGAATTATCTGAGTGCATATATCTAATTCTACCTATATCTTCATCATCAGTATCTCCTAATTTCAATATAGATTCTCCACCTACATGGGCAAGAATAGTTATTGCTGCAGTTGAACTACCTGGTAAATTTCTTTGAAATAATGCGATTGTATCATTATCAATAGTAGGAAGAGCTCCTGCTCCATCTAATTGGAATTTTGAAAATGAACCACTATGATGGCCAATATTTATTGCTCCTGATGTTGTTACATTTCCTGAAGCATCAAGAGTCATTCCTTGGGAACCATTTGTATAGAAGTCCATAGAATCATCAGTGTGCTGATATCTTATTCTTCCTGCATCTTCATCATCAGTATCTCCTAATTTCAATATAGATTCTCCACCAACATGTCCAATAACAGATATAGCTGCAGTTGAACTACCTGGTAAATTTCTTTGGAATATTGCTATTGTATCATTATCAATGGTAGGAAGAGCTCCAGTTCCATCTAATACAAACTTTGAATATGAACCACTATGATGGCCAATGTTTATTGCTCCTGATGTTGTTACATTTCCTGAAGCATCAAGAGTCATTCCTTGGGCATTGTTTGTAAAGAAGTCCATAGAATTATCAGTGTGCTGATATCTTATTCTTCCTACATCTTCATCATCAGTGTCTCCTAATTTAATTATAGATTCACCAGCAGCGTGACCAATAATAGATACTCCTGCACTTGCAGAACCTGAATAGTTTCTTTGGAATACCATGATTGTATCATTATCAATGGTAGGAAGAGCTGCATCTCCATCTAATTGTATTCTTGAAGGACCTTTAAGTGACTTAATAAGTAAATCACCGGATGATGTGATATCGCCTGCAAAGTATGATGCACCTGATATTGTAAGATTACCTGAACCTGTAATGTGACCATCAATAGTACCTGCACCACCAACAGAAAGTTGTGCACTGGCTGATATTCTACCAGCAACTTCAAATTCTTGGTTAGGGTCTGCTACTTTAACTCCGACATTACCATTTGATGAGTCAACTTTTAGGGACTGTACAGATCCATCATCTAGCCAAGTCCAATCACCTTTTAGATTATTAGTTACAGTGGTATCTGATTGGTCTATTGCGTCAATAAATCCTGTTCCGTCTAAATATAGGTCTTTCCATTGTTGTGAATTTGACCCTAAGTCAAATGTGTCATCATTATTTGGAATTACACTTGAACTAACATCTGCTCCGAATATTACATTGTCAGTATTTGCATCTCCTAAGAATATACCACCGGCTGCTGAAGCACTTATTACTGCTTCTCCAATGACTCTAATGTTTCCCGTAAAGAGTGCATTAGATGCTGTTAAATTTCCTGATGCGGATATCGATCCTTGCACTTCCAATAATGGATTTGTGTCATTATCTCCCGATGCACTAATTATAAGTGCTCCATCTGTTGAACCCGTTATGGAGAGTTTTACTCCATCGTGGGGGTTTACACTGTTTACATTAAGTCTACTCATTTTATTTTCCCTCGTTTTTTATCTAATCTAGTAGTCACTACAATTTATTAAATCTATTTCGTTTAACCTATTGAAACTAGATATAACGTAATTGCTACCTAGTCCTATATCGACTGTACCACTTATTGAGAATGGTCCTAGCCAAATTCCATTTTGTGCATCTGCCAATATTGACGTTCCAGATGCTGTTATTTTATTTTGTACACTTACTTCACCTTGTGCTGTTGCAGCATGAATGTTTCTCCATCTAAGTGTAGAAGTACCCATGTCATATATATCATCAGTATTTGGTCTAATTTCAGAAGTAATATCTGCATTGAATGTTATAGAATCAGAATCTGCATCTCCCGATGTGACATTACCGTCAGTTGTTAAATTACCTCCTAAAACAAGATTACCTTCAATATTTGTATTTCCAGCTACATGTAAGCCTGAAGCACTAACATATCCACTTGCACTTATATTACCTGATACATTCCAATCTCCAGAAGCTGTTATATTTCCTGTAATTGTATGTGTATCAGTTGTTGCATTTCCTAAAATTGAATTTCCAGTTGAAGTTATATGTCCTACTGTTAAAAGATCTGCAATTACTGCATCATCTGTTGAAATTAGGTGTTCTGCCTTTATAGTTGTAGATGATGTGATGTCACCTGTTATATTAAGATCGTCATTAAACGATATTCCGGCTACATCACCACCTGTTGATTGGAAATTATTTGCGTATATTGTTCCACTTGCAGATATATTTCCAGATGCTGTTATATGTTGAGCAATTATCCAGTTAGATGCACTCAAAGTAGAAACACCTAATACTGAGTCTGTTGACGTTAGCATTAGATTACTACCAGTTAGGTTGCCACTGGCCGATACTGATCCTTGTACATATATACTACCAGATATCTCATGTGATCCTGTTAGATGCCTGAAATTGCCATCTACCTCATCATGGGTAAGTGGTGCTCCTTTTATGTCTCTAAATACTAATGCCAAAATATTTCTCCTTGCCTGTTGTGCATTTCTTAACTATATATAAATATAACCGAATCTTACTAAGTGTCAAACCTTACAACAAAAGTCATATCATATTCAGGTATCTTTTGCATTGGTTGTGATAATGAACCAATAACTAGCAATTGGCCTTCATCGTTGTATAAACCTATCTTTGTGATGTACGGGTTCCATACGTCGGTATTCGTAAAATGATATAATTCCTTCGTTTTATGATTCTCTATTGTTGAAGGATTCAAAGTTTGGTTATATTCATTTGCTTTAATGTCACATGTATATATGTTTTCTGTAATTTTTGACGTTCCTCTAAAAGTTACTGTTGCTTTTTCGGGGCCTTTTGCGGTATATGCTGAAGATGGATGTGTCAGTACGATTTGGCCATGGGAATAAAACACATTTCCCCAATGATTTTGGCCTGTTCCTTTTGATGTGCCCATATAATTTACCTGTGCACTGGTCAATGAGCCACTATATATTCTAAATTCGTCTAAGGATCCTCTAAACACTTGCTTTATATGGTCATAAACTGGCCTTGTGTTTGTTGATAGATCTAGAGCTCCTTCTACCTCAGAAACATTAGCTCCCAATATAAATGTTTGGTTATTTCTAATTTGGCCTACATCGGCATGTGTTGCAGAAGATTCTAATGACTGATCTACATATAATTGTAGGCTATTTCCTGTTTTTTGATATAATATATGGTGCCAGTTTCCATCATTTACAGAAGTTGTTGAAGTACAAATAGATGTTTGGCCATGTCCATCTCTTCGCTTTGCCACAATTTTCTTTGTACTATTATTAAATGCAATACTCGCAAAAAATGAATATGAAGTTAAGTCATCCTTTGTTGAAAATATATAGTTGAAATTATTGTCTATATCATATTGTTGGGCTGATGGTACGTTAACATAGAATGAAATTGCAAAATCTTCATTTTCAATAAAGTCTAGGTGACCTCCGGGTGCAGGAATGGCTGTTGGTGATATTGTTGCATAGCTCCAACTTTCCTTGGTTTGTGCGGAAGTGTCGTCTGCTGGGATTGCGGATGCAGATCCATATTGTCCCGTAAATTCAATTCCTGTTCCATATGCACTTCCAGTTATGACCTTTATTCTATTTGATTGAATAGTGGTTTCAAATTTACCGTAATCCTTTATATTTCCAGATGCAACTTGCGTATCTAAAAAACCTTTTCCATATGCTGGCATATATTGATTTGTTGTAAGATCTTTGAATGGAAGATATAAAACAGTTCCATTTGGAGGAATGCTTGCATCTAATGAAACTCCACTAGAACTTGCATACGCATTATTATATAGGTTTCCAAATTTATCATCCGTTAAGTTTATGGTTTGGCCGGTTGGAGTTGATGGAAAAGAGATATCAACAGTTCCAGGATGTATTCCATCGCCATACATATAATGTGGTACAGAAATTACATATGCAGTATCATATAGTTCTCTATGTTCACGGGAATCTCCAGATGTACAAAAAACTTTACTAGGTTCTGGCCAATTTCTATAATACATGTGCCAAAGATTATCCCATATAGATCTTGAAGGAATTGGTGCGATTGAATTTAAGTCTTCACTACCACTAGTAAATTCTGTAAATCTGTCCGCCTTTCCTACATATCCATAAAGTGTAGGGACAACAGATACTTGGGGATTTCCGAACACCATGGGTTGATCGGGTCTATACGAGGCTGAGAAATTAGCCATTGTGAGTGTATATTGCTTATTGGCTTTAAAGTCTCGCTTAGACACGTCATCTTTCTTAAAAGTCTTAAATACTTCTGACATGTATGTTCCTCAATTTAGAATTCTAATTTTACACGAACAAGAGCCTCTCTTGAATATGTTTTCAATAATGGCTTACTAAGTTTGGCAATTGCCAATAATTCATTATTGTCATTGTATAGTCCAATGCTAGTGATATATGATTTTGGATCTCTGAAAAATGTTGGGTTTGCAAATGTTCCGCCTGATCCTGATGTATAAGTTGGGTTGTTTGAGAAGTTAAATTCGCTATTCTTAACTCTAATGAAATAATGCGTAGAATGAATAGTTTCCTTACTTCTTGCAGCTAAATATCCGACATTTGTACCATCTGACGAACTTAGGTGCTTAAATATTGCAGTTGTATTTGCATTGGATACTGTAACTGGTGTTGAAGAATATGCAAATGATGTTTCATCTAAATCTAATTTTGCAGAACCACTAATTCCTTTAGCATCTAAAATTAATATTCCCATATCAGGATATACTAAACCATATTGTGTAGCGTCTGCATTTACTCCTGTATCAATTGTTCCACTTCTAATGTGATAAACTCTACCAGCTTCAGTTACTGTTCCATCAGATACTGCTGAATCATCAATAAGTTTTATAGGATATCCGTCTCCTCCAATATGCAATTCCCAATTACCTGGATCGATCTTTTCTTTCATACGAGTTCTTTGAAAATTAAGAGCATATATAGAAGTTAAATTTGCAGTTGATTGTGCATGTGGTGTTACGATTGTAAATCTATCGTCTCCTGGACTTAACAATGTATTTGCATATTGGGTGTATATTGCTTTAGATGGTGTAAAACCTTTAGAAGCATATTGTGGAGGTCTAGACCCTGATCCAGCATAGTGTCCATATGAAATTGCAAATTGTATTTCTTGATTTGCGTTTATTGATGGATCTTTTTGATAAACATCTAAATAATATTCACCAGAGCTTTGGCTTTGGGCCGATGAAGTAAACATTCCAGCAATTTCTCCAGTGTTTTCTGAAAATAATGCGGCAGTTACTACTTCTGAATCTAGATTTTCAACAACATCGTCTGGTCCAAAATCTGAAAAGATTGAAGTTATAGCTCTTGGTGTTATTGGATTTGGCCTTGGTCTTACGTAAGGTCGTCTATTTGGTTCTTGTTGAGGCTTTAACCTATCAGTGTTTGCTCTATCGCTTTGGTTGGCCGCGTTAGATGGGCTCAATCTAGCTGGTGATACAGGATTTCCTCTTGAGTCTTTATATGATGCCATTTTTTATCTTCCCTTATCTATATACTGGTGATTCTAGTACATTTGTACTAATTGTCTGTTTGTCAACTGTTATTACTACCGTTGCAGATCCTCCAGTTTCATTTCCGATTATTGTTAATGTAGTTGATATTGCTGTGAGTGGTTGTGCCTTCGCAACAATTTGAAACGATTTTCCAACAACACTTATTGATTTGACATTTGCATCTACTGCATATGGAACAGATGGATTAAATCTTGAGTCTATGGCACCTCCTGGTGCAATATTCAAATAGCATGCATCACTATCAGATAAGATTGCCGTATATCCATACGTATTATTTCCATTTTGAAAGTTTGTTGTTGATGGAACAACTACTGCAGATTGACCTGCTGATGTAAGAGTTATTGCACCTGGTAATGCGGTTACTACTGGCATCTTTGAAATATTTTTAGGTAACGTTACCAACTTATACTTCATCATTTGGTTTTCATCAGGACTTGCTTCAATTATTGGCATTGCCTCAATTGCTTGTCCATAATAATTTGTACCCAATGCGTGGTTAACATCCCATAGGGCATAATCTATTTCATCATCTGCAAGTGCAAATCTAGTAATGTCAAATGCTTGTCTATTTTTTGCTAGAAGTTCTCTACCTTTCTTGGTAAGAATTGCATCTACAGTGATTGTTGTTTTGTCTAAATATCCCATCGTTTTTCTCCTTGTTTAGTAACCAGTTTATATCATAAATAAATATCACCGATAAACTAATTTTATATATATTGCGCTAATTATTTATCGCGCTTTGTCTTGATTAATTGGCGAATTGCTTCCTGGATTAGCTCGTACACTATATCTTATCCTTCTACCTTCTCCGCTGTTAAATACTTGTCCTCTGCCTGCTGCAACGCCTCGTTCAACAATTCGTCCTGAATACTTGCCTATTCCTCTACCACTACCTTCTCCTTGTACTATACCAGGTCCTTGTCCGAGAGTTGGTTCTGCAACCGTTAATACAAATGGTGTTGTGTCGATTATTTCAACAATTGGTCCTCCATCACATGTTTGTGGAGAATCAATATTAAAGTCTGATGCTGACATTATACATCCGTCATATATTAAATTTTGTATTCCTTTTGCTCTATAATCTTGATATTGTGCAGATCTACTCATTACTGATATTGCTGCTATATTTTGAATAGCTGCTCCACTATGTGAAACGATTGATTCTCCAATAAGATTTCCATAACCAATACTTGACTGGCCGAATTGTGTATGTGGTACTTTTTTACCTAATGACTGGCTTAACTCAGTTGCGAAACGAAATGTTTCACGTGACTTGTAGAATGATTCTCTATGGTTTCCAATAAATGGGAAGAACCACTCTTTTCCTCTATCTCTACAACTTCGTTGATCTGCGTATGATGTTAGTCCAGCATTTACAACTGGGAAATTAACTTGTCTGTTAACCTGTGACATTTCTTTGTTTGGAAATAAATTGCTACCAATATATTCTTGCTTATTAAAATCGTACCATCTTTCAGTTTCTCTAGGATCAGATGGATGGCTAATTATATGTACAACATCTCTATCCCAATACGGATTTGACTGGGTAATGAAAGTCTTAGTAGTATCCTCAACTAGTGTAATATTGTTTGCATAGGTAATATCTTTTCCATCTGTAAATGGTTGTGCGCCTGTTCCTAAAGGAAGATAGCTGCCTGGTATTCTACTTAAATTTTTATTATATCCATATTCAGGATAATATATATTCCAAGGACCAAAGAAATTACCTTTAATATGAGTATTTCCATCTTCACCAACAGTTGATTGTGTAACAGGAATTATACTAGTATCACCAACATTGCGGACAGTTCCACATGTGAATCCACTAACTGCGTGGATTGCTGTTCGTACTCTAGTTGCTAATGTTCCTCTAGTTGCAGTATATGTGATACCTGCACCGGCAGCTGCATTTATTAGTGTCTTGCCTCCAGAAAAAGAAGTAGATATTACATATGGTGACGTCCATTCGTCGGCTGTTGGAAGATCCATGTTTGTGTGGAATAAAGATCCACTCAGTACGTTTGAATTATAATCTATCCAAGTAGTATTGTCTGCTAATTGTTGGTGATTTGGCATAGTTGCAGCTCGAGTTTGAGTTATTGCAATATACCTAAAACCTTCGCCACTTGAACCAGTAGTTGCACTAAAGCTGACGTGGGCGTGTATTTTAGTTTTAAGGTCATTCACATAATCTTCTAGTGAATGAACAGATTCTGACACTATAGATCCATCAGGTTGAAGTAGAGAACCTGTTCCGTTGAATTCAAAATATGAGCCGGTGGTGTCGGATAAATATAGCGATGCACTATGTATTACAGCTATTCCTTCATCCATAGATTCTGTTTTGGTAGGATTAGGGAAAGTAATCGTTGCTGAGGCTGCCGCTGCTGCTCTTGCGTCACCTACAATTATTGGAGTAATTGTTCCATCTTGTGCAGTTAGAACTATTTCACTTGAGTTAAAATATCCTTCTGCTGCTGGAGGCCATGTGCCATTTATATGTAGTTCAGTTGAAGCTGCCGTTGCGGCTGTTGATGTTTGTGGCGAAACTGTATAGTTCCAAAAACTTCCTTTAGAAGAACCCCAGTGAACTGGTACCATAAACTCATATCTTGCATCTATATGTTGGTCTCTTTCCCAACATCCCATATCTAGTATTATTGGTGCAAATGGGTCATTCTTAATAGTTGCTTCAAGTTCTCCAACAGTTGTATTGTATAGGCTTAAAGGGTTTCGTTCTCGTTCATGTTGGCCACCAAATCCATATGACATATCAATAGGAGGCAACATGTGCGCTTGGTCTCTGTGGCCAAACCTGTGGCTTGGGTTAATTAGGTCGCCATATCTAGATTCTAATGGTCCGCGTTTATCCCAATCAGAATAAAATGGATCTCCAGGACCATTATGCTTAAATCGTCCTAATTCAGTTGTTGCACCATGCAAATGAACCCTTGCTGCCATTTTTCCTTCTATCAGATCATGTTCTATATCGGGTATTCGCCAAGGAAACCTAGGTCTTTCAAGTATATGCGGTTGAATTGTAATACTAAAGTTAGGTTGGCTTCTAGCTGGAACATTCTTTCTCAGCTGACAGAGAATTTGTCCATCATAATATTTTACAAGATTAAAAAATTCTGCATATCTGAACGGTCCGAAGTGCTTTAACCAATAATGACTATCATAATATACAACATCTGGATAATATTCCATGTATCTTGCGCGAGGATCTCCAACTAAATCATTAAAGTCTATTCCACCCAATTGGTGTTCTATATCAATATTGATTCCGTCAACTGGTGTTAGTTCTATTTTCATCTTTTGGTGCAGAATCTCTTGCACTTACAGATGATTTTTTTGTGCTACTTAAGGTTCCATTTACAAGTTCATTGTCTTCAATTCTTATTTTTTCGCGAGAATCCATTCCAATATAATTTGGTACTATAGTTGAAACTCGTTCATATTGGTCTTCGTAATCGTTGAGGCCGGTAAATCCACTTGACGTTAAGTATGTACTTCTGTTTCCAGAGAATGGACGGTCAATGTCTTGGTTAGGATGAGAAGATCTTAGTTTTGTACCAGTAATAATTGGGTATGTTTTTAAGTCAGCACCTAGAGACCATCTAGCTATAAGGTCAGAATATGATGAAGTATATGTGTTTCCGTCAATAGCCATAGGACTAAATACATGATTATCAAATGCAGATTCTGATAGTGGTTTTACCCAAAAACGTAGCTCTTGCATTGAGCCACTAAAGTTATTATACAATATTCCTGGAGTTCTATTTATTCCCCATTCTGTACTGTGAACCGCTCCTCCAACAAAGAAAGAATCATAGTTGGATCCAAAGTGTCCTTCAGCATATCCGATTGAAAAATCTGAGTAATTGTTTTCAGGAGTATAGAAGCTTGAGCTAACATATTGGGTATCGTCAAATCCATCGGAATTCCAACTATGATTTGCTAATTTTCCATAGGTTGTTCCACCGTTCTGAGTCATACTTGCAGAAGATGCATGTGAAATCGTTGCGCCTGACCAGTCTGATGCTTTTTTACAGAAAAGATCATATGTAAATGTTTCTGCGATTTGTACCGGCACTGTTGTAGCTGTTGGTGCATTTCTTCGTACCATACAATTCCACCAATCACCATCATAAATAGGTTGCCAATCAGTCGAACATGACAAATATGTCACAGGATATTGATATGTTCCATCGTTTACTCCTAGTGCAAATGTCATTCTACCATAGTTGCTATTTTCACCAGTTGGAAAATTATATGTTTCACTTCCACTTGGTAATCTTGATGCATGTTCTACAGCAACAAATGAACTTGAATTAATTTGGACAACAACCATATCTTTTTTATTAGCATTATTGTCAAGTATTTCAAAATTTAATTTTCCACATTGGAGTTTGTGGTCCAACATATCTGGAATCTTATACCTAAATTCTATTGTGTCTGGATATTGTTCTCTATTATTTTGATCGGCTTTGATGGTTGGATCTACAATCTTGTCCCATGAAGCAGTTAGTGCACAAGAACCATTAAAACTTAATGCATAATTATAATAGTCATACTCATAATAGTGATTTGCAAAATAATCTACAGGTGGTGGAGCAGTAGCTTCTCGTATCTTAAATAGACTTTGGGGTACGCCATATATATTCATATAGGCTTTTAGTCCTTCTAACGTTCCCTTTGATTTCATTAAATATGGTAGGTTGTTTAGAATTCTCTTTGAATACTCATGTCGAACGTCCTGTAGTGCAACTGAATGTGATGTTTGGTACCAATCTGAAGCATATATTTTTGTTTGAGTAAATGGAGAAATTCCTTCCACATAACTTGCACTTGCAAACATATCATCAGGAGCATTCCAATATCCCCAATCTCCTATGCGCTCATTTATTGTTTTATCACCATAATGGCCATCTTCATCCGTTCCCAGTAGATATGCCCATAAATCTGAATCATCGGCTGGTGTACACTGTTGGTATCCTAAGCTTTGAAGTCCGGCAAATAATAAATCTTTCGATATCATATCTGATCCTGAGAATTGTCCTTCAATAAGTCTTGCATCAATTACGTTATGTCTATCCCATATTTCTGGAATTGCTGAAATATATAGGTAAATTTCGTCATAGAATTGGCCAATCATATTTACAAACTTTACATATCCGTCATTTACATTTTCTTCTCCACCAATTGTTGGATCTTGGTGTATATGTAACGGAATGGCTGTATTAGCTAGGGAATGTATATTGTGTGTATCAAAATATGATGCAGATGCGATTGCTCCATCATACCAATCCATTGCGGCTGATGAGGTTACAGATTGACATATATAAGGGGACTTAGGATATTGTATAGCAGACTGTTTTGGCCAAGTTGTTGGATAGAACTCTCCTAACGAGCTGGTTGCATATGACGCTGATTCATTATATAGGAACTTTTCATAGTTGTCAAAATTTGAAACAATTTCATTTTTTCGAGTTTTATGTGTATCTATATTTGCAAGATAATGGTATGATGCCGAATGGGGATTTGCTTGGAGTTCAAGTATTTGTGTATCATAGTACTCCATTTGGGAAAGCTTATACCTAAAATTAGTTATTCGCTCTTCAGCAGATCCAAATCGTACAAAGTGAGAAAATCTTCTATAATCTACGACAGGGGTAATACTATCGATACTACCTGAAAAATAGTTGTTTAGTATTTTATTTAAGACTCCTTCTTTTGCAGCTGTTAGTGAATTGAACGATTCAAAACCAGTTGTTCCACTTCCTAAATTTTCATCACTACCTGCTGTGAAGTTTGCAGGTCGTAACATGTTTATTTGTAGTTCTATTTCAGGAGATTCAACAAAAACAGTTTCCTGAATAGGTGTTATCATTTCTTGTACAATCCAACATGGAGCGCCTTTAGTTATTTCAACTGGAAGAGGGTCATATAGTTTTAGTACAATTGAGTATGGAAATTCAGAAGTAGAAACCTTGTCAAGTTGCCAATTAACAGCCAATGGAACTATTCCGCCACCAAAATTAACGTGGACGTCTACCCAGTGTGCAACATCTCCTTTTATAGATAATTTATCACCAAAATCTTCAAATATTTCTTGTTCTATTTGAGTGGCATCTCCACTTATCTTTAATCGTATTTCCTTTCTACTGGCACTTATTTCGTCAATATATAAATCGTTAACGCCGTCGCCTGGAGTTCCAACAACTGTTCTGTAGAAATTATATTTTACCAGAAATGTTCCAGATGATACATATTCTCTAATATCATTATGTATATCTAAAAATATAACAGAATCACTATTTATTGTGCCATCATCAAGAATTCCACCTTCTGCAACCTTATATGTTTCTAGGTCTATGTTAGAAAACAATAAGCTTTCACCATCTGCTGAATGTATACTGAATTCTACGCGGTCTTCGACATCAAGGGCTTTGCCAAAATCAGATAGAATTGGTTTTGACGGTATAAGCTTAAGGTCTGTTTCTTTGTATTTCTTGTTCCAAGTCATTATAATCCCGGGTTTATTATTCTTCTACTTCTACCTAAAACATTATTTTTTATAACATTTCTTGCTACTTTTTGTACTTGTGATATTCCTATTTCTTGTCGTACTGGTTGGGCTCTTTTAGCTATGGCATCTTTACTAACATAATTTGACTTGGTTGGAGATGCTAATTGTTCCTTTACATCATCATTTGATTGTGGCTCCGGACCATACTTTGGAGTTCTCCATGGATCATAGTCATTGTAAGCATCACGCCTATACCATTCTTCAGAATTCCGATCCCAAGATGTTCGTATCCATTGGTTTTCAGTGGTATCAAAATC
>Ga0209709_10003735_pt1 | contig 12517 bp, 4 predicted proteins | sample ArcticOcean_MG_C_2_FD_187435 | JGI IMG/M metagenome (GOLD analysis project Ga0209709, IMG submission 187435) | Marine microbial communities from western Arctic Ocean - ArcticOcean_MG_CB4_136 (SPAdes) (version 2) | ecosystem: Environmental > Aquatic > Marine > Oceanic | place: Arctic Ocean... | reverse complement strand
TACTAAATTTTCTTGTATCAGTTTCAGTTGGTAAATTAATTCCTCCATTTTTACTTTTATCTGAAATATTTTTATTACCTATATGATACCATCTATTTGAACCAAAAGGATTAATATCAAAATTATTACATAATAATTCAACTATAATAGGGTTTGTATTTAACTCATCAGTTAAATATTCACGTCCAACTACATTCATAATTATATTATCTGTAGCTAAATCACCATTATCTGTTGTTGCTGAAATATTCGTTTTATTTTCATTTGAATTTATTAAAATATATTTAATATTTTTTAATTTTTCATCTGTAAAAGTTAAACTAATATTTCGAATTGTCAACATACATGATAATGTTGATAAATATTGATAAGGAATTGTGATATTATCTGAATCTGGTATAGATGATTCAAAAACATTTACAATTGGATTATATAATCTCCAATAATCTGAAATTAAATAATTATATCTATTTAGTGTTACAGGCGGAGCAAAAATAATATTTTCATTATCAACTGATTTAAGATTAATTGTATTTGTAGTATTTTCTATTATTTTATTATTAAAATCTTGAAATAAAATCAAAGAATCTGTATCTACCGAAGGGGTAGAATTTCTATTTAAATTTATTATAGTTGCTGATTGTGAAATATCAGTAATAGTTATAGTATTTTGAGGATTCACTATTTTATCATTTATTGTTTGCGAATCAGTCAAAAAATCACCGGAAAAACTGGGAGAAATTGCTGTATAATTATAAGTTATTGATTCATTTAATAAATACACAGGAGCATCAGTAAAATTAGATTTATAATTTATAGATAATATATTTGGTATATATTTATTTATATATCTAAATGGTTCATAATTTTTAGGATTACATTCAAAAACTATAGGTTGATCCACTATGGTCGTAAAATCAAATATTTTTTTTTGATATGTATTTTGATTTAAATCCGCAATAGTTTGACTTGTGCCTGAAGCGGTATAAAATTGAACTATATTACATCTTATATCATAATTTTCAACTTCACTATTTAATGTATTTTTTAAAGAAGAATTTGTTGGTGTAATATTTATTAAACCAGAATGTTTTGAACTTCCAGAAGCAACATCTATTAAAATTATTTCTTTTGTTTTTATATTCCCATCATTATCTATATCATTTATTGTCCATTCTAACTCAATTGATTCTTCATTTCTTTTTGCCCATAAATTTGAATCAGTAAAACCACTATTAGGTGGTGGATCAGTTATACCATCCATATTTGCGTGTCTAAAAAAAGTCATTTTCCCACCACCACCACCTACTTGTATGACATTAATACCCAAACCAAATGTATATTTTATTTTATAAGATTCTCCTGAAATTGGAGGAATTAATAATTTATAATATATTTTAAAAAAACAATTAGAAATATCATTAAAAGTTTTTTCTGTTTCATCTTGAAAATAATTTATTGGATTTGCCACATTAAACTCCCCAAAACGTGATATTGTATTAGTATTACTTGAAACATTTAAATTACTATAATATGGAAATGTGTTACTTCTTGGCAAATCTATAGTATTACTATGTCTTGAATATCCTCCACCATTACAATAATTACCTTTTAAATCTAAATAATTATCTGTAAATCTAAAATTTGTGGAGCCACCATAATCATAAACACGTACTCTTTTTTTCCTTGGACTATTTAAACTACACCATAATATATTATTTAAATTATACTGTTTATAACCAGTATCTCCCGAACCGACCCCATTATTTCCATCTTTGTTTTGTAATATTGAATTAATATTCCAACCTACCCCTCCATTGCTCGAATATTCACCAGTGAAACCTCCTATTAGTTTTGTTACATTTAATCTGGAGTTGTTCCCTTTTTTCTGCAAATGTTTTTTTATTGTATTATTATAAATTAAATCTTCATATATCTGTTCAGTATCCATTCTTCTTTCCTCGCTTTTCCAATTTTCATCTAAATTAATACCTCCTTGTGATGTATCTGGACCTAAACCTGTAATTATACTAATTTTCAATGAATCATGATATTCATTTGCTTCAAAATAATCTATATAAGCTAATTTAAATTTTTTATTTTGAATTTTTAACTTTTCACCAAATAATCTACTAACCTTACCATCTAAATATAAAAAATAATCTAAAGTTAGATCCAACATATCTCTGGGTCCTATAATATCACATTCATATACATATTCAACTAAGGTTGCCCATCCATATTGTTGTGAGTTTATATCAGTTCCATTCCAAATAGGAAAATCTTTTTTATAATTTTCTTGACTATTTTTCAATCTTAATGTTAAATAAAAACCATTTTCTTGAATATTTCCTGCAATATCATCCATTGTTTTCGCATTGCCATTAAATGCATCAATTTCATATCCATTAAAATCTAATACAATTATATTTCTATTCGCACTCAAATCTATTAACATATTTTCATTTCTATAATCGGTAGACCAGTTTGGCCAATTTGATGTGGTCGCTCCAACTTTGAAAAGTGGGAATCCCCATATCCAACCCAATTGTTTGTTTTTATCGTCTTCCTCTGAATAAAAACAATAATTACCTGTAGGGTTTGGCGTATGGACCCCATCATTTCGATGATATAAAACCCATGTTCTTAATTTTGCTGTTGGTAATTCATTTCTATTTTTATATAATTCTATCCACTCACCTTTACTTGATAAATTTTTTCTAAATAAAGAATATTGAGGGTATTTTAATCTAAAACTATTTACTTTATCAAAACTTATTGATGCCATTTTATTATATATATCAATATAAGATAAATTTGAGTTATATATAGTATTTTATTTATTGGGAATATTTTTATTATATTTACATATTGTTTTAACAGTAAAATACTTTGAATTTTTACATTCTGGTTTTGAAAACATATTATAATTCATAAATCCTCTTTTATATTTACTACTACCACTATTATTAAATGATGAAACCGAATTTTTACCTCCCAATAATGATTTTGCATATTTCATTTTAGAAGAATATTGTTTTTGAGTGGTTACTGATGTAGTTTTACATTTATTTTTTGCACAATATAAATCTTGAAGTAATTTTACACATACTTTCTCTGTTTTTTTAGTTATAATTATTGGAGTTTCTTTTAAAACACTATCAGTTGAGTCTCTAGGATAATTATAAATAGCCTGAATTTCATAACATTTTTTAGTATGAATACCAGAATTTAACTGTTCATTATAATAATTATTATCAATATCAAATATGTTACCATGTGTTTCTTTTTCAATAAATGTTTTATTACCTTCTAAATCATATTGTATTAGAGATTCTATATAACTTTCTGTTATTCTATATTTTACATTTATTAAACCATTACCACTTCCATCTTGTGTAAATGGTGATATGTTTTTATCTATTTCATCCCATGTTAAATTAATACTTTGATTAAATCCTGTTCCATATTTTTTAATTTGGACATTTTTAGGTTTTGGCCATCCAATAGAAATACTATTACTTTGAGACATATATATATATATATATGTATATACATATATTATGAATAATTTCCTGATAAATCATAACGATATGATCTTGGCCAAGTAATTGTTTGTCCTAATGGCCATTTTTGATCTGTATATGAAGTAATATTATAATTTAAAGTTTCTTCATAATCTGGCATATACAATATACCTTTATTAGCCCATTCTCTTTTTAATGTAAAATTATCAGGAATATTGATATTAAATTCCCTACTTAAATTACAAGTTTCTAAAGCATCCCAATTTAAAACAATATAACTAACATCTATAATATCTTCATTATTATTTTCATTATAAGATTTAATAATTAAATTATTAACTTTATGAAAAGGAATATCAAATTGTCTTAAACTTGACCAAGAACTATTTAAACTTATATCTGTTGGTGCTTGAGAACCCCCATAATTTGCTCTTACTCTAACTTGATATTTTCCAGGATAATAATTTAAACCATTATTACTATTATCACTAAAATAATTATTTTTATCTATAAAATTATATGAAATATCCTTATTAGAAGTCATATTTGTCATAGAAATATCATAATAATCAGGTATAGAAGGTTTCGTAGGTTGAGACCATATTATATTAAATTTATTAGTTATCAAATTATAACTTACATCAACTTGATTTAAAATAGGTGGTTCTTGATAATTATAAAAACTTACAATATACGTCCAAGGAGAAATATATTCTTGTAAATAAGGTTGATTTGTTTTAGAATATCGACCTCTTATTTGAAAATTATAACTTGCGTCTGGTTGTAAATATGTATTTAACGCACCAGAATATTCTACAGTTTGTGTTGGTATTGATATAATTCCATTTGAAATTGCTCCAGTGTTTGTTGTTTCTTTCCAAGAAATATCCCAAATTATTGAAATATTACTATTTAATTCAACATTTATATTCCAATTTAAATCTAAACTTGCTTTATTAATATTGTAATAATAATTTATATATTCAGGAGTGCCTTTATCAACTAATGTTGAAATACTATATGATTTTTGTTTTGTCGTTCCTCTAACTTCAATAGCCTTAGCTGTTATATTATAAATATACCAATTGTTATATGATATATCATTATCTACAAAAACAATATCATCTACATTTTTTCCAGAATTATCACCAAATGTATGCTTTCCTGTCCAATTATAACTTGAATCAAATGGACTTAACTGTGTTAATTTTACATTAAATATTCCCTTATGCTCACCCACCTTATACTTATTCCATGGTGAATGAATTATAGAGATAGGATATTTTATTGTATTGTTTGAAGTGTGTAATAAAATTAAACCATTTTTCCAATATTTTATTTTATCATTTGTTGTTATTTGTATAGTATAAATATCATTTTTGTCATGAGTATAAGATAATGACCGAGTGTTTTGTTCCATTCCATTTTCTCTAACCTTTATTAAAGAATTAACATCTTTAAATAATGAAAAATCAAATGCTTGAGACATATTAAGATAATCTATATTTGTACCTTTACCTAATCCAAATTGAAAATTAGTTGAATCATCAAGTATTTGAAAATTTAATGATATATCTATACTTGGGGTTTTTAAAATAGTATATTTGGATACACCATAACATTGGTTCCAAGCGTCCTCCGTTTTATTTTGGTTTGCGGATATAATCGTTTCACCATCATGGTGAATTAACGTACTAAAATTATGTGTGTTAGCTTCATCCCATTCAACAACTTTTAATATACCAGAATCAAATGAATATGGTCCAACTATATTAGAAATATCAGTATAATGATACTTTTCTCTGAATGACACATCATCTACAATATTACCATTTGATAAAATATGTGATTTTGATATATTATAAGAATATACTGTTTGACCTTGATTTGTAAATCCAGGTTTCCAAGATATTTTATTTTGTAATAAAATTGATGAAGCAGTTAAATCTGTTATAAAAGGATCATATGCTGGAACAGCAATAATTGATGTACTATTGCTCCAATCACTATAACCATATTTATTTTTTAATCTTGATCTAAAAATATATCTTTTACCTTGTTCAACAAAATTAGTTGATATTTTATGTTTTTTTACATCACCTGGACGAATAATATCTATCCATACAGGATATGGTACATCAAGTTCTTGATATTGAAATAATGTTTCTATGTCATACCTAAACGTCATCGACCCATCTGCTAATTTTACTCTATTATCTGTACCATCAAGTTTATCAATTGATGTATTTTCATCTAATTGAATTTGTAAATCTACTCTTGTCAAATCAGTTGATATAACAGGATAAATAACAACCAATGATGGTCGCGGAGCTAATCTTGATAATGTATAAAACCCACTTATATTATAAGTATTAGCGTATCCCTCAATTTGAAGTATTACTTTACTAATATCAACAGGAATCATAGATTGAAATCTATTTGAATTTAATCCAGAAAGATTAAAGTTTCGATTAATAGGACTATAATCTATTTTTTGCCAATGATTAAAAGAGGAGTTTTTCTTATATAGAATATTTTGATTTCCATATGTATTTTGATTAAAAACAAACTCATTTTGTTGAAATTTAAGTCCAGATTTATTATTTGTATTTTCTAAATCTGATATAAATACCCTATAATTATTTTCATATACATTTATATTTAAACTGGATATATCATATAAACTTGTTGTTTGAGGTTCCCAATATTCATTATTATAAAATTTTGGATTACTTAATGAATTATTAATAGGAGAAAACGAAATATCATAATTATTACTATTATCGGCAACTAAAAATCCAGGATAACCTGTCCAAGGATTTGAATTTGTTTGAATATGGAAGCCAGAAATATCATATGTATAATGACTTAATCTTCTATTATTTGGAATAAATAAAATAGTTATATCATCCCCATCGGCATAATTCTTCACATCATCAGTCAAGTATGGCACATTATCATTCACATTATCACTTTGGTATTTTAATTCTAAATTATACCAATCATTTGAAGAATAATATATAACATTCAATATAGCATAAATACACCATCCTCGGTCTCCCTTTATTTTTACATATCCCTTTGGATAATTATGTATATTATTAATTCTATTTAGAACAAGCTGTATATTTTTATTTGGAGTATCATTTGACGAAGCATTTATTATAATATTTGTACAATTATTTAAATTTGTATGGTCGTTAGGAGCACTCGAGTTTATTATATTTGCTTTTCCTATTGGAGGATTTTCGGTTAAACCAGAATTAAAGTCATAAATAACAGAGCTACAATCCGCAAATATAATATTACTTTCATTAAGAGAAATATCTGTGAATTTAGTATTTTGTGCAACATAAACTCCTGTAGTGCCTCTTATTTGCTGATAATCTAATTTTTTATCCCAATTAATACCACCATCTTTTGTTGTTAAAATATATTTATTTGTTCCTATTATTCCTAATATACTATTATTACTATTATCACTTATATCTGAAACACTTTTATAAGATTCTCCAAAAGAAATTGTATTGTAATTATCAATATCATTGTATTTTTTTAAAATATTATTATAACTTACATTAAATGAATTAGATGATAACCTGTTTTTATTAAGTCTAATTATACAGTCATTTCCATTTTTTGTACCAATGAATAAATTAAAATCATTATCAACACAAGCACCAGGTCCAGATGGATTAATAGGATTGGTTATTACAGGTTGCGCAAAAGTTATATCAATATTAGGAAGATATATTTTAATTACTGCTTTGTCATTCAAACTGTCAACGCTTGAATCTTTTGTGTAAGTTACAATAAAATATTTTTTAGTAATTTTTTCTGTTCCTTTTACAGCACCAGAATATCCAAGCTGCCAATTTGTATTTGTTAAAGAATATGTATCACCAGCTATTGGAATATTAGTTTGTCCTGAGGTTCCATATGTTTCTTGTATAAATGTTTCTGGCCAATACCAAGAATCAATATTTTGCGTATCGGACTCAATTATACGTAAAAAGTCGTGAGTTTGCTGAGAACTTACATTATAATCTATATAAATAGGTCCTGGATAGTTTTTATTTTCAAATCTAATATAACTTGCCCCTTTATGAATACCATCTTGATTACTTCCTATAGAAGATGAAAAAAACGTTCCAGAAGCATCAGTATTTATAAAATAATTCTCTTCATTTTCAATATTAATTCTCTCCCAATTATAATTATCATTTTGAATATTAATATTATTTGGAGAATTAATAGGATTAACATTTAATTGTCCATTGTTTGGTATATCAGTATATCCATTATTTGATAAAATTAGAAAAAGTTCAGTTTCAGGAGGTGGCCAAAAATCTATTTTTTCCCATTGATTACCAATTTGAGCGATAGTAGGTCTCCCACCAATATAATTTGTTGAATAATATAATAAATTATTATCTCCACAAAAAAATATCCATTTACCATGAATGTTATTAAAATTATAATTTTCAGAATATGATGAAATATTATTAATAACAAAATTAGAAAATCCATTAATAAATGGTCTTGCTCCTGACCAGGATAAACCATTATTTGTACTTTTCCAAAGTGATGGATTTTGCAATCCATAAATATCTGTTGTATAACCAAATCCCCACATTTCTCCATCAATTAATTTTGTTAATCCTTTGACACATTCTCCATAAGTATTGGAATTATAATTTTCAATTTTAGTTAAATAATAAATATCATTTAACATAACAGATTTATCATAAGATGACCCACTTATATCTCCATTATTTAAACTATTTACAGCATTTACTACTTGATACTTGTTTATTATAGGTTCGATATCTAATCCAGTATTACCAGCATTATCAAAAAAACTGGAAAATTGTGTCCCAGAACAATCATCTAAAATCTCTCCATTTCTGGAAACATCAAACACTGGAATATTAGAAATATCTGTAGCATACATACTCATTCTATAAATTGTAACATTCGTAATTTTATTAGAGTCTGCTGTATGACTTCCGTTACCAATACTTAAATTTCCATCTAACATATTAAATCCACCGTTAACTGATATATCAAAATATTCATACAAATTTGTTGCTTCTGTTTCTTCTGTTTCTTCTGTTTCTAATATTGTAGTTTTTATAAAACCATAATAATTTGATTTGTCATAATAAAATTCTAATTTATAATTTTTATTATTTTTTAAACTTTCAGCTCCTGTGTATAAAGTAATATCGTTATCTGTTTTATAGGATAATTTCTGATATACTCCAGTATTGTTTGTTGATATACTTTTTGAACTATTGTGTCCTTCATTGGTAATTCCAAAATATAAATACCCGGAAGTATTAATAAGCGATTTATAAGCACCGTGATACAAGCTGTCGCCTAATAAAAATAATGCTTCAGTATTTCCCCATGATGATGGTGTTTTAATATTCATAATAATATATAATTTATCAAATGCTGAAGCTCTATAAGTTATAACTCCATCTTCATCTATACTTTTAACAAAATCACCATTTCTTCCTCCTTCCGGATAACCTTGTATTTTAATTTTACGTTGAGGTGTTGTTAATCCGGTAGTATTACCATTTTTATCTAATCTTGTGTAATCTCTGCTAAATATACAATTACATTGAGATAAATCCCAAAATAATTCAACACTTGCAGCACTTACATCAATAGTTTTTCCATAAGATTTAATACCCAAAAAATTTAACCTTGCATCAATACCACTAATATCCATTGTATTTTTACTGTTACTCCAATAACCAATAGATGTTTTACCATCTGTATTAAATTTTTGATAACATATATGAACAGAATAATCATAAGGTGAAATTTTTAAACTAATGGGATGATTATTTGATATATCTTGATAATTATCTTGGTTAATATTACTATTTCCTTCCAAATCTTCTTTTGAAGCTATTAGTCGAGGTGGAGTCCATGTCCAATTGTTCTCGTTTGCATCAGTCATATCAAGATAAGAATATGCGACACAACTTATATCAAAAGTTCCAAGATCTGTTGTTTTTTTACACAAATATGCTACATATGGAACACTTCCAGACATATCCATACTCGGATATAATCCTTCGTATTCGAAATTTGTAATATTACCACATAAATTTATAGAATTATTTCCTATTCCACTAATCCATCTTAATGTATTTTTTGTATATCCGTCTCCGTTATTACCTCCTTGTGCGTAATATATAATATGATATCTCGTGTCGTACCAATTAGTACTTGCCGGGTCAACCATTATTTTACAATATTTAGCACAAGTTCCCTTCTGGTTAAAAAATGGAACAGGATTTCCATCGTTTGGGTAGATCGTCATACCACTTATATCAACTATATGCTGGCGGTGGGCGAGGGGTAATGAATTAGCAGATAAATTATATGGGACTGTTCCATGAACAATTTGACCTGATAAATCTGAACATATAACATAATAAGGTCTTGAATAAATATAATTGAAATTTTCGTTTATTGCATTTTTTGAAATATCTAAATCTAAATCAACAAATATACCACTAATATCTCCTTTATTTTGATTGTGGGTATTAGCAAAATTATTAAAAAGTGTATGAGCATATGTTGAATTTGTAGTTCTTTCACGTTTTTCAATATAAATATTTCCTGCTAAATCATTATCATTATCTTTATAAGTATTAGCATAAATATAAAAGTTGCCTTTATAATAAGTGTCTGTTACTCCTACTTCTCCATCTGTATTACTTGTAGAGTTATTATTGTTATCTAACCATACGTATTTAGATCTTTTATTAGCTATAGTATATTGAATATTTAAGGCATTATTTGTTTTCAAATTTTCAGAAAATGGAATCGATGTAACTACAAATTTTGATATTCCGGTAACAATTCCACTTGATATATCTGATAAATTAGTCAGATAACTTTTATTTGTATTTAAAGCTTTGTTTACCGTAGTTCTATCATTATATATAAAATCTTGTCCCCATATATCTAATGTATCTGGAAATGGTAATCCAATACCTTTAGTTATAACTCTATTGTAATAAGGTAAATATGTGCTTCCTGTACAGAAAGCATATTGATTGTAAAAATAATAAGAAGGATGTGGTCTATTATTTTCATTGGTAAAAGAATTTTTACCGTCAGCTAAAATAGTTGAATAACCATTAGAATCATAAATAGTTCCAGAAGTGCTACCTTGTTTTATATAAATTTCATTTTGTATTTCACTAAAATACTGCCATGGACCAAGAGTATGATTACTATTACCAACTATTGGAGTTACACCTGGTGTATCATATTGAAAAATATAAAATATTTCACCTGATAAATCACTTGGAAATCTAACTTGTTCTTTATGATATGTTCCTCCATAAAAAGGTGGATTAAATTTGTTACGAGTAATATGCTCAAGAGGGTTTCCTACGGAAACATCTAATTCTGTGCGTTTATCACTTGTATCAAAAATACTTTGTTTATAATTTGATTGTCTGCTTAATCCACAATACATATTACCGTTGGTATCATTATAAAAAACACGAAATATACCTTCGTCTGTAAAATTTATTCTTACAACTTGACCAATTTGTAAAGGACTTGTATCTATGATTGTATTAAAAGAATAGTCTGTCATATTATAATAAAAAAATATATTATAATATAAAATATTCGTTAAATTTAAATTTAATTTTTCCATCTATTTCCACAATTTAAACAAGTAATGAAAGTAGTCATAGGTTCATCAGCACTTCTTGTTTGTAATTGATAATAAGTACATAATCTTTTTTGACATTTATAACATTTAAATTCATCAGTTGCTGCGGACATATCAACTTCTGTTAAATTTTTATCTCTTTTAATTTTTGCTGCGATTAATTCTTTCCATTTTTTTGGAGACATTTCTTGATGAGACATAAAAGCTAATTTTTTTGCTGATAATTTTTTATTTATTATTTTTTTTAAAAGAAATTTATTACAAATTTTTGATTTCGGATGAATATTATTATAAACACTTCTAAATCTATTAGAATAAATTTGAACAAAATTTTTATTAGACCATTTTCTTACAATTTTTCTTTTTATTGCTTCTGTAATGGTATAATTAAATATACCTTTTTCTAAATTAATACTAACATCTTCTTTTTTGATAAATTCTAAAAATTTATTTTTAATGTTATCTCTAAAAACATTCGGATTTTCGATTATAAACATATTTGAATAATTATATATTATTTTTATATTGTTTCAATTTTAGTTTAATTGCTATCACTATCAACATATTCTTCTTCACTTAATTCTGATCCAACATCGCTATCACTTTCCTCAAAATCTTCTTCTTCTTCACTTTCTTCTTCTTCACTTTCTTCTTCTTCACTATTACCAATATCGCTTTCTTGTCCCATTATTTCTTCTTCATCATCAGCTGAATCAGTAGAAGAATGGGCTTCTTCTTCTTCTTCTTCTTCTTCAGGAATATATTCTTCGTCTTCATCATCATCCACGATAAATCCGTCCTCCTTTGAATAACCTTCTTTTGTTTTAAAATGTTCGGGTATTTCTTCTTCTTCGCTATAACTGTCTTCTTCATTTAAATCTTCAAATCCACCAAATAATTTTTCATACAAATTATTCCAATCCTTAATAGAAATATCTTGTATGTTATTATTATTTATATCTTTACTTTTGTGTTTTATAAGTATCATCGATCCAAAATATAAATTACTATCTAAGGGAGGAGGTAGATCATATTTATTTTCATTATTAGCTTTACCCTTATCTTTACTATAAATAGAAACATACATATTGTTTTTTTTTACAGACCAAGTATGTCTTAATTTAAAATTATCTTTTTTTCTTAAATTTGCTTTTTTAAATAATTTATCTATATCAAAATTTTTAATTTGACTACATTTAAAAGAACAAGCTTTATCAATTATTAACACTTTTACCATTTGTATTCATTTTATCAAATGGGTTTAAATAGTTTA
>Ga0209709_10003734_pt1 | contig 12517 bp, 12 predicted proteins | sample ArcticOcean_MG_C_2_FD_187435 | JGI IMG/M metagenome (GOLD analysis project Ga0209709, IMG submission 187435) | Marine microbial communities from western Arctic Ocean - ArcticOcean_MG_CB4_136 (SPAdes) (version 2) | ecosystem: Environmental > Aquatic > Marine > Oceanic | place: Arctic Ocean... | reverse complement strand
ATGACATCAAGAAGATATATTGATTGGGTTATAACAACACCAGCTATGCTTTTAGCAACAATAATATTTATGAAATATCAAGAAAAAAAGGAAAAAGATAAATTAGATGAAGAACCAATAACATTTTGGGGTTTTATAAAAAATAATAAGACAGAAATATTATTAATATTTTTTTATAATTTTTGTATGTTGATGTTTGGTTATATAGGAGAAGTAAATATAATTTCAAAATATTTAACAACCCCAGTTGGATTTTATTTTTTCTATAAATCATTTAGATTAATATATAATGATTTTGCTCAAAAGTCTGAATTAGGAAAAAAAGTATTTGGATTTTTATTAAGTGTATGGAGTTTATATGGTGTTGCGGCTTTAATGCCTATTAAAGTGAAAAATATAAGTTATAATTTATTAGATATAGTATCTAAGAATTTTTATGGACTATTCATATTTTATAAAATATTACAAGTGCGTAAATAATGTAATTAAATTATAATTTATATTTTTTTAATACATCTCTAACAGAATCTTTAATATTTTTAATATTAGGATATAATTTTTCTATTCGACATGTGTCCAAATAATTATTACTTCTATTACTTTCTAATATTTTAGCTTGTTCTTCTAAAGTAAAATTTTTCCAAGTAAAATCATTATCTACAATTTCTTTATATAATTCTAAAATTTCATTATGACTTATTAATCCAGGATTTGTTAAATTAAAAGTACCAGTCAATTGTCTTTTCATCAAATCTAACATTATTGGTAATAATTCAGGTAAAACTGAAATTGAATTTTTAATTGAACAAATTTTTTCATAATTTATTATTTTTGTAATAAAATTTCTTGAATGATTATTATCAGTTATAGGCATTCTAATACGTATATTTAAACAAGTGTTATTATATAATAATTTCATTAAATTATCGGTTGTTCCTTTCATTATTGAATAATTAGAACCAAAAAAATTGGGTTTATCACTTTCTTTAAAACCATTTTCTTGTTTTTCAAATTTATGTTTATCATCATATTTGAAAATACAACCTGTTCCAATATAAGTAAAATGAACTGCGCTTTTTTTTTTACTATAATTTTTACAAGCTTGAGCAATAATTATTGGACCGTATAAATTATCATTTATATTTTCTTTTAATGTATCTGGTTGTTGTAAATAATCAATAGATGAAAAATATTTTCCATTATATTCCCCATGAGTTCTACCTATAAAAGAAATAACATGAGTTGGATTATGATCCATTAAATTTTCATATATATCATCATAATTATTAACACGAGTTTTTGATATAATATGAGAAATTTTTTTTTGTTTTAATATATTTACAAATTGTTGTCCAATCCAACCATTTCCCCCATAAATAAGAATATTCATATAATTTATTATATATCAAATATTTTAAGTATGTTATTTTTTAAATCTTGAGAAATATCAAATTTTTTACAATATCTTAAAAATTTTACGCAAAATTCATAATTATCCTTTTTTATTTGCGGAATATAAAATTGTAAATTATGATTAGTCATTGCAATATACATTGGTAAAGGTTGATTTGCCATAAATATTTTTTTTAATATTTCATCAGATTCGTTCGTTTTTTTAACATAATGATTAATAATAAACATTTCCGAATATAATGAATGTTCATAAATATGATTAATTATAAATAATTTATGTTGTTTATCATGTTCTTTCATAGGTTCTAACATTTTATATAACATATATCCTTGTTCAAAATCATTTGTTTCTCGGCATCTTTTTATTAATTCAAAGAAAGCTTCTTGTCTTTGTTTATCATAATTATATGATCTAAACCACCAATACCATGCTTTTTCCTTTTCTCCTTTATCACTATACATATTACCTAATTGATAACAACTCCAATATCTTTCTTGTTCCCAAGTTTTTTCACTATTTGCTGTTTGAGTATACCATTTAATAGACTCATCCCAATTTTCTTTTCCAGAAAATCTCAGACATTCTCCTGCATAAAAAGCATAACGATATTGTAAAACATCTTTTTTTTCATAAGCCTTTATTAATACTTTCGCATCATCTAAAAATTTACCTTGACCCTTTTTATTTCGAGCACTTATAACAACATTTGTAGAAACATGATAATCACCATCCAATGGTCTTTCTACCTTAGGTTGTTTACATCCTATTATTTCGTGCATTACACCTGAATAATACCATTCTAAATAATTATCAACTAAACATAATCTTTTCCATGATACTCCTGTTCCAAATTGTAAATGATATCCTGAACCTTTTTCCAAATTTGAAACATCTATATCTCCTATAATTCTATCATCAGCATCAAATATTAAAACAAAATCTGTTTTCCCTTTTGCTATTTTTAAACCTTCTGTTCTATTGTAGGCAAAATCCTTCCAAGGTATATGATGCAATTCTCCTTTAATATTTTTTTCTTTAAAAAAATTTTCTATCAATTCAGCTGTATTGTCGCTCGAACCTGTATCTGATATAACCCAATATGAAAAATTTATTTTTTCTGTTAAATTTTTTAGCGTTTCTACTATAATATCAGCTTCATCTTTAACAATCATATTTAAGCAAATTGTTGGATTTTTCATATAAATTAATTATTATTGATTTTTTAAATAATAATATATATTATTAATATAAATATGTCATTTACAAGATATAATTATGATGATTGTAGAACAAAAAAAAAATTACAAGAATCAACTGGACCTGGAAGATATATTATGAATGTTCCAGGTAATGGTTCAAATCCATGTTTTTTTAATGATCCACAAATAAGAATGCAAAAATGGGGTGCTAATTTACATTCTGTTATCAATGGCGCACCTATAGATATTGATAGTGATTTAAAAGGAACCACCAGAAAATTAACTAAATATTGTAAAAATAAAAATTTTCCTTTTAATGGTGTTCCTATTTCTCAACCAAATAAATATCCTATCTGTGGTGATGCTTTAACAGACGAATCCAGAGCAACTCACCCTGCTTGGCAATATAGAGCATTATCTCAAAATAGAGAATATCCTTTATTTTTTGACCCACAAGAAAATGTTTGTTTAAGATTTCATAATAATTTAAATACAAGACTTTTAGAGAGAGATAATTTTGTCCCCAAAATACCTTGTTTAAATAATTAAATATATATTTCAAATTTGAAATATATGTTTAAATAATTAAATATATATTTCAAGTTTTAAAATATATATTACTTATATATAAATGGCTGAAATTGCTATACCACTTGCTGTATTAGGAGGTATGTATATAATATCAAATAAAAATAATAGCAAAAAAGAAACATTTAAATCACAAATAAATAATTATGTTAGTCCTCCAGTTATTAATTACCCTAAAGAAATTAGGGATGATTTATTAAATGAAACAAATGTTCAAACTTATCAAGGATATAAAAATAAAAATGAGAACCTTTATCAACCAACCGGATATAAAAAAGCTTTAGAAATTAATGAAAATAAAGTAGGTGAAATTCAGTCATTAACAGGGAATACTATAATGCCAACCGAATTTGAACATAATAATATGGTTCCTTTTTTTGGGTCAAAAGTTACACAAAGTAGCACTGATAAAGGATATGAAGGGGTTTTAGATTTATACACTGGAGCTGGAAGCCAACAAAATAAAAAAGAAGGTATATCGCCATTATTTAAGCCTCAACGTAATATGAGTCATATTCACGGGACACCTGTTTATACTGAACAAATGAGAGATAGATATAGTGCTAATATTACAAACAAAATGAATAATGTAAAACCTTGGAAAGAAATACAAGTTGGACCAGGTTTAGGAAAAGGATTTTCAAGTGAAGGTACAGGTGGATTTAATGCTGGTATGCCTCTAAGAAATAAAAAAACATTACCAAAAACTGTTGATGAATTAAGAGCTTCTACTAATCCAAAAGTTACTTATGCTGGTCAAATGTTAGGCGCATACAAACCACAACAACAACAATCCATTGATACACAACCACAACTTAATAAAAATAGACCAGATACTTCATTTGAACATGGTGCTTCAAGATGGTTCACTACTACTGGACAAGAAAAAGCACAAACTAATCGAAGTAAAGTTATTTTACAACCTGAAAATAGAACTACTACCACAAGAGAATATTTTGGTAATGCTGCTGATAGTGAATCAAAAGGCACACACCAACCTGGTAAATTTAGACAATCTCACAAACAACAATTAGGTGCTGAAAATATGGGAATCGCTGATAAACAAGGTGGTTGGGAACCAACTAATAAAGATTATGGTAAATCAGGTCATATATCAAGACCTAACGCAAGAACTTTTACAAGTGAAAGAACTAAAATTTTAGGCGTTAGCTCTATTGTAAGTGCTTTAACTGCTCCAATACTTGATTTACTTAGACCTACCAGAAAACAAAATGTTGTTGGTAATATGAGACCTATGGGTAACGTTCAAGGTATTAACGGAAATCATCAAAGAGCTGTATGGAATCCAAATGACACACCCGCTCCCACTATTAGAGAACAAACCGAAAATACAAAACATCTGCTTATGGGCGGAAAAGATGAAACTAATGGATATTTGAATTCTAAAAATAGACCTGTTCCTCAAAATAGAGATAATACCAGTTATTCTTACATTCCAAACGCAGCCGGTGCTCCTGGAACTACTAAACCAAGAACATATGACGCTGAATATAAAAGAAGAACTAATCCTAATAAAGAAGTTGTCAGTAAAATTGATAGATATAATATTGGTAATCATAGCCTTGGTTCAAGAGCACAAAATGTAACAACATACTCCAATACTGCTACAAAACCTTCTCAATTATATAATAATATGCCTAAAGCAGCTCCCACTATGCAAACTCATGGTGAAATGTCTGGTAAACATACCAGAGAAAGAGCCATTGATTGTCAAAGAAATAATCCTAATATGATTCAAGCTTTCAATAATAACCCCTATACTCAATCCCTTCAGAGTTGGGCTTAAAATTGAATCAAAATATTATTAATTAAATTATGTAAAATAATGTATAATTTAATTAGATATTCGCAAAAACCAGAAGAATGGCAAATGACAAAAAATGGTAAAAATATTCCTAACGGACAATTACAATATAAAGTTTTACAAGAGGATATTTTATCGTTACAAACTAATATTGAAAATAGTGTTTATAATAGAGATTGGGTATTTGAACAACATTCAAAAGAAAATTTACAAAAATTAATTCCTAATACTAAAACTGGTAACGCTAATGAATGGAAAATATTACTTATATTAAAAAAACAAAATTTCGATAAACCTGGAACAGAGTGTTTGAAAGGAGCTTTACTTAATAAAGATACTAATGAAATCGCATTAATGACAAGTATAAATTCTGTAGCTATTCCTGGTTATAAATATAGATTAATTAAGAAGGGGTCTTTACATAAAGATTATAAAATTTGTCAATGTAAAATGATAGCACCACTTATATTTTGGGATGAACTTAAAAATAGATTATTATTTTAAATCAATAAATACATATTTAATATAATTATGTATTTATATTTTTAACGTTTTCTTTTAGTTCTCTTTTTACGCGATTTTTTTCGTTTTTTTCTTTTTGTCTTTTTCTTTCTTTTTCCTCCCGTCTGGTTTCGTATTCGTCCAAGAAAGTTGCCAAAACCCTTGGCTGCGCTTACCACATTACTAACAGCTCCATCAATATTCTTCCCCACCCTTCCCACTGGGTTATCTTTGAGTCTGTCAGTAGCAGCACCAGCACCAGCACCAGCACCAGCAGCAGCATTAGCAGCAGCAGGAGCAGGAGCAGCAGGAGCAGCAGGAGCAGGAGCAGCAACACCATCAGAAATATTAAGAATCACCATACCATCTATCTCAGCTCTTCCATCTCCTCCCTTATTAATTTGATTATTTAAAAATCCATTAACATCATTTTCTATAGAGTTTCCCTGTCTTAATTTTTCTATTTCCTTTTTTGAATATATTCCACTTAAATTTAGTTTTGTAAAAAATAATTCAGCAGTAGTATCTGACTTTTTCTTAGTTATGTTTGTATCACCTACTATATAATTTATTTCATTTTTTTTACACCAAGAAATCATATTAGGCCATCCCTCCAATGTTTCATCCATATGAACAACCATAACTCTAATTTGTTGACTATCTTTTTTTATATCAAATATTCCAAAATCTTTATGAGATAAATTTCCAGGAAGAGAAATATCAGGAAGACTGCTACAGGTTAAAGGAGTATTTCTTCGTGAAATTTTGATTTGAATCAAATCAAAATTTGGTTGGCGTATTTCTGAAGAGAAGAGAACTGGAAGTGATATTTCTATATTATTGTTACTTTTACATATTGCGGAATAAGATTTACCATTAACACTATCACTTTCAATTGTTATATGATCATACCCTTCTAAACTATCATTTAAACGAACTGATTCACACAAAAATAAAACATCAACATTATTTATAGATTGTTCGATATATGTTTTAAAAAGCCCTCCATCATTTACTATTCCTCTATTTTCATCTAATGATGCTGTTTTAAAACCATCATATTCTGTGTTTTCAACATCGAACCCACCAAATCCTTGAGTTCCCCATAAATCATTAAAAAATATTATTTGATATGTTTTGTCTATTCTGAAAACATCTTTCTTTTTAAGTTTTCCCCCAAATTTTTTTAAACGTTCTATCATCTTTTTTTGCTCTTTTACGTCCTTCACTGGAAATTCTCGTTCAGGATGATTAAATATTTCTTTATTACAAAAATCTTCTATTTTAGATATTACAGTAGTGAATATTGATGTCACTATGCTTATCATAGGGTCTACCTCTCCCTCTTGTAAATTCTTCTTCTTCTTTTGTTTGGCGGACGTTATTGTTTCATAAGTCCAACGAGCTTCTAAATTATTTTTGTCTTTGAAAAGTTGTCCATTATTATTATTTCTTACAGCTTCATTTACAGTTTCAACCCAAGCTTTTGTTATGTCTTCTCCATGTTCATTAAAAAATGTTTTGTACTTTGCTTGTTTACTTCCTGGTAATCCCTTTCCAGGTGCTGATAAAGCCATTGTGTTACCACATCTAAATGTAATCGGGGAAGAACCAGATGTAATCGGGGAAGAACCAGATGTAATCGGGGAAGAACCAGATGTAATCGGGGAAGAACCAGATGATAATAGCGTATGGTCAAATAACATTGAATGAGGGTCCATCTTCTCAAATCCTTCTTTTGGAGTCAATGAAAATGCCGGAATAAAAACTCTTTTTACTGGTGCTGTTGTTGCTGCTGCTGCTGGTTCTTTTGTGGCGGCACGTAGTCCTTTGAGTAAATCGGTCTTATGTTCGCTATGCTGGATTAACTGGGGTTTTGAAGGTTGAACAGACATTATATAATCAATATATATTTTATTAATTATACTAAAGTATTTATAATTTTCTGGTTCTTTTTTTTATGTTTTTTCTTCTTCTTCGTGTTTTACCATTTTTTGGTTTTATTATTTCATCCATAAATTCATCAAAACGTTTTTTATATGACTTACTATTTATAGCTGATACTTCTGATTGAGCTCTATCTAATAAATGTTGTTTTGTTTTAAATAAACTCTCAATAAATTTACTTGTATTATATTTTTGTAAAATATCAATTATACCCATATTTAAATTTATTGGTGTTTTTTTCGATGGACCAGGACCTCTTATATCACAACAAAATTTGCCTTTACCCCAAGCTTTCCAATCTTTTTCATTTACCTTTTTGTTTCTCATACAAAGTAGTAGTGAATAATCCATTAAATTATTATCTCGTAAAAATTTTGTATCTTTTTTCATTTGTTTTTTAATCTTAATTGCGTTATTAATATAAATTTTTGATTCTCCAAAATTATTATCCTTACCTATTTGGTTTATGGTTTGATTTTTAACAGTTCTTCTTCTATGAGAACCCTTTAAATCAAATATCCATGTGCCACTACTATAGGGGTTTAAATTGCGTTGTATTACATACACTATTCCATCTTTTTTATAAATACCATAAAATTTTGGTAATAATGTATTTTTATTTTTACTCATATATTTTGTATATTTATCCATTAATTCTTTTAATGAATGTCTGTCTCCTTTATTCATTTCTTTTACAAAAAAATATTTTGTTTTTGAAAACCACATCTTCATTCCACTTTTCCCACTTCCTACCACAAATGTTGTTTTAGACAATTCTTTTTTAAAAAAATCTTCACTTATTCCCCATAATTTTCTTAAATTCTTAAATCTTTTATTAAATTGCGGATATTTTTCAAGTTCTGGAGAAACATCTACAAAATTATTTAAATTCATATATAATATCTAAATATTTTTATATTCTAATAACCATATTGGAATTAAATAAACTACTGCGTTCATATTCATTAATGAAAGTATAAATGAAATAATCAAACTTATTTTTATATATAATTTGGGAATTTTGATAAAATGTCTTATTAATACTACAAATATTAATGCAAATATTGCTACTCTTCCAAATGGACATATTCTTAATCCATAATAATCACCAATTAAATGTTCAAACCACCAACCTTTTGGTGTATCAAATACATTGAAATCTATATTTGTTTTAAAAAATAAAAACATATAAATCAAATATATTGATTCTAAAATAGATATTTTTAAGGTACTCATTATTTTATATTTAGATAATATATATGTCAAATGATTTTAATTGGTTGGGTGTCTACAATTTGGACGGTTCGGTAAAAACTAAATCTGAACCAAAAAAGGGATTTTTTAGCGGTTTGTTTTCAACATCTCCAGAAAAAGCGGCAAGAAAAGCGGCAAGAAAAGCGGAAAAAGCGAGAAAAAAATCACAAAAACAAATAGCAAAAAATGTGGAAAACATAAAAAAGAAGAAAGAGAAGAAAGAGGAAAAATGTAAAAAAAAAGGTATGAGATTAAGTTTAAATGAGAGAGATTGTGAGCCAATTACACCACCTGGAAGCCCAACCGCTTACGGTAAAACACCAAGTGTTGGAAGAGATGGTGAAGGTATGGCGGAATATTTAAAAAGCTTAAGACTTGAGAAGCAAGCGCAGAATACAGGACCTAAAACTCATCCACCATCAGACGATGAATGGAGTGATGATGATGATGATACAGATGCTTATAGACGTGCAACACAAAGAGACTTAGGAAGAGGAGGAGGTAAAAGAAGAAGAAAACGCAGAAGAAAAACACGCAGAAAGAAAAAAAGAAAATCGCGTAGAAAATCTCGCAAAAGAAAAAGAAAAAGAAAAAGAAAAACCAAAAGACGCAGATAATTATATTTAGATAATATATAAATATGTCAGGAATTTTTAGTTTATTTTCAACATCTCCAGAAAAAGCAGAAAAAAGAGCAAGAAAAAAAGCAGAAAAAAGAGCAAAAATAGAAGCAAAAAAGGCAGCAAAAAGAATATCAACTCTTAAGGATTTGGATAAGCGTTCATACCGCGCCCACACCTCCGAACAGCTTGATCCAGAGGAGATAAAGGAAATATACCGTTTAAGTGATTACAAGAGAGCGGAGGTTGAAATGCCAGGAATTCAAAAGCGCTTGGCGGCGGCATATCCCAACTCCGCTCCACCAGAAAGAAGAAGAAATAGAAACCGAAGAAGAACAAGAAAAAGAAATACCAGCTTGGAAAGTGGGTTGGGACAACAGGATAAGTATCACGATTATACTGTTAGTGATACGCGACCAAAAGATAAGTATAATAATTTAATAATACCTCGTCCTCCTCCTCCCACAGTTCGTATGCGCATCCATGATTTTGAAAATCATATGGGCGGAAAAACAAGAAAACGCAGAAGAAAACGCAGAAGAAAACGCAGAAGAAAAACAAAAAGAAAAGGCAGAAGAAAAACAAAAAAAAGAAGAAAAAGAAAAACAAGAAGAAAAAGAGTCCGTGGCGGTGGGGAAAAAACAAAAAAATGCAAAAAATCAACAAAAAAATGCAAAACAAAAGAAGCTTATAAAAAGTGTGTAAACGCAGCAAAATTAGAACAAAAAAGAGTGAAAGAAAAAGTAAAATCAACAGTCGACGATAGGCTCCAACCCCAGCAACCCAGTGGGAATGAGAGTGGGTACCCCTCTGGTCGATGACGACAGTGGTTGTTTGTAAAAGAACTAAAAAAAGGCAGAAGAAAAAGATAAATATTTTTTAAATAATTATAGTTAGAGATAATTTAATTATAATTATTAGATGTCTTTGAATGTTCATCAAAAAATTTATGAGAAATTAGATTATTTTATAAAAGAAAGCAAAATCCCCCATATTATATTTTATGGACCATCTGGAAGTGGCAAGCGAACAATAATGAATAATTTTATTCAAAAAATTTATAATAATGATAAACAAAAGATAAATCAATATGTGATGTATGTAAATTGTGCTCATAGTAAAGGAATAAGATTTATTAGAGATGATTTAAAATTTTTTGCAAAAACAAATATACATAATAAAAATAATAATTTATTTAAAAGTATAGTTCTTTTCAATGCGGATAAATTAACAATAGATGCGCAATCAGCATTAAGAAGATGTATAGAACAATTCAGTCATACAACGCGTTTTTTTATTTTAGTAGAAAATGAAAATAGATTATTAAAACCAATATTATCGCGTTTTTGTAATATTTTTATACCTTATCCAATAATAGAAAAGGAAAAAATAAGTTTTCATAAATATAATAAAAAAAAAATAGAAAAACATATTTTTTTATTAAAAAGAAAAAGTTGGCTTCAAAAACAAATAAATAAAAAAGGAAATTATAATTCATTGCAAAAATGTAATAATTTTATTGATAAAATATATGACAAAGGGTATAGTGGTTTAGATTTATTAGAAATAATTGAAAATGATAAAACAAATAAAGAAAAATATTTATATTTAATTTATTTTGACAAAATAAGAAGTGAATATAGAAATGAAAAATTGTTTATATTTGTAATATTAAATTCATATTTTATGCGGAAAAAATTAAATTTAGAAAATATTTTAGAAATGTAAATGGATGATTATAATGTGAATGTTTTATCAGAAGCAAAGAGTGAGTATTCGTCACGTTTAGTAACAATAATGACTCCATTAATGTTAGAGGGTATAAAATCTATATTCAATGAAGCAATAAAATTATGTTTAGATAATGACGAAGACGAGAAATATTTAATGACATTTCAAAATTTTCTTTCTCGAGTGCCAAAATGGAATGAAACAATAATCCAAGAAGAAACAAAACGTATAGTTAAATCAAGTAGATGTGATTATTTAGAAGATTTATTAACATGTGTTCATATAACACAATTAAAAATTTTAACAAGTATCCGTGTATCTCAAAAGCAAAAAAAGATAGATATAGATATTCCGAAATTAGCAACATTTGTCCATAAATGTTATATAGCATATGCTCGTAAATTATATAGTAACGTATATTTATTTGAAAAGGATATTTTACCATTAAATTATCAAAAAAATATGAGAGAAGCAGAATTAATGTGTCAAGAATCAATATTAAATGTAATTAGAGAGAATATGCCGGTTGAAAAGATATTACGGGCATACATTGATGAGACAGTAGATGAGGAAGTAATAGAGGAAACAATAGAGAGGACGGTGAATGAAGCAGTAAAGAGGCAAATGGAAGAAGAGGCAACAGAGACAGAAAAATTAGAAAATAAAATGGAAGAAACAGGAATAACAAAAAATCAAGATACAGTAGAATTAGAGAAACCAAAATTAGAAAGTGTCTCAGAAAAGGTAGTAGAGGAACATGCAGGAATAATTGATAAAACAAAGAACTATAATACAATAAAAGAACATAATATAAATTTAGTAATAGAAACTCCCACAGTTGAAAAGCATGAATTACCAGTAGTGAAAGAACTGCCAAAAAAAGAAATACCAGTAGTGAGAGCAGTTCCAATAAAGAAAGAAGTAGTAAATAGATTAAAATTTAATGATAATGATTCAGTATTAGATATGGGTACAAATACATCATCTGAAATAGCAGCACCCAAAACTTTAGAAAGATTAGAAAAAATAGCAAAAGAAAATAATGAGAGAAGAAAAGAGGAAGAAGCCGCGTATGATGATGAAGATGACGAAGGTGAAGAAAAAATAAGAATTTTCGATGATGCAAATTTAGAATTAGATAAAATAGATGTTCATAATTTAAATAAAAAAATGAATTTAAAACCAGATCCAATTTTAGAAGATATTGAAGTTCTGGGATAATGCGTCCATTTATATAATTATTTATAAATAATTATATAAATGGGAAATTCATCATTTGTTACTGGCGTAGCAGTATCTACAGCTTATTTAATATTTCGCTTTATTGAGATGCGATTAATCTTAAAAGAAAATAAACCATTGAAAGTATTGGTAAGAGATACATTAATAGTATATTTAAGTGTATTATTAGGTAATTTTATAATGGAACAATTAGGAG
>Ga0209709_10003732_pt1 | contig 12524 bp, 15 predicted proteins | sample ArcticOcean_MG_C_2_FD_187435 | JGI IMG/M metagenome (GOLD analysis project Ga0209709, IMG submission 187435) | Marine microbial communities from western Arctic Ocean - ArcticOcean_MG_CB4_136 (SPAdes) (version 2) | ecosystem: Environmental > Aquatic > Marine > Oceanic | place: Arctic Ocean... | reverse complement strand
TGTGAATTAAGGGGCGATTCTACTACATTTATCAAGGTTAAGATTTATTCAGTATAACAAGGGAGTCTGCCCCCCAACCCACGCGAGCAGATTCACCATCTTCCAGTACGCGCCGACCAGCTGTGTTTCGCATTGAAATCGTCAAGGGAGACTTAAGTCCTTTAACTTGAACGGTGTAATTGGTCATGTCTCCAAAATATGCACCTTCAAGAATTACTCCGCCGATTTCAAACTCAGTACGATCCTGATCCTCAATCAACAATGTCAACATTTCGGGACGAATGCCTATGGTTACAGGCCCTGAATTCAGTGGAATTGGCATTTGATCCGGATTAACCTTCACGTTTCCCAAGATCCCCGCATCCACAGTTGTATTTTGGTCACCGTCTTTGAGCAACTGACCTTCAATAAAATTCATCACTCCAATGAATGAGGCTACTCTTTTGGATTTTGGTCTACTGTAAATCTCTTGTGGAGTAGCAATCTGAACGATTTGCCCCTCAAACATCACTGCTGTACGGTCACTCATGGTCAGAGCTTCCTCCTGATCATGAGTGACGAAGATGAATGTAATACCAACGCTGCGCTGCAAATGTCGCAACTCCACCTGCATTTGTTCCCTGAGATTCTTGTCAAGTGAAGATAGTGGTTCATCTAGCAACAATACCTTCGGTTTCATGATGAGGGAACGAGCCAGCGCTACTCTCTGCCTCTGACCACCAGAGAGAGCATGAGCCGGCCTTTTGTTATAATTATCCAAATCGACCAGATTCAACATTTCATCCACCCTGCGAGCAGTTTCATCCTTTCCGAGATTGAGACGTTTGAGTCCATAACCTACATTCTCTTCTACGTTGAGGTGGGGGAAAATGGCATAGGACTGAAAGACCATATTGGTGGGGCGCTCGTTTGCTTCCACTCCATCCATTTGGAAACCATCTATAGTAATATTTCCTTTTGTGGGTTGTTCAAAACCAGCAATCAAACGAAGCAGTGTGGTCTTTCCACAACCTGAAGGTCCTAATAGCGAAAAGAATTCACCTTCTCGAATTTGAGCACTCACTCCGTCTAAAGCTACAATTTCCCCAAAATGCTTAACGACTCCGTTCAATTCAACTATGATTTTTTTTGAATCTGTTTTAAGTTTTTTTGTCATGTTTAAATAAATTACCAAATTGTACATTAACTTGATCATCGGTTGTCCGATTCATACGTCTCCGGAAGAATTCCGCAAGCAAGAGCAGTATTAGTGAAAGTAACAACATTAAAAAACCAAGAGCCATCACCCCTGGAAGCTTTGCTGGAAAACGCAATTGCCCCCATATATATACAGGCAGCGTAGTTTCAGTTCCAGTCAGAAAGAATGCGATTATGAATTCATCAAGTGATATGGTAAAACCTATCAGAAGGCTGGCAATCAAGCCTGGTGATACCATTGGAAAAATTACTCGCTTGAAGGTACCAAATCTTGTTTCTCCTAGATCAAGCGAGGCTTCCTCAAGACTCATATCCATATTCGCAAATGCAGAGTTTAGGATAGCAATAGAAAATGGCGTACAGACCAAGGTGTGACCGAGGATCACGGTCCAAAGTGAAAGTGGCAAACCAAGCTGCATTAGGACAACCAGCAAAGCAACTCCTATAATTATTTCTGGAAGGAAGAGTGGTAGAATCAGGAACGATAATATACTCTTTTTCCCAAAAAATTCATAACGCGATGATGCGCGTGAAGCAAGAATCCCTAAACATGTGCTAAGGATGGAAGTGCTTATTGCTACAAATAAAGAGTTCTTTAGTGATTCTTGAAGATATGTTTCCTGAGTTAATCCGGCAAACCACTTAAATGTAAAACTATTCAAGGGAAAAGAGATAATGGTACTATCGTTGAACGCAAAAATTGGTAGCAACAATACTGGAGCATATAGGAATATCAGGTATGAGTAAGCAAATACCTTCAATGTGTTTTTATTACTTTTCATGATCCACGCTTTCTAAGCCAACGTCGATTGAGAGCTAAAAATACCAAAGAGATAATACTAACAATACCCATTGCAGAAACTGCGAGTGATGCCCCAAGAGGAGCATTGTTGGCCTTCATAAACTGGACTTGAATCATATTGGCAATCATCAAACCATCCTTTCCACCAACCAGTTTTGGTGTAACATAGTCTCCAATCGTAGGTATGAATATTATCAGTGCCGCCCCTACTACTCCTGTCATTGATAATGGCAGAGTTATCCGCAGGAAACTCTTCAGAGGGCCATCTCCAAGATCTGTCGCTGCTTCCAGGTAGCTTCGATCTATTTTTTCTAATGCTACATAAATTGGCAGAATCGCAAACGGTGCCCATGCATGTGTTAGTGTGATAATTACAGCATTTGCATTGTAGAGGATGAACGTCAACGGTTCTTCAATCACGCCCAGCCAATCCAATGCACTGTTCAGTACACCATTGTATCCAAGAATTACCTTCCATAGGAAAACCCGTAAAAGATAGCTTGTCCAAAACGGAATGGTTACAAGAAATAACCAAAGTGCCTTTCGGTTACCACCATGGAACGAAATAAAATATGCCATCGGGTAGGCCAGCATTACTGTTGCCAGTGTAACCGCCGCAGATATTCCAAGTGACCGAAGCATTAGATCCCTATACATAGGCTCTGTCCATGCTTCAATGTAATTATCCAGACTAAAACTGCGGTCAAGAACGAGATAATCCTGTGTCCAGAAACCCAGAAAAAAAATCAGGAGCATTGGTGCTGCAAGCAACAGCAAAGAAAAGCCAAACGGTAGCCCAATCAGAGTAAGTCCGCGGCTGGAATCACTGCTAAACCAATTTTTTACTCTATCCATCATGCCTCATTTGGGGATAATTTTCGTACCTAATTGTTACTTTCTGCTACCATGCCTCTGGGTGGCTCTATTTCCTGAGACATCACAGGGAGGATTTCACGAAGGGCATCGTGGTGGGTTCGCACTCCATACTCTAGATCAGAAAGCATGACACCTTCATAAGCACAAGACTTCATGGCTTCATACCACATGATGCTCAACTGCCTGTCCTCGGCCATAGCTGTCGCATCAATACGCTCTGATAAATAGCGAGCCAGTCGCATTGTTCTGTTCTCTTCTGCTCGCTTATATGCGGCACCCCTGATTACAGTCTCTTTTACCGAAAAGGGAATTTCCTGATAAAAAATCACCGAGTCGGGATAGAATCCCAAAACGAAATTAGGGAAAATACCTATGTACAGCCATGCCCTTGGAAGTTCATTGTATGGAGAAGTAAACTTGTCAATCATTTTTTTGTAATGACGTACACTCCAGAGCCTTCCAGACCCTTCATTAAAGGGGGCATAGGAACGGGAAACTCCGTTTACGAATGGTTCATCATAGTATTTATTTCCATATAAATCATTCAGGGATGGATGAGCCCGGGGTACATGGTAGCCCTCATTATCCACATCCCTGATAGACTTCCAGTTGATGTTCTCCGGAGAAGTACACTCTATTGGAGCCGTCTGTAAAAGGTCTACATGGAGGTATCTAGAGATTTCCTCATCAAACCTATCAAGCAAATTTGCTACAGAAGGCTGGGGTCCTGGCTTGAAGCGCACAAACACGAAGCCGTGCCAAATTTCCATTTCAAGCGGCTTAAGTCCCCATTTCTCGCGATCAAGTGCCGGGAAAGTACTTGCTTTGGCTGCACCTCGCAGGCTACCATCTAAGTTATAGGACCAGCCGTGAAACGGACAGCTGATTACACTCTTGCACATGCCCTCTGCTGAGTCGAGTACACGTGAACCACGATGTCTACAGACGTTGTGAAAGGCCCGGATCTTATTTTCTTCACCTCGAATAATTAAAGCCCGCTCTCCCACCAGATCAAAGGTTATGTAGCTACCCTTTTTAGGAATATCGCTCGTGTGACAGGCGATTTGCCAGTGTTTCCGGAAAAGTTCTTCAGCTTCCAGTTCAAATAACTCATCGTTAAAATATGTCCATGATGGTAACCCAGAACGATCCCAATTTGGGGGTGGTTTGAGTTCGGAATTTGGAATGTGTAAATTCATGTTTAATTTCGCTTCATCAAGATTTCAGTCTTTTAAAATGGACTACCCTTTGAGTAATTTCTCTTGGAGTGTATTGAAGGAGGCAGAGTCTGCCTGAGATAAATTTCAAATAGCTCTCGATCCACTCGGCATAATTTTATAATGTTACTCTCAGTTGTCAAGAGAAATTCTTCTTGTCAGACTAACCTCAAACCGTTCTCATCGAGTTCAATCTTCTTAACTAATTGCCTGCGTTTATTTTCAAAAACTCTATTGTATCAATCAGGAAACGTCACTATTCAACTTAATGAAAGCGAAGAAATTAAAAACCTTGCCAGAGGTCTATATTGGAAACGGCCGCACCCGTAATGTTGCGTTCTGCAAAATTTAAGATACCCCCATAGACGCCAGCAATAAATTATTTTATGGAAGTCCTTGGTAGCAAATGCGAATCAAATTCATGTAGTTCTGAAATTCTCCTGAGGAGCACAAAGCTGTATTTTCTAGCACCACTGAAAATAAAACTTTCCCAGATCAAGCACAATTTGTTTTTTCAGAACTCCTTTTGACTTGGCAAAATGCAGACTTTCTCTGAAAAAACTCTTGATGGTGTCAAGCATATCCTCGTAATCTGATTGTTAGGTGATTGTAAGTGATGTGCTGTTTTTGGAAAACATCAAAATCACCTGAACTTGATATTTCACAATCACTTTTGCCAGTTGCGGGTCAACTCGAAGAGCGGTAACATCATTGACAACCTTGCCTCCTAAAATTTGCAGATAGAATTCAAAAACCAGTAAACTCATTTGGATGATTTCATATTTATTTTCATCACAACCTGAAAGTTTAAACCAACATCATTGGTGTAAACTCATAAAATGGTAGGTCGAATTTACTTTGCAGGATTGTACCAATGTCGGTTGCCTTACAGAATCATTCTCTGTTGAAGTTGACTTTGCACTCAAGTGGACAGGCAATAGGCCAAAGCTTCTACCACTCCCAAATGACTAGTAAACGTTCAGGAATCTTGTTGATCCTCTGTATACAAAATGATGATTGGATTCTGAAACGACTCGAATCCGTGAATGAGCATATGGAAGTGTAATGGTAAGAGATCTGAGTTATCATAAAGCGAGTCAAATTTTCAAAAGAGGGGGCAACATTGTCATACAAAAATCTGGAGTTTGAAGCCATATGATGGTAACAAAATTTTTTCAAAAGTATCCGTATAAAGTCTTCCGATGACGACCAAATCTACCAGTGAACCAGTTTGGACCAGAGAACGTGCACTGACCCTAGCTGCATTAATTGGTTGCCTTTCCATCTACGGTATCACGATCAGTCTATTTACGCCGCTACTGTCGTTGATCCTGGAAGCACGTAGTGTCAGCAGTACACTAATCGGTGGGTTGGCCATGGCGGCTCCAGCGGGAATAATTATCGGCTCTTTTGCTGTTCCATGGTCTATGAGAAACATGGAAGCACGTAGTCTCCTCCTTGGCGGTGTGGCTTTTGAGATCTTACTCATTTTCGCTCTCATGAGTACGCAGTCGATCATAGCATGGTTTGCGATACGGTTCCTCGGCGGACTCGTAGGTTCGGTGCTGTTTGTTGTTACCGAGACTTGGATAATAGAAATAACACCCCGTGTACACCACGGACGTGTCATGGGTTTTTACAATACCACTCTGGCGTTAAGTTTTGCTCTAGGACCATTGATGCTTTCAATGACAGGCGCACAAGGCACACTCCCGTTTCTTGCCGGTATTGGCTTGATGGTTCTGGCTGGATTTCCTCTTCTATGGGCTGGACGCTATGTCCCAAATTCCAGCGACAATCCAGGCTTCGGTGTGGTTAGTTTTGCTTTCGTAGCGCCACTGCTTGCGTTGGCCTGCTTTGTGGTGGCTTTCAAGGAACTTGCAACTACAAGCCTGATGCCAGTCTACGGATTAAGGATTGGGATGTCCGAGTCTTCTGCGACTTTGATGCTGTTCTTTGGTGCAGCCGGTGGCGCATTGCTACAGTTTCCCATAGGTTGGGCTGCTGATCACTTTAATCCACGGAAGGTATTAGTAGCGTGTGCTCTGGCTGGGTTAGCCGGTGCAGCAGTCTGGCCGTTCGTTGTGGGCGTACCATTCCTTTTATGGACAACACTTTTTCTGTGGTGGGGGCTTTTTGCAGGTGTATACACAGTTGCCATGATTCTCGCCGGTCAATGGTTCAAGGGGGCTGAACTGGCTACAGCCATGGCCGCATTTGGAGTGTTTTGGGGTGTGGGGGCATTTGTCGGTCCAATGGCTGGGGGAGTAAGTATGGACCTGTGGAATCCATACGGACTACCCCTTACACTGGTGATCGTCGCAGGTCTTTTTTTCTTGATCAGCCTTTTCCCTTGGTTTTACTGTCTGCCAAAAATCGAAAAAATTTCATGAGCAAGTTCAGTGGATTATGATTGGAAACGACTTGTGACTAAAAGTATTATGATTACAGAAAATTTCAGCACTTATCAAAGTAATCACTCACTAAAACCCAAAGAAATTGGTATTTTATAATGATGGTAAACTATAAAATCTTATATCTCAAATAACTAAAAAGAAAGGTCCAAATGTCCAGTAGTCTGAGGGTTCTATTTTTAAGGAATGAAAATGAAGAATACAAATGGTTTCAGGATGGTGATGAAGATAAGGATGGAAAATATGTTGGTGAAATTGAATATGAAATACCAAACGGACAAGGAACCTACACTTTATCTGACGGATACAAGTATGTAGGAGAATGGAAGGATGGGAATGAACATGGGCTAGGGTCCCTCACTTTACCTGATGAGATGATGTATGAGGGAGAATTTAAGGATGGGAAACCTAATGGGCAAGGAACTGAAACTTATCATGTTGGGGGAACTTTTGTAGGTGAGTTTGAGGATGGAAAAAAGGATGGTCATGGGACATTCACTTTTCCTGATGGAAGAAAATATGTGGGGGAATGGAAAGGTGGAAAAATAAATGGTCAAGGAACATTCACCTGGTCTAATGGAGAGAAGTTCGAAGGAAAATTTAAGGATTGGAAATATCATGGGCAAGGAACCTACACTAATCCTGATGGTAAAAAATATGTGGGGGAATACAAGGATGGAGAATTTCATGGTCAAGGGGCATACACTTGGTCAGATGGGACAAAGTATATAGGGGAATGGAAGGACGGGGTATTTCATGGTCAAGGAACCCTCACCTCACAGGATGGTAGAAAAGAGGTAGGTGTGTGGAGAGAAAGTCAACCTTGGAACAGCATAGAATATGACAAAAACGGAAACACCATTGGAAAGTGTGTGAATGGAGTGGAACAACAATGATTCCGTAAAACCATCTCCATCATCTCCTGTGAGTAACTCCCCACTAACTCTTCGCAGTCAGATAACCCTGATATGAAATTGGTTATTTTTACTATACGATTTTGGATGCATCAAAACTTGGAAAAAAACTTTCTAAATCTTGACTACCATTTTTCTTGACTATTATTTGATAAACATCACCTTTTATATTTCCATCACTCCAACTGGTTTTATCAATCAATTTCATTCCATTTCTTTCGTAAAATTTCTTTGCACGATCATTCTCACTTCTTACATTGAGATAGATGGCACCAGATGCATGAGGTAATAGACTAATGTAATTAAAAAACTGATTCAGAATTTTTGATGCACTACCATCATTTTTTGTAGTTAATATCTGGTTAAGATGACAATCTGACTTTTGTGATTTTGTTATGTTACCAATCTGGGTTGTCCTTTGATGGATTTTGAAAATAATGACTACACCATCAGTATAGATACATTCATTTTGTTGAATACTTCTAAGTAAGTAACCCATTCGAATATGTGGAAACAGTTTCCGATTCTTCTTAAATAAATTGGAAATTTCAAGAAAATCATCCTTAATTGCAAACTTCATATACAGAAAGAGATTTGGTGATTTTTGATTATTTGATTGTTGATCATCTTATTACAATTTCAGAATCAAGACAAACGTTATCAATAATTCTGCACTATCAATTCTGGTACAGATTTCCTCCACAATCTTCCCAACACCATTGTAAATCAAATCAAATGATGGTATATATTGGATTCTCCTAAACCAACCAATTAGAAAACCAACTAGGATAATTTCGGATTATATTAATGCAGTTTTAATACTTTTGAAAAAGAAGAAGAAGGAATCATGAAAAATCTCAGAGTGACCATAAAGGACGATAGTGGAAAAAAATGTTCAATAGAGAACATACTAACCTTCCAGAAACACCTTCAACTCTTCCATAAAACAGGAGACCGCATCCATGAAGAGAACGGACACTATTTCATGGTGAACGATTCCTTCCGTCAGAAGATAGATACATTGGTGAGAGAACTATCTGGATAATGGAAGAGACATAGGAAATAAGTGGAGTCTAAACTCATTTCATAGGAAGATAAACTGTCCTTGACTTGGGGTCCACTTCACTTTTCGTTACCAAAATAAACAATCTTCAGTATCATTCAATTAAAGACTTACTTAGAAAATTCCCACCTTCTTATGTAACTGAACAAATAAAGATTGTATATTCAACCAAAACATAATAAATTTTCTCCAGTATGTGTTTTCACTCATCTTCTTTAGTGAATCATATAAAATTGTAGAAACCGAATAATTTGCAACATGCTCACGCTCTATTACTCCGAAAAATCCTGCTCCTTTGCGCCACATATTTTGCTGTATGATACTGGAGCCGATTTTGTTGCCAAGCGGATTGATTTTGATACGGGGGAACAGAATTCGCAGGGCTACCTGTCAGTTAACCCCAAAGGACGGGTACCAGCACTAATGACACCAGATGGCATTTTGACAGAAAATCCTGCGATCTTACTTTACATTGCGCAAATGTATCCTGAAAAACAGTTGGCACCAAAGGAGCCATTTGCATTAGCCAAGGCGCAGTCCTTTAATATGTATATTGCGTCAACTGTGCATGTTGGCCATGCTCATAAAATACGTGGATCAAGATGGGCGGACGATAAAACGGCTCATGTCAGTATGGCAGACAAGGTAGCCCAGAATATGGGAAGCTATGCAAAAGTGATCGAAGAGCATTATTTTGTCGGCCCTTGGGTGCTTGGTGAGCAATATTCCATGTGTGACCCTTACCTTGCACTTGTAACACGCTGGCTTCACCCTGATGGCGTGTTGCTGGATAATTTCCCAAAACTGAAAGCGCACGATGTCCTTATGCGCACTCGATCATCAATGCAGTCAACCTTGCCGATTTATCCATGATTTTTATTCAGATAATTTTGAGAATTTTGTGATCCCAAAGACCGTCCTTTCAGTTGCCTTATTAAACAATCTTAAGTCTTAATCTCTACAATTAGCGTATTCTTTAGCTAATATTTAAAGTGTAAATTAACGGGAAAGATTAATAGATTAAAAATTCCAACTTTCCTGGCCGTTCAGCAACAAGAGAGACGTCATGGATAAAGCATATGTTCACGGATATGATTTAAGAGAAAACAGGCGTCTGCAAGATCAAGCAAATACTTTGGTTGAACTCTTACATTCGGACACATCTTATCCTTCCGGAAGCAGGGTTTTGGAAGTAGGATGTGGAGTTGGCGCTCAAACGGTTACACTTGCCCGCAACAGCCCGAATGCTTCTTTACTTTCTATCGATATATTCGAGGAATCTATTACAGAAGCCAGAGGAGCAGTAGAATCCAATGGCTTAAGCAACGTTCAATTTCTTTGTGCCAACATTTTCAATTTGGACTTAGAGACGGAATCTTTTGACCACGTCTTTGTGTGTCATGTTTTGGAACATCTTTCTCAACCAGATAACGCCTTGGCTATCCTGCAAAGTCTTATAAAAGTCGGCGGGACAATCACTGTTATCGAAGGAGACCACGGATCGACCTATTTCTATCCTGACAGTGAAGCAGCGCAAAAAGCTATTCAATGCCAGGTAGAATTGCAAAAACGTACGGGTGGGAATGCCAATATTGGCAGAGAGCTATATCCTCTCTTAAAAGCTGCGGGTTTCAGTTCTGTAAACGTTTCTCCGCGAATGGTTTATGTTGATTCAAGTAAGCCTGGGCTTGTGGAAGGATTCACAAAGAACACTTTCACGGCAATGATTGAAGGTGTCCGTGAATCCTCTATTGCAGCCGGATTAATTGGTGAAACAACTTTTGATGAGGGAATTAGGGCGTTGTACAGAACAACAGAACAAGATGGGGTTTTTTGCTACACGTTTTTTAAAGCAATTGGAACAAAACGATAAAGTACCTAAACAAATTACTTCCCCTTACCTTAATAAACAATCTTCCGTCTAATTCAATAAAGACTTAACTAGAGAATTCATTCCTTTTTATAGAACCGAGAAAAAAAGATTGTATATTGGACCAAAACAGAATATTGTCAGCTCATAACCTTTTAATAATGGTTATTTAAGATTTACCTTAATTGAATAATTTATAATATAAAGAATGCTTATGATCTGGCACATGGAACATCGTCATACTGGTGAAACCTGCTTTTCAGGGGATGAAGCCAAAAAAGCACTCTGGGATCAGGCTATAGAATCGGCCAAAGAAAATGGTGTCACAGTCCTTCAATTTCTTGTGAATGCTTCTGCACATCGGTTTTTCTTTGTTATTGAAGCGCCAGATTATGATTCCATAGAGAATACTTTCGGACGCTGTAAGACCTTAGGTGAAATGGAAATTACACCTGTAAAAAAATGGTAATTTTCAACGATTTTTGCTGAGATATTTGGACAGAGATGAACTGAAGTGGATCACAAGTCAAGGACAGTATTTCTTATGAATTAAGGTATACTTTAGTTTGTCTTTCATTGTATTATTCATGCTGACTTCTTAGCAACTTTTCTACCCCAAATAAATCTCTGCAGGCGTTTTTCCTAACAGGGATTGATGTGGTCTCTCAAAATTGTAAAACTCAAAAAATTCTTTTAACCCTGAGAATAATTCCGGAACAGATTCAAACTCCTCCAGAAAGATCTTTTCGTACATTACTGATCTCCATAAGCGTTCTATGAAAATGTTATCCATGCAACATACATTACTGTCCATACTGATTTGAATGCCATGGTCTTTGAGTACACACTATTTGCAAAAGTACCAAAAATAATTCTCGGTCTTGAAGAATCAAAGTGTATATTTAACCTCAGTGAATTCTGATTTTATAAAACTTTAGAAAACGGACATCAAGCATGAACAAAATCACTCGAATAAAAACTGGTAACCGTATGAGTCAAATTGTGATTCATAATGATACTATCTATCTTGCTGGTCAGGTAGGTAACCCAGGAGATGGAGTAGCTGAACAAACTAAAACTTGCCTTGAGAAAGTTGAGGCATTACTAAATGAGGCGGGTTCAGATAAAACACGAATTCTGCAATCCACTATCTGGCTCGACAATATGGCGGATTTTGGAAAAATGAATGAAGTTTGGGATGCTTGGATAACACCTGGAACTTCTCCGGCACGTGCATGTGGTGAAGCAAAACTTGCTTCGACAGAATACAAAGTTGAAGTGATAGTGGTCGCTGCTCGTAAATGAAACTTTTTCAGATTTATTATCTTGCCCAACTGATAAGTTCTTACAGAAAGTAATTTAAATAAATGGAAAAATTCATTTCATAATAGGAAAAAATACACTAATTAAAGAAAATAAATAATCCTATATAGTATCCTATAAGCCGTAACAATTATTGTTAAGAGTTTTTTATATAATTTCAAATTCACAATAAAAATAGTATCTAAGGACTAAAATCCATGGCGCACATATCTACAATGGAAAAACTGGGTATTCCTGCACCTAGTTTTATTCTTCCAAATTTGAATGCAGTGGTCAAAGGTCAAACAGTATCTTTGGAAACTTTTGAAGAATATCCTGCTTTGTTGGTTGTATTCATTTGCAATCACTGCCCTTACGTAGTTCATATTAGAGATTCATTTGTAAGTTTTGTATCTGAATATGATGAGAAAGGTCTTGGTGTAGTAGCAATTAGTTCAAATGATGTTGAAAATTTTCCTGATGATAGCCCTGAGCAAATGACCGAGGATGCTGTAAAATTTTCTTACCCATTCCCTTATTTATTTGACGAGAGCCAGGAGATAGCTAAAGCATATCGGGCAGCATGCACCCCAGATTTTTTTCTCTACGATAGAAAACGTACTTTAGTTTACAGAGGCCAGTATGATTCAAGTCGACCAAAAAATTCCGAACCTGTAACAGGTAAAGATCTACGTATTGCGACAAATGCTTTGATTCAGAATTCCATTATACAAACAGAACAGAAGCCAAGTATGGGATGTAATATTAAATGGAAAAAAGGTGGAGAGCCTGATTACTTCGCGACCTAAAGCGCAGTAAGAACTGCCTAAAAAATGATAATTAGTTGTACATATAGGTGACTATAAGCC
>Ga0209709_10003726_pt1 | contig 12544 bp, 14 predicted proteins | sample ArcticOcean_MG_C_2_FD_187435 | JGI IMG/M metagenome (GOLD analysis project Ga0209709, IMG submission 187435) | Marine microbial communities from western Arctic Ocean - ArcticOcean_MG_CB4_136 (SPAdes) (version 2) | ecosystem: Environmental > Aquatic > Marine > Oceanic | place: Arctic Ocean... | reverse complement strand
TTTTCCTAAATTTTCTTCACAAAAAACTTTTAAAAAATTTATTTTTTTAATATCATTAACATCTTCGCTGACTATTTCTAATAAGCCCATATATCTGACTGGGTTAAAAAAATGAGTAATACAAAAATCTTTTTTATCTTTATCTGACATTTTTTCAGACAATACTTTTAAAGGAATTGTCGAAGTGTTAGATGAAATTATTGAGTTTTCTTTTCTTGCTTTTAATATTTTTTTATAAAGATTATGTTTTATATCTATTCGTTCGACTACTGCTTCAACTATCCAATCAGCTTTACCAACTAAATCAAAATTATCATCTATATTTCCTACTTTGATATTATCAATTTTACTTTTATCAATTAGCAATGGTGGTCGCGATTCAAATATTTTTTTTTTTGCCTTTGCTGAAATTTCTGTTTTTAAGTCTAATAATGTAACCGGAATATCAGCATTACATAATTGTGCAGCTATGCCACTTCCCATGGTTCCTGATCCAATGACTACTACATTTTTTATATTCATCGGAATAGATACTATTTAAGTTTTGAAATTATTGCATCCCCCATTTGTGAGGTGCTTACTTCTTTTGTTCCTTTTGATAAAATATCTTTAGTTCTTAAACCATCATCAAGCACTTTTTGAACCGCTTGATCTAGGTTTTCTGCTTCTGTTTCTAAATCTAAAGAATATCTCAGAGCCATAGAAAAACTAAGAATAGTTGCTATTGGATTGGCTGTTTTAGTTCCTGCTATATCTGGTGCTGAACCATGTATAGGTTCATACATTGCTCTCATTTTTCCATTCTTATCTTTTGCCCCTAATGAAGCTGATGGTAATAAACCTAATGATCCAGTCAACATTGCTGCCTCGTCAGATAAAATATCTCCAAATAAATTATCTGTCACTATTACATCAAATTGTTTTGGATCTCGTAATAATTGCATAGCACAATTGTCTGCTAGCATATGACTAAGTTCTATATTTGGATATTCTTCATCTTTAACTTTCTGAACTTCTTCTCTCCAAAGAATACCTGATTCCATAACATTTGATTTTTCACAAGATGTAACTTTTTTTTTCCTTTTTTGAGCAAGTTCAAACGCAACTTTAGCAACTCTAATTATTTCGCTGGTAGTATAAGTATGTGTGTTGATGCCTTTTCTTTCTCCATTTTCTATTGGTTTTATACCTCTAGGCTCTCCAAAATATATTCCGCCAGTAAGCTCTCTGACAATCATAATGTCTAAACCAGAAACAATTTCTGGTTTTAAGCTAGAGGCATCCACAAGCTGTTTAAAGCAAATTGCAGGTCTGAGATTTGCAAATAACTTTAATTCTTTTCTTAACTTTAAAAGTGCTCTTTCTGGTCTTTTTGAAAATTCTAAGTTATCCCATTTTGGCCCTCCTACAGCACCTAGCATTATCACTTCTGATTCTAAAGCCTTATAAAAAACTTCATCAGTAATTGGGCTCTTGTATTTTTCGTATGACGCTCCTCCTACTAAACCTTCTTCAGTTTCAAAATCTAATGATTTTTTTTTATTAAACCATATAATAATTTTTTTAACTTCAGCAATAACCTCAGGTCCAATGCCATCACCTGGTAGTAATAAAATTTTTCTTTTTTTTACTTTAATCATTACAATTTATCCATGGCATATTTTTTTTAATATCATTTTCATATGATGATATTTTTTGCACTTTTTCTAAAGATAATGCAATATCATCTAAACCTTCTAACAAGCACTTTTTTTTAAATTGATCAATTTCAAATTTAATACTTTTGTTGCCAAAAGTAATTTCTTGGTTTTCTAAATTTATTTCTATACTTTCTTTTCTCTTAGAATATTGTGCAAGTTCTTCAATTTCTTTTTCACTTAAAATAATTGGCAACATGCCATTTTTAAAACAGTTATTATAAAAAATATCTGCAAAACTTGAACTTATTACACATTGAATTCCAAAATCCAGCAAAGCCCATGGCGCATGTTCTCTTGAAGATCCGCAGCCAAAATTTTTACCTGCTAATAAAATTGGTGAACTATTATAAGGTTTATTATTTAGTTCAAAATCTTCATTTATTTTACCATTTTCTTCATAACGCATTTCAAAAAAAAGACTTTTACCTAGACCAGTTCTTTTTATAGTTTTTAAAAATTGCTTAGGAATTATCATATCAGTATCAATATTTATCATTGGTAGTCTTGCTGGTATTCCTTTTAAAATATTAAATTTTTTCATATTAATCCTGAATTTTTCTAACGTCTATTAAATGACCGGCAATAGCCGCTGCCGCTGCCATGGGTGGGCTTACTAAATGAGTTCTTCCTCCACGTCCTTGTCTCCCCTCAAAATTTCTATTTGATGTTGAGGCACACCTTTCCCCAGGCTTAAGTTTATCGTCATTCATAGCTAAACACATTGAACAACCCGGTTCTCTCCAATCAAATCCTGCATTTTTAAATATTTTATCTATTCCCTCTTCTTCTGCTTGCTGTTTAACAAGTCCAGATCCCGGAACTACCATAGCATTTACATGTGATGCAATCTTTTTTCCTTTTATAACATTGGCAGCATCTCTCAAGTCTCCTATTCTCCCATTGGTGCAGCTGCCAATAAAAATTCTATCAACTTTTATATCAGTTATTTTCGTATTTGGTTTAAGCCCCATGTAATTTAAAGATCTGCTCATTGCTTTTTTTTTATCTTCATCTTTTTCTTTATCTGGATTTGGAACATTACCTGTTATTGCAACTACATCTTGCGGTGACGTTCCCCAAGTAACCATTGGAGTAATTTCACTGCCTATTACTTCAACCTCTTTATCAAATTTAGCTTCTGGATCAGTTTTTAGTTTAGACCAATATTCAACAGCCTTTTCCCAGTTTATTTCTTTAGGTGACATGGGTCTATTTTTTAAATAATCAATTGTTTTTTCATCTGCAGCAATTAATCCTGCGCGAGCACCTGCTTCAATAGACATATTACAAATTGTCATACGTTGCTCTACATTTAAATCTTCTATTACAGATCCAACATATTCAATGACCATGCCGGTTCCACCAGCAGTTCCAATAATGCCTATAGTTTGTAAAATCACATCTTTTGATGTTACGCCTGTTGATAATTTTCCCGTTACATTAACACGAAAATTTTTTGATTTTTTTTGTATCAAAGTTTGAGTTGCTAAAACATGCTCAACTTCTGAAGTTCCAATTCCGAAAGCTAATGCTCCAAAAGCTCCATGCGTTGCTGTATGGCTATCGCCACAAACAATTACTGTACCTGGTTGCGTGAATCCTTGTTCAGGACCAATAATGTGGACAATGCCCTGTCTTTTGTCATTCATTCCAAAAAGTTTTATACCAAACTCATTGCAATTTTTTTCAAGGGTCTCTACTTGAATTCTAGAATCTGTATCGTTAATACCTTTTAGTCGATCAGATGTAGGAACATTGTGGTCAGCGACAGCTAAGGTTAGATTAGGTCTTCTCACATCTCTTTTTGTTAATCTCAATCCTTCAAAGGCTTGTGGGCTAGTTACTTCATGAATAAGATGTCTATCAACATACAATAATGCTGTTCCGTCATCTTGTTGGTGAACCACGTGCTGATTCCAAATTTTGTCGTATAGAGTTTGGGGCATTATAGAAAAAACTTATTTTTTTTCTTTTTTTAATTCTTCTTTTGTTTCTAAATTGACTTTAGAAGTTATAGTTTTAGATTTAGTTGTTAATTTTTTTTCATTAACAGTAGTATTTGTTGCTGGTTGATTTTCAAGTATTTTTTCAGAAACATCTACACCAATTTTTTTTTTAATTTTTTCTACAATTCTAGCTGATTTACCTTTTCTCTCTCTTAAATAATATAATTTTGCTCTTCTTACTTTTCCTGATCTGATGACTTTAATAGATCCAATAATAGGACTATATAAAGAAAAGGTTCTTTCAACACCCTCTCCGAATGAAATTTTACGAACAGTAAATGATGAATTGATATCTCTATTTTTTTTTGCAATGCAAACTCCCTCAAAATACTGAATCCTTTCTCTTTTTCCCTCATAGATTCTTACGCCTACTTTAAGGGAATCTCCTGCAAAAAATTCAGGTATTTTTTTTTCTGCTGAAATTTTTTTAACAATACTTCTATTAATATCTTCTATATTTTTCATTTTTTTTTATATTTTTTCCATAAATCTGGACGCCGGCGACGTGTTATATCCTCTGATTGAGTTAAACGCCAGTCCTTAATTTTAGCATGATCTCCAGATAATAGCACTTCAGGAACATTCTTTTTTTCCCATTTTTGAGGTTTTGTATACTGAGGATACTCTAATAAATTTCTTTCAAAAGTCTCTTCGGTGAGTGAATTAGAGTTGCCGAGTACACCTGGTATTAATCTAACTATCGTATCAATCACTAATAAAGCTCCCACCTCTCCACCTGATAATATAAAATCACCAATGCTAACTTCTTCTATGTTTCTCGTTTCTATCAATCTTTGATCTATTCCTTCAAAGTGACCACATATGATGTTTATATTTTTATCCATAAATTTCTTGGCACATGTTTGATCAAATTTTTTTCCTTTGGGAGATAAATAAATAATTGGTTCGTCAGCATTAGAAATATTTTGATCTAAAGAATTAGCTATTACATCTGCTTTAATTAACATACCACTTCCACCTCCGTAAGGAGTGTCGTCGACAGTTTTATGTTTGTTATCTGAATAGTTTCTTATATTCACAACTTTTAGTTCCCACAATTTTTTTTCTAGTGCTTTTTTACAAATTCCAATACCTAAAGTTCCTGGAAATAATTCTGGATATAAAGTAAATACTCTTACTATCCACATTTATTCTTTCTTTGGCTCTTCTTTTTTAACTTCTTCTTTTGGCGCCGCTACTTTAGGAGCTTCTTTCTTTGGCTCTTCTTTTTTAACTTCTTCTTTTGGCGCTGCTACTTTAGGAGCTTCTTTCTTTGGCTCTTCTTTTTTAACTTCTTCTTTTGGCGCTGCTACTTTAGGAGCTTCTTTCTTTGGCTCTTCTTTTTTAACTTCTTCTTTTGGAGTCACCACTTTAGGAGCTTCTTTTACCCCTTCGGATTCAGACTTATCTTTTTTTCTATCTTTTTTCGGTATAGCTTTAATAGGATTATTACCTTTAGGAGGCATTGGGAAAATTTCTGCTTCACCTAATATTCTAGAAACTCTTAATGTTGGTTTTGCACCTTTGCTTATCCAATGTTTTATTCTATCTACTTCTAAATTAATTCTTTCTTTTTTTGTTTTTGGTAACAAGGGATTAAAAAAACCTACTTTTTCAATAAATCTTCCATCTCTAGGAAATTTACTATCTGCGATTACAATCTTATAAACCGGTCTTTTTTTTGCTCCACCTAATGACAATCTAATTTTAAGCATTTATTTTCTTCCTTTTTTTTATTTTAGTTGGTTAAAAATTTCTGGCGACATTCCACCTTTAGAATCGCCTTTTGACATTTTTTTCATCATGTTGGTCATCATTTTAAACTGCTTTAGCAATTTATTTATAGTGGAAGAATCTGCTCCTGATCCACTAGAAATTCTTTTTTTTCTTGAAGTATTAATTATCTTTGGGTTTAATCTTTCTTCTTTAGTCATTGATAGAATAATTGCTTCATTAGTTTTGATTATGTTTTCATCAATATTAGCATTGTCCATTTGTTTTTTAATTTTAGATACGCCAGGAAGCATTGACAATACTCCTTCCATACCACCCATTTTTTTCATCTGTCTCAGTTGAGCTAAATAATCTTCCATAGAAAAAGATCCTGATTTTAAATTTTCTTCTGTTTTTTTTAAATCTTCACGATCGCTGTCCTCTGAAGCTTTTTCAACTAGAGAAACAATATCTCCCATTCCTAAGATTCTGTTAGCTATTCTATCTGGATGAAAAACATCTAATTTTTCAATTTTTTCACCTGTTCCAATAAATTTTATTGGAGCATTAGTTGCAAACTTCATGCTTAATGCTGCACCACCACGTCCATCACCGTCCAACCTAGTTAATATTATTCCTGTTAAGTCCACTGCTTTTTTAAATTCTAATGCAACATTTACAGCAACTTGCCCAGTTAAAGAGTCTGCTACCAGTATTGTTTCAATTGGTTTTGCTAAAGATTTAATTTCTTTAAGTTCTGTCATCATAGCAAGGTCTACTTGTGTTCTTCCCGCTGTATCAAAAATTATAACATCAGCTCCATTTAAATTGGCTGCATTTAGAGCTCGTTTAACTATACCATTGGGTAACTGACCCTTAACTATTGGTAAAGTTTGTATTTGATTTTTTTCCCCCAATATATTTAATTGTTCTTGTGCTGCTGGTCTATAAACATCCAAGCTGACAAGAAGAGATTTTTTATTATTATTTTTTTCAATGTATTTTGCTAACTTAGCAGCTGTAGTAGTTTTTCCAGACCCTTGTAATCCAACTAACATAAAGCATGCTGGAGGGACTGCATTTAAATTCAATTCAGATTTCGTATCTCCTAAAAGTTTAACAATTTCATCAAATACAATTTTAATTATCATTTGACCGGGTGTAGTTGATCTAATTATTTCTTGACCAATAGCTCTAGGTTTTATGTTTTCTATCAATTTTTTTGCAACAGGTAAGGCTACATCAGCTTCTAGAAGAGCTTGACGCATTTTACGTAATCCTTCATTAACCTGCGTCTCATTGAGCGAAGGCGCCTTTTTTAAGGAACTAAAAATTTCTTCAAACTTATTTGTTAAATTTTCAAACATAATTCATTTTTCCAACAAAAATCGCACTAGTGGGCGAACCCTCGCTGACTAGTGTCGATCCCTTTGTTTCCAAAGGCACCGCAAAAACTTTATTTTGCGGGAATACCTGACAAAGTACATATTGAGGTTCAAAAAGTCAATAAATAAAGATAAAAGTTAAAATATGAATAAATTTGACGCTTATAAAATGGATGGGTTAGGTAATGACTTTATAATTTTTGATAAAAGAGAGAAGTCTATTTTACTTAGTAAAAACCAGATAAAAAAAATTTCAAATAGAAATCATACTGGATGTGATCAAGTTATTTTTATTGCTAGAAATAAAAGTGGTGACCCTTTATTAGAATTTTATAACTCAGATGGTGGAGAAACTGCAGCGTGTGGTAATGGAAGCAGATGTGTAGCTTTTTTGCTGATGAAAGAAAGTAATGAAAAAAAAATAACCTTGAGGACTAAATTTGGAATTCTAAGAGCAGAGTTAAATAATGACAATCTTATAAAAATTAATATGGGCTCTCCAAATTTTGTATGGCATAAAATACCATTAGTGAAAGAAATGGATAATAAAAATTTAAAAATAAAAATTAATAGCATTGATGGAAAAGAGGTTGTGGGAGGCTTTTCTTTAAGTGTAGGCAATCCACATTTAATTTTTTTTGTAGAGGACTTAAATAAATTTGATCTAAATAAAATTGGACCTCAATTAGAAAATCATAACTATTTCCCAGAAAAATGTAATATTACGTTAGCAAGTGTAATAAATAAAAAATATATTAAAGTGAAAGTCTGGGAGCGTGGTGCGGGTTTAACTCGTGCATGTGGAACGGCAGCATGCGCAACAGCTGTATCTGGCTCAATTTTAGGATTGAATGATAGGTCTGTAGACATAGAATTTATAGAAGGCCTATTAAATATAAATTGGAAAGAAGATAATAATATTTACATGACAGGTAAAGTTTCTAGAATAAAAAAAATTGTAATCAATATTTAATTATGAGTATTTTAGACAAATTTAAATTAGGTTTGAGTAAAAGCTCAAAAAATTTATCGTCTGGTTTAAATAATTTAATTCTAAAAAAAAAAATTGATAGTAAAAAAATTAGTGAGTTAGAAGATTTTTTAATTGAATCAGATGTCGGTGTTGAATCTGCAAAAGAATTGTGTGATAAACTTGAAAAGATTAAAGTAAACCCAAAAAACTCTGAAAAAAATGAGATTTTTAAAATTTTCTCAAATTATGTATCTGAAATACTTAAACCGCTAGAAAAAAAATTAGAAAATATAAATCAAAATAAACCAAGTGTAATTTTAATAGCGGGTGTTAATGGCGTTGGGAAAACTACTACCATAGGAAAGTTGGGTAAAATTTTAGGAAAAAATAACAAAAAAATAATTTTTGGTGCAGCAGACACTTTTAGAGCTGCCGCAGTAAGTCAACTAGAAGCTTGGGCTAGTAAAGTTAATGCAGAAATTATTAAATCTGATGAAGGAGCGGACCCAGCTTCAGTTGCGTATAAAGCTTTGGATTATGCTAAAAAAAATAATTTCGATTATCTTATTATTGATACAGCAGGAAGATTACAAAATAAAAAAAACTTAATGGATGAATTTAAAAAAATTATAAATGTTATAAAGAAAATTGATATAAATGCACCACATGAAATTTTTTTAATACTGGATGCAACAACTGGACAGAGTATTATAAACCAAGTTGAAGAATTTAAAAAAATATCCAAAATTACTGGAATTATAATGACCAAATTAGATGGAACTGCAAAAGGTGGGATATTATTAGCGTTAGGTAAAAAATTTAAATTGCCAATAATTGCTTTGGGGATGGGTGAAAAAGTAGATGATCTCCAAGTCTTTGATGCAGAGCATTTTGCAAAAGCGCTGATGTTAAATGAAACTAATTTATAAGATTGATTGAAATTAAGGGTTTATAATAAGAACATTTATAGGTTGAATTTATATTTTTATATCCGCAATCTTTTAATAGAGATGAAATAAATAATCTGTATTTATTATTTAAAGATAGTTTTTCGAGTTTCTTGTGTTTAAGATTAAACTTGAAATTAGATCTAATAAATTTTACACCACTAATCATAATTAAAGTTTCGTTATCATTTAATAAATAATATGCATAGTCTTCAGGAAAAATTGGTAAGTTATTAACTAGACTTAAACTTTTAGCTTTTTGAGGAAACCAATCATATGTAATCACAGGAGCTATTTTTCCATTACTATTATTTAAAATATACAAATCTTGAGGATAATCAGTAATATAATTAAATTCTGCACCTCTTGCTAAAACAGCCTTATCTCTAGACCTAAAAAATAAAGTAAATTTTTTGTCATGTGATAACATTTTTCCAATATTAAAAACTTCTTCTACATCCTGCTTGTATGGATTTGACTCATTTGCATTTACCAATATGTTAAAAAATAAATTAAATAAAATAAGATGGAGTATAATTTTTTTCATAGAAAAAATTTAATCTTCATTTGTGAAACTTGTTTGTTTAAATTGTGACCTAATTTAAGCTATAAATAAATTTTTTTAATACTTTTAAGAGGTTATTGTTATATTCCATCATATGATTGTCGTAATCAGAAAAATAAAAATATTTAGGTTCGTTTGCAAGTTCATAAATTTTTTTTCCCATATAAAAAGGCACGATATTATCAACTTTACCGTGCATAACTAAAATTGGGATTTCTATATTTTTAATCTTTTGATCACTTTCATACTTATCCTTAAGTAAAAATCTTACTGGTAAATAAGGATATTTATTTTTGCCAGCTGCAATCATCGATGTAAATGGAGACTCTAAAATAATTCCAGCAAATTTTTTATTTTGTCCTATTTCTATCGCCACACCTGCACCTAATGATTCGCCGTAAATAATTATATCTTTTTCTTTAACACCAATAGACTCAAGCCATCTAACTGCACTTCTTGCATCCTCATATAGTCCCGTCTCAGTTGGCTTTCCTTTGTTGCTACTAAACCCTCGCCACGAAAGAAGAAGAAAATTTACATTTATATTATTAAAATGGTTAATTTTATGAATTCTATTTTCTAAAGATCCGGCGTTTCCATGTAAAAAAAGGATTGTTTTATGTTTTTTTAAATTTTTATTGTGAAACCAGGAAAGAAGTTCTATTTTATCTTGTGTTTTAATTATTACTTTCTCAACTAAGACTGAAATTTTATCTCCGGAATAATTATTTTCTGATGGGCTATATAATAGATTTCTTTGAAAAACATACGTTATAATAAGAATTATTAAATAAATTAGTACAAAAGATAGTAATATAATCGTCAAATAGTTCATTTTTATTAAGTTTTTTTTAAGAAAAAAATTCATTTTAAATTTTAAGTATATAAACTATCATAAGCTTATATAAAAACATGATTATTCATTGTGATAGCTGTCTCAGAAAATTTATTGTAAAAAATAAAGATATCCCTGAAGGGGGCAGAGTGGTTCAGTGTGGTTTCTGCTCAATTACATGGCACCAAATGCCTGTTTATATTAAAACCAAAGCTACCCAGATAGAAAAAGTTAATAAAATTCCCAATAAAATTAATAAAAATCTTTCAACTGAAACCATAAGGGCTTCGGATGGTAAAATGTATAAATATTTAGGAAATCAATGGGCACGACAAATGTCTTCTGGAAAAACAGGTTTATTAGCCAAAAAAAAAATTAGCCAAGAGCTTGATATATTGATGGGAAGAAAAGTAAAAATTGTAGCTGCTAAAAAAAATATAGAAAGAGAATTAGACCCATCTTCTCAATACTTAGGTGATAAAAACCAGTTACCAGATGTTTATAAAGAAAAAAAAGGCCTTAGTTTTTTTGGTTATGTATTTATCTTAATTATTGTTTCGGCATCTACTATTGGGGTTATTAAAACTTTTGAGGATGATTGGCTGAACTATTTTCCACAAGACCAATATATTTTTGATTTATTGGACGAGCAATTAGAATATATTATTGAAACGTCAAAAAATATTACTACAATTATAAAAGATTTAATAAATTCTTATTAGGTTAACTATTTTTTAATAGCTTTTAAAGAATCATAAACTAAAAGAAATAAAACAAATAAAACTATAAACCAAAAAGGAAGTCCTTTCCAAAATCCCGCAAGACCTGTGCTTATACTCCATGCCAAACCAACAACAAATGTTGCAAAAAGAATTATACCTAAAATAATTATTAGTTTTTCACTTTTTTGCATATTAATATTTAATCACGATTTAATTTTGCTTGTCAACCAACTAGCGTTTCTAAATAATCTTTCATCATCATACAAAGATGAAACAAGTTGTATTCCTATAGGAAGTTTATTTTTTCCTTGTAATAAAGGCAAACTAATAGATGGCATTCCACAGTATGTCCAAACTGTAGAAAAAATCGGGTCTCCTGTAGATTGTAAACCTTGTGTGGCTTCTCCGTTAGCAGATGGAGTTAAGATTGCATCATAATCATGAAAAAATTGTTTAAAGTATGCATTCGCTACATCAATCTGTGACAAAGCATTATTATATTCCATAGAGGTGTATTTCATACCTCTTTCAATAGCTTCTACAATTTTATCACTTAATTTATTTTTTGATTTTTTATATTCTTCTGAAAAAGATGCTGCCATATCTGATTCCATAATTATTTTATGCCATTCAGGTATTTTACCAAAACCTACGGGTAGCTCCATTTCATCTACTTTTCCTTTAAGTTCATCTTTTACTTCTTTAAATCCTTCAGCTGCGTCTTCATCTAATTTATTCATAAATGGTAATTTAATGTAAGCAAACAAAGGTTCCATAGGAGGTTTTTCTTTACTTGCATTTAATAATTTTGGTTTTGGATTTAGTGATGTGTCAGGGTCTTGTTTATCATAACCAATAAGTTGTTCACTAATTAATGCTGCATCTTCAATAGAATTAGCAAAAATACCAACATGATCTAATGTTCGGGAAATTTGCATAACCAAATGTCGTGAAATTAAACCTTTCGTAGGTTTATAGCCCACTACACCACAATAAGAAGCTGGCCTAATTACCGAACCATTAGTTTGACTTCCGACGGAAAGTGGAACCATATGTGATGCGACGGCTGCAGCTGAACCGCTAGATGAACCCCCGGGTGTTCTGCTTAAATCATGTGGATTTTTGGTTTTGCCAGGCGAATAATAAGCAAGTTCAGTTGTGACTGTTTTTCCCATAATGACTGCTCCTGCTTGTTTCAGTTTTGATACAACCGTGCAATCATTTAAGCTAGGATTGTTTTTATGAGTTTCTGTTCCATCTTCAGTTGGCATATCGACTGTATCAAAAATATCTTTTACACCCACAGGAATTCCATGAAGATCTCCATGCTGATTCGCTTGGTGTAATGCATCTAGTTTTTTTGCTTGTGCAATAGCAAGATCTTCATCAAAAAATTGAAAGGCTTCTATATCTTTTTCTTTTTTTTTTATTTGTTCTATATAGCTTTTAACAAGATCTTCAGATGAAACTTCTCCTTTTTTTATAGCCTGAACCATTTCCACAGCTGAATTTTTAATAGAGGGCATAAGTACTATTTACCTACACCAAAAAAGTAATCTGGTAAAAATAATGCAATTTGCGGAAAGTTGTACATTAACACCATTGTAAATATTACTATGAATAAATATGGAGCTATATTTTTAAATATGTCTACTAGTTCAATTTCATCACCAACCACTCCTTTTAAGTAATAAGCTG
>Ga0209709_10003723_pt1 | contig 12548 bp, 6 predicted proteins | sample ArcticOcean_MG_C_2_FD_187435 | JGI IMG/M metagenome (GOLD analysis project Ga0209709, IMG submission 187435) | Marine microbial communities from western Arctic Ocean - ArcticOcean_MG_CB4_136 (SPAdes) (version 2) | ecosystem: Environmental > Aquatic > Marine > Oceanic | place: Arctic Ocean... | reverse complement strand
CTTACTTTCTTGAGTAAGTGATGCTAATAATTGTGGTAATTCTTCAGGACCAGAAATGAAAATCCCATCTTTTTCTATATGTGTTTCAGTTCTTCTTGTCATGACAAGTATTGCATGAACAGGGTGTTGATCATCTTGGCAAATAGAATGATAGTTCTCTAAATCTCTCTTATAACCAATCGCTTGATCTACATCAGAAATATCCCATCTTTCCTTTCCCTTGAATTCTAGAACCACCACTACACCATTCTCCAATACCAGAACATCAGGTCGGCGCCCTCCTTCCATCGGCAAAATATATTCTAGCAAAGTTCCATCATCAACTATTACTCCTGCACCCTCATTGATTGTTTTCATTGTCTTCAAAACACGTTGTAACATTGGAATTGAATCTCTCCATGCGCGAATCTGGGAGGACCCTGCATCTTCGATGAAGGATTCTAATGCTTTCCGAACAATTGTCCTGTCCTCCTCTACAAAATCCATGATTGGTCCATGCCAACCTGCTTGTTGAGTAGTGCTCACGAACACTCACACTCGGTTGCAGTTATTGAAACAATTGCCAAGAACAATTACTCTCCATGGTGCGCCAGTGTTATTGATGATAGATGAAAAATCTAATTTGTTAGGCATACATGGTCGATTTGAAGTTGTCACATTATGTCAAGATAATCCAATTCATCCTGGAATTGATTCTGTATTATTGAAAAGAAGATCTGATTAACATCACACAATTTCCTTGGCCATACCAATAGTCTATTTTAGAAATCACCATCTGGCATTCTTGATTCGATTAAATCCGATAATCTCACATCGTTTCTTTTTATTGTGAGTCGAGCATTTTCCATTTCACTTAGATTTTGAGGTAAAATTCGGATAATAACATGTTGACAATCTTGCCAAACAATCGTTGTAAGTCTATCACTTTCTAATGAAGTTTCCAAAACTAATTTATTTGCAAAATAATCAATAATAGTTCCAACAGAATTCATCTGAGATTCTAGTTGAATACCTTTATCATCAAATAGTAATATTTCAATATTTTCCTTTGGTTGCTTGTGAAGAAAGACATCGCTTAAGCCATGTTTTTGCATATTATTCAAGTCAACGGCATATTTTCCTGATTCTATTTTTTCCCAAACTAATACATCTATCGCACCTTTCGGTATTCCCCCCCATTTACTTGAATAATCCACATTTTCATTAACTACGTGTTTAGATTTGACAATTCCTTCAAGCTCATGATATTTGATCCATAGACATGGTTCATCGATTTCAAACATTTCCCCATAATATGGCTTGCAAATTGAACACGGGGTTGCCAAGAAGTCATCATTCTCAATTGCCGATATATTTAATTCAATACAAGAAAAATTTTCTTCATTCGGTAACCCGATCGCTGGTCCAAAACGAGTACGAATACAGGATTCTGCCGATAAGAACTCTTGAATCCCCTTTGCTGCTCTAGAATGCATCGTTTTCAATTTTGCCAGTGCTTGAACACAATATTTCTGCAATTCAGATATTGAATTGATAGCAGAATTTATTCTTATTAGGATCAAAGTGTCTCCTGTTGGTTTGAATTTGAGAACAGGATCTCTTAATTGTCCCCAATACTCTTCAAATGTTTGTTTTTCGGTAAGGGAAAACAATTGAACAGGTGCTCCATTATTTTCATAATACGATGAATGCCAAACTCCTTCAATATTCCAAAAACCGGCGAGATCAAAAGCAGAGATTACCCATTGTTGAAAATGCAAGGAACGTTCTCTACGTTTTTGCCTTCGCAGTGATTCTCTTTGAAATAAAGGCATACCATTATCTGATTTTGGAATATCTGAATCTTCATCAACGATCAATTCCTCTGATTCCGATGAGATATTAGGTGCCCAAAAGGCAGGAATAGCGTCAGTCTTCAGGCCAATTAATCCGGGGGAGATCTGTACGCAGTCAGATAATAAATCCCATAAACGCTCAACCATTTTCCCGACACCCAATTCCGGGCGAAAAGGACTTGCTCTCGATTGAGGAGTTATTATTCCTACCGCATTTCCGCAAACACGGTGTTTGTTTTCTATTTCTTTCCAGTTTGAATTTCTACTTACTCTACCAAATGCCTGATAGAGATCTTTGACTGAAAAAGGACGACCAATATAACTTATACACTGTAAATCAGGTTTGTTAATACCCATGCCGAAAGCAGATGTACCAATAATTCCATCCAGCTTATTACGGACGAACTTATCGCGTAATGAACCTCTTTGTGAACTTGATGTTTCTCCAGTATAAGTAGCAATTTCACCAAATTTCACCAACTCATCTTTCATCTTAAGGGCATCTTTTGGTGACCTTGTGTAAATTAGAAAGGGAGCTTTATCGTTTTTATGGAATCTAGAGTTAATGTCCCATCTTGCCGCATCCACAGCAAATTTCTCCGGCTCTTTATTTTCGTTATTGATGAGTAAACTAAATGAAATATCTTTACGGATTTCCGCTTTTCTTATTGTTTGGGTGGAATGCAATGGGCATAGATGTTTATTGATGAAAGATTCTTCATCTGTTGAAATAGTTGCTGACATGAAAAGTAATCTAAGTCCAGCATTCACTCTAACAAGGTCGCGAATAACGCTATTCAACATCATAAACTGTGGCCTTATTGTAACTCCCCAATCACTCACTATATGGGCTTCATCAATGACAAATAGAGAGAATGGTTTAGATTTATTATTCACGCCAAGTCTGCGTATTGTTTCCATCAAACCAACACCTGCTTTCATGAGTAAGGTTTCAGGAGAACAGCATAATACATCTATATTGCCGCACAACAAATTGTAATTTATTTCATCAATATCAAAAGGTGCACTACTTCTCAAAAATTTAATTTTTAGAGGGGTGCCTTTTTTTTTATTAATCAAACTATTCAATTTGAGATAATTTTCTTCCTGATCATCAATTAGAGAAATTAGTGGAGAGATGACTAATGTCGGGCCACTTTCTCTTAGAGCCAATGTACAAGCTTGACTGATTAATGTTTTTCCAAAACCTGTAGGCAATGCTGCAATGGTTGCAGAGCCTTTTGATGAAAGGACTGACGTTATAGCATCTATTTGCTCACTTCTGAGAGTCTTATGATTTGAAAATTGATTAATCATATCGATTCCTTTCTGTGCGAGATTTTCATCATCTGTATCTAGCTCGACAAACGATGGTTCACACGACTCTAATACGGGTAATTTTGGGTGATTTGAGCCGAGAGAAATTAATATTGGTTTTTCATAAGTATATTTGTCATCATTATCTAATGGAAATACCTTGCAACCATAACTTGCCCATATTGCAATTACTTTATTAAAGATATCAGTACTCAGTACACGTGATTTGGAGGAAGGAGAAAATAGGGATGTTACATTTGAGACCATGTCATGAATTACATGAAAACGTGTACGAATGATTTCTTTTTCATTGGTGAAGAGTGGTAGCACCTCTGGAGATTTAATTTCACTTAAATTACCATTATATATTCCAGGTAGTGCAAACCATTTACTATCAACTTCATGCACTTCTACTCCACAATCGCAAGCTCTAGGACCAGTAAATGATGGTAAGTGTTGATGACTACAATGCATCATCAGCCACCTCAGGTTCGATGCTTACGCGATCGAGGAGGATATTGCCAAATTCACAGGATACTTCTGGAAGAAGAGTACAAGCATGACAAGATGCACCATTACTCGAAGCACGATTACTCTCGGGAACATGAGATCCGCACACGGGGTCATTGGAACAATAATTTACATTCTCAAGAGTGCGTTGAATTATTTCATACACCAACTCAGGTGTGGCGAGTGAACTAAGTCCGCCTAAAGTTCCAGCATTTCCAGAACCCGTCACATAAATCAGTATTCCAATTCGAGCAATTCTACCGGCCGGTCTTTTATCAACATACAAACGCTCAGACAAAGAGCTCATCGGATAGCCTGCAATATTACATATTTCTTTCATTAACAAATGACTGAAAGTATGTAATACTACAATTTTTGCGATATCTGAAGGTTCTGTTAGCTTAATCTGCTCTTTTATTTCCGGCCACATACTATTCGCCCATATATCATTCATGCCATCTATACGTCCACTTTCCATGTATCGGTTTGCAAGTAAATCAATCCACTTTAAATCAAATCCGAAATAGATACCTTCGCCATTCTCATACTCTGCTAATCCCCACGGTTTGCCCTTTTCACTATCCCAAATAGGTGCGGGATCATTACCACCATTACGCGTGACTCCAGTAAGGATTCTGATGGCTCTTAATTTGTCGATTTTAACTAATTCACTAATTGGAAACGAATCGTCATTCCAACCTTTTATTCCTGAATCACGATTCTTGTTAACAATAATTTCACGTTGAAATTCGCCGGTACTGATCTTCCATGAATCATTTATTTTTTCTGTGAAACCTTTGAGTTCATCTCTTCTCATTTTGTCTAAATATTCATCTGGAGTTCTACCATTTACGCTCAAATAGTGGGCCTTAGCATCATCCATTAAACGTTCATTATCTATTCCGGTTCCATCTTTAGACATGTAATGCGAACCTGCAAGCTCAGAAATCAAATCATCAGGTTCTTCAAATTCACGCTTTAACGATCTTTGCATTTTTTCCAAAGTTGGACGTTTCAAGCAACTCCACAATATTGGGTTACCAGAATTTGCTAAATGCCATTGGGCGGGTGGTATCTCCAAAGAAAGCCGTTGCTCTCCCACCCCTACTCCCGAATTTCCGCGGTCAAGATGACGAATCTTATGTTTTGGATTTTCTTCTTCAGATTTATTTTCTGACACTGTAGAAGTAATCGAATAGTTTAGCTTCTTTATCCATGGTTCATTTTCCCGACAATTCCACCCTCTATCTGCTTTACTTACACCCATCAAACTTTGTGAACCATTACATTCAATACATTTTACTTTCCATGTCGTGATACTCGTCGAACCAGTTGGTCTTTCAACCAATATATGCTTCAAATCATTAGTTTTCTTTCTCGAGCAATTATCACTATGTTCACTACCAATCCATCTATTCCAATTAAAAGTATCAATATGCCCCTTATCACAAACGCTGATCAACGGAACTGGTGATGTTGGGTTATTGCACTGTGGGCAATTTTCATCATGTTTAACGGTGGAAATGTGGCCTTTCTTACAAATTCTATGATAAGGCATTCTATCAACAGTAATTATGCCCTCTGTTTTAACATCACGAGGAGGCCTATGAAAGCGCATTTTTTGACCACCAAATCTATCGCGACCAAGTTTAGTTCCTAAATGTTCAAGCAAAGGGCTTTGATATTCTAACTTATTTCTTTGCTCATCATCAATCGCCCATCGATTAAGAGCGAGTGTCATGTGAGTTCCTCCATCTTCATCTTCCCAAAGTAATCCTGGGCCTGAGCGGAAAAATAATTGTCTTGAATTTAGAGTAGTAAATTTCCATGCATCTTGATTTTCTCTAGGTTCAAAACCGATTGGAACAGGCACATCTACATCCCTCATTGAGTCGATGATTTCACCACGTCCGCCGGTTAACCTCATCACTTGATGACCCCAGCCAGGTTTGTTTCTGCGAGCTCTCCAACCTACTAATTCACTTGTTTTTATGAAATGCCACAAATCATTATACATTCGATCTAAAGATGCTTCAATTTGCTGAATAATTTCATTATCGAAAACCCTTTCTTTAATAACGGACATAAATTTTTCCAATTGTAACTTTAACTGACGTTGATTATGTTCATCTCTAAGTAATCTAATTTTATCATTTCGAGCAACATTCGGAACACTGACTCTAGTTAGTAACATAACAATTGAACGCATAACTCTATCTAAAACTGCAGGGGAAAAGGGCGTAGTTGAACCCGCTTCTACATTTGCATATAATCGGTGATGAAATGTCTGAAAGTTTTCATAAAATGAAAGATCGCGTGGCTTTAAACCACGTAATGTAGTCAGTACTAGTCCAGGGGTTTGACGGCCAACACGACCCGATGCCTGAACATATTCAGCATTACTGAAAGGTTGTCCAGTTAGAACCATCACGCCCAATCTGTCAATATCTATGCCCACTTGGAACATATTCGTAGTTTGTAGTACATCCAATGGTGAATTATCACCGCCATATGAAATGTCTAGATTTGCCATTGCATTCTTTAATTCAGAAGGTTTTCTCCCTCCATGTAATTCATCAAGATTAAGATTGAAATCGCGTAAATTCTCAAGGCGGTTATTTGCGTAATTTTGTAAAGTCGTAACGACTTGATCCCCTAACATATTATGGGCAGCAGCCATCTCTTTTCGGCTATTGAAATAAGAGATTATTGTCCACCATGGGTCTACAAAAGAGTCGTCATGAGATTGAGAAATCATATGAGCGCTTTGAAGTAATGAAGCCATGGGGCTATAGTAACCCGCCCTCGCACTAGAAGGAGGTGCTAATAATCCGAGGTGAATCCGCCCTCTATGTTCATCTCCATCACCTCTTTCCTGCTCTTTTGAAAAGAAATTATCTCTAATAGATGCTGCAGGTGGTGGGAAAATATTGAGGTCCCTTCCAAACATTGCTTTTACTTCCTTTCCAGCACCCTTAATTGTGGCCGTTGCAGCGATATACTTAGGTTTCCAATCACCCATTAGTGATTGTAATGCCGATTCCCACAAACCAGCGATAGATCCTAATGGTCCACTAAGAAGGTGTAATTCATCTAGAATAATGAGTTCTGGGGGATTTTTTCTATGTCGCGAATATGGAGTTGATTTCCCAAGAAAGACAGCAGCTTCAGGCTTGGAAGCCATTCGTGCAAACTTGTCAACAGTAGAAATAAGCAATGTAGGTGGCTTTGAATATACTTCCTCATCTATACAAGAATATGGCAAAGGATCTTCATAAAAGTCACATGAATTATTTGTACAAATCAAATCAAATGCCTTTCCAGGATGGTTACAAATTCTGTAATTTTCTTCGGGTTCAGTCTCATCGAATTTAGATCCACACCAAGGACACTCTGGCAGTTGTGCTGGATTTGCTGCACCTCGTAATGGTTTACCTTGGGCTATCAAATACAAAGTTTTACGAGCCTCAGCAATTGTACCTGGGCTCGTTTTATTTCCAATCCACATTCCAACTGAAAATGGCACTCCTTTGATATTATTTTCTTTACCTACTAAGTTCATTCCCAATACTAAGCGAGTTGCACGTTCGCCTTGTTGCATTGTTAACAATCTCAGAGTATAACGCATAATTGCAACGGTAGCGTTTTCAGTTTCACCTTGAATCCTTCGCAAGAATGATGAATAAGCAATTAATCCAAGATATGCTTCAGTTTTCCCACCACCAGTTGGGAACCACAGTAAATCTAGAATCTCTCGTTCATCAGAAGAGATAGGTGTAGAACCATTTCTAGTAAGCCCTCGGAGATTTAAGAGAATGAAAAAAAGTTGGAAAGGGCGCCAATTGAATTTGCGTTCTCCTTTTGTTGATGACACAGCTGGGCAATCTTGAGATTTCATTATCGCTTGATTCATCCAAACAAATGCTTTCCAAGCATCCCGATTTGATTCTAGCATTTTCACACTTTTTTCGATGCGATCAGCAGTCTTTTTTGCAGATTTTATATTAACTGTTAACTGGTTTCCTAGTTCTTTAGCATTAACTGCCAGCCAATGAGGATGTTCTGGATTTTCACAGTAATCTATCCATTTTCTGTAATCAATAATTACTTTATTTATTGAGGTAATAACATCAATCCTTTTTGTAATATCGCAAAGCGTCTCGAGAGTTGGGAGGCCTTCCAAGTGTGTACTGACAATTTTTGGAATTTCGGTTGCAGGAATCCAATCTGTGAAAACCGACTTTCCATCCAAATCCCATCCAACCCCAACATTGTGCCCTTTTGCCAAAATTTCAATCTCGTGATATAATAGAGAACCAAGCTTATCTTCAAATCGATTAATTTGGCGAACATCATGAAAGTCTTGAGAAAATATCCTGATGACCGGTTGATGAATTACGTGCTCATTTTTGAAAACCCTCCAACCTCTTCGTCCTTGATTTTCCCAATCTTGCCAATCTTCTTCGGAATTATTGCGATATTTCGGAACAAGTGATTCATCATCTGCCTGTAAAGTATTTGTCAGATTTATTGTCACTCGATAATTGGCATCCATTCTACTTTTTCTAACAATCAACCTTAATTCCAACCATGGAAATTCGGAGTAATGATATCTTTTTTTACCAGCAAATAAATCATCTAAACTTATGGTTTGACTTATAGAGGATGGTTTTCGTTTCCAGATACGAACCTCAGTCTCTTTATTCTTTAAGCCAGCCTTATATGTTGCAAAATTGATATTTACATTAAAAGGATTAGTAGGTTTCTTGCCGAGACAGAAGGTCAGTCCAAATGAGGAGGGATTCTGCAGGGTGGAACGAGATTTCACTTCTTCTTCTTCTTCGTTTTTTTCACTCGCAACAACTTCAACATTTCCGGTTTCCTCATCACTCAAATTGCCTTCGATTACTTCTTGAATCTTTGAATTAATTTCTGAGACAAGTGAGGGGGCTTCTTGTTCTTCATGTTCATGCCACCTTTTTGGATGTAAATGTCCGATTGTATATTGAAATTGTGGAGTATTCGGTTCTTTCAGTTCTAACTCTTCTAATGATTCTTTTGAGTTATCAAAAACCTCTGGTCCTAGGACATCAGCTCTTAATCGCTGAATAATATTTTCACGAATATCCGAGTGGCGCACAAATTGAACTGATTGACGATAGTTCATCACTATATCGCCGGCAGATTAGTCAGAATTTATATTCCCGCGATGAATATAAGTATTTTCAAGAATAGCAGACAATATGTCGGACGCAGAACTTCTCGTCAACGAATTTTTAATACATGGCAAAAAACAAGGATTAGATGAAAAATTGCTACATGATGTTATTCAGCATCTGTTGAAAAACCAATTTTTACCAGCGGGTGAAAGAGAGCATGTTAGAATTCAACTTCAGAAACTGATTAAGAATCATTTGAATGGTGATTAAATGCGATTAACACACTTGGTCATTTCAAATCTCGGGCCATATCGCGAGAGGCAAACGATTGATTTACAAACAGACATATCAGCAACTGGGTATGCCTTTTTTGCAGAGAATGGCCGCGGAAAAACCACAATCTATAATGCGATGAGATGGTGTTTATTTGGCGAGGTGCGTGATCGAGCAAAAACTGTTGCTGGTAAAAAAATTGAAGGTTCTATCCGGCCAATGGTCGGAGATGGTAAAATCCTCATGAATGCCACTGCATATGAAAAAGATGACCCACAAGAAATGGCAGTGATACTTTTCGCTGAAGGCAAGCGAGGTAAAATCATGATTTCAAGAACAGCAAAGTCATCAAAGAAATTCGCTCGAAGTGATGATGAAATGACTGTGACTCTTAATGTTCAAATTGGGGAAGAAAAAATCTTATCGGGCAGTGAAGCACAAGAAGCAATTGAATCTTTTTTCCCTAGAGAACTTGAAAGATTCTTTTTTATCGATGGCGAGGCACTCGAAGAATACACTGAAATGATGCAAGAGAGTTCATTGGAGGGATTGCAAGATGAAGTTAATGCAGTATTAGGTATTCCAGCATTGTTGCGAGGTACTGAAGACCTTACAAAGATGAGCCAATCTGTGAAATCAAAAATAAATAAAACATCGAAAGCTGTAAAATCATCGACTAAGGCAAGAGATGAGGTGATAATCCAAAAACGGAAACTACAAGCAGCAATGAGTAGTGTTAATGATAAGGAAAAGCAATTACAAACAGTCGTAAAAAAGTTAGATGAAACGATGGAGCAAATGAATTCCCATCAAGAACTCGCCCCACTAATTGAAAAAGTGAAGTCACTTGACACGATGATAAAATTGAAACAAGTAAATCTTAAGGAAGCAGCTAATGATAAAGTCAATGAATCAAGGGTGGCTTGGAAAGTTCTTCTTTGGAAAAGAGCATCTGCATTACACGAAAAACATTCCAAAGAACATGAACTAGCGATTGAAAAAGAGCGAACGATTCGTGCTACAGAAGAGGACATAATACGTATTGCAAATGGACTCCAAGAAGTAACAGGAATCTGTGATAAATGTCATCAGCCGCTGCCTGATATTGAAGCATATAAAAACAAACTCCAAACGGAATTAGATAATCGTAAGGTAATACTTTCGCAACTTAAATCTAGTACAGTGCATTCACCTAAAGACCTAATAATTAAGTTGGGCGATTTTGAGAAGTTAAAGCCTCAACAAGATGCGAGTGAACGGATAACAAAGAGTGAGAAAAAATGGAAACGCTTATCCAATGATCTTGAAAATCTCCGAGAGGAGAGAAATAATCTCAATTCAAAAGTTTCCGAAGAAGCAAAATTGAATGTTGCTGAATTAGCAGAATCCAAAGGCCGTCAAGAGGCATTAATCTCAAGACGAGTGCAAGAACTTCGTGTGCTAAGGGAGCAAGCGAGAGTAGAGGAACTTGAATTAAAGCGATTGGAACGACTATCAGGAATAGTTTCAGAAGATAAGGAAGGTTATGAACTCAACACAACAATTGGTAAACTAATTGTCGCAATTAAAGACACAATTAGTTCTTATAGAGAAAAAGCGAGAATTGAAGTTGAAAAAATATCCTCAGATGTTTTTGTAAAACTAATTAATGCCCCTGATGTTTATTCAGGTATTAAGGTCGACAAAGATTTCAAAACTCAAATTAGAACTTCCAGCGGTGGACTATTACGTAATCCTTCTACAGGACAGGTAAGCATGATGACAATAAGTGTAATAGATGCCTTACGCAAAGTTTCTGGAATAAACGCACCAGTATTCTTAGACACCCCTGGGCGTTCACTTGATGAAACACATAAGAAAGAATTATTGAAATATTTCTGGATGAACGAGGGCCATCAATTTTTGATATTTGCTCATAGTGGTGAATTTGGACTTGAAGAAACAGTGAAAGAATTCAAAGGAAAATTAGCAAAAGCTTGGACAATAACCCATCCAGGGGACCATGATACTTGTTTCGTTGCAACTTGTAAAAGCAAAGATGTAACTCATGACCCTTACGGCAAGAAGTATACATGTAATGCATGTAAAAATGAGTGGGATAAAAGAAGTAAAAATTCAATGATACTGGAGGTTGAACTATGACTGAAGAAATAAAAAGAGGCAGTGTTGGTATTTCAGAAACATCACATCAATTGCTTGTTAGTTTAGTTTATGATGAGGATTCTGTTGAAGCCGATCAACCCTTCCTTTCAATTGTAGAAGCCTTTCGCTTTGCTTTTGCTTATGCATATTCACAAAATATCACTATTCAAAGAAGTGGCAAGAATGTAACTGTTGCACCGCGACAATTTGTCGTTGATGATTATCTTGAACTCTTAAGAGATGAAGTATTAGCATCAGGGAAATCGTTGGGAGGATTAATCAGTGAATATGCTGAAGCAGGATGTCAAAAAATGGATGAAGTAAGAACTAGTGGGAAATCTGTTTTATCTTTATTATGAACTTATATGTTACGCTTATAATGTCTACCAGCATTGAATAGTACATCGGCAATTTGTTCTAATCTTGCAACTTCTTGTAATTGCTTGAGCGATTGTGACACTGATAATTCATTTCAGAAAAATAACTTTTGGCATGATGTGTTTTTTAGTGATTTAAAGAATCATACCCGGAGGATCTAAAGATCAGATCAATATCACAGATTATGAGTCGTGTAGAAGTTTGGGACACCCTTCCTAGTTTTGAGTTGTGGCCTGAAAAAACTTTTTTTGGTTTAGACAAGAGTGGTGCACACTGTTTCACTCTCCCAAAACAGATGACAGATTCAACGATTCGATTCTTTGGCTTGCGAGAGGGTAAACTTCAGGTTCCAATTACTTTCATCATTGAAGATAGAAGATATCCTGCGATTGTAAGATGGGCAAGACTTGACCGTAGAAATCCAAATAAATTGGAAAAAGAAGATCTTCCAAAAAGAGATATCATTCAGTTTCAATGGAAGGGAAATGAAATAACAATTTCAGCAATTCGAATAGCCCTGCAAGAATCGTTTGAGTTAGTTAGCAATGGATCCAAAAACACGGTACAATCTGCAATATTCGTTCATAATAAAGATGATGAGTTTTGTATTCTTCCTACAACCCTGTAGTCTAGTTATGATTTACTCAATCACATGTTACGTCTATACTGCCCACCAACATTGAACAGTGCATCAGTAATTTGTCCTAAACTTGCAACCTTAACAGTCTCCATTAATTCTTCAAAGACATTACCACCAAGCCTTGCAACTTCTTGTAATTGCTTCAGTGCAGCCGCAGTTTGTTGTGGAGTCAAAGTCTGTCTATCGGTAACTCTAATCAAACAGTTTTCCTTTTCTTCAGGAGTCGCTCTTGCTAATTCCATTTCGAAATCATCTGCACTCGATTCATCAAAGACTTGAGCATCTGGATTTTTG
>Ga0209709_10003721_pt1 | contig 12556 bp, 14 predicted proteins | sample ArcticOcean_MG_C_2_FD_187435 | JGI IMG/M metagenome (GOLD analysis project Ga0209709, IMG submission 187435) | Marine microbial communities from western Arctic Ocean - ArcticOcean_MG_CB4_136 (SPAdes) (version 2) | ecosystem: Environmental > Aquatic > Marine > Oceanic | place: Arctic Ocean... | reverse complement strand
TTCACCCGTAAAAGCAATTTTTCTAATTCTTTTAGAAGATGCTAAAGGCTTCCCTGCTTCAAGACCAAAACCACTTACAACATTAAGAACTCCAGGAGGCAATAAGTCTCCAATTAATTCCATTAAAAGTAAGATGGATGCTGGCGTCTGCTCTGCCGGTTTTAAAATTACACAATTTCCAGCAGCTAGCGCTGGTGCAAGTTTCCATGTTGCCATTAACAATGGGAAATTCCAAGGTATAATTTGTGCAACTACACCAAGTGGTTCAGGGATATGATAAGAATATTCACTATTACTTATCTCTGAAACAGAACCCTCTTCTGCTCTAATAACTCCAGCAAAATATCTCCAGTGATCAACAACCAACGGTAAATCAGCCGCCATACATTCTCTAATTGGCTTTCCGTTATCTAAACATTCGGCTGTAGCTAATAGTTCTAGATTTTTTTCAATAACATCAGCTATTTTAAGTAGTATATTTGATCTTTCAGTTATTGATGTAACTCCCCAAGTAGGAAATGCAGCGTGTGCAGAATCTAATGCAGCCTCAACATCTTTTGTATCTGACCTTGCTATAGAGCATATTACCTCATTATTAATTGGGCTTACGTTGTCAAAGTATTTACCAGACTTTGGTTCAACAAACTTTCCACCTATAAAATTTCCATATTTTTCTTTAAATGGGAATTTAACTTTTAAGTGAGACGTATCTAGCATTTGAGATCGTCCACCTTTTACTGTTTCTGTACTCATTTTTATCCCTTCTCTCTTATTGTTATTCTTTGGCTTATTTTTTTTTATTGGTTTAAGTAACTTCTTTTTAGTAACACTTTTTTTCTTTTTAACTTTTTTAATAATTTTATTTTTTTTAGACGATCGTTTGATAAAATTAATTTTAATTTTTTTTTTAGTCTTAGGTTTAGACTTCTTGGCTGTTTTTTTCTTTCTGATAACCACCATATATTTAAACAAAAATTTAACTTAATATCTATGGATTATATTATTAAGTTTCTACTTAAGATTGAATACAACCCATATCTTGTGTTTAATTTCAATCTTTTTAATAATTTAATTGTGCACAGATAGAAAAATTTTTTGTGGTAGCTGTATTTAGAGTTATATTATCTTCATTAGATCTTCATATTCAATAATATTCATAAATTCTTTGTGCTTAAAAAAATAATCTTTGAATTTGAGATTAGAAAAGTTTTGTCTATTAAACTTTAAGAGATTCTTATTTTTTCTATTAAAAATAACCCCCACGCCAAAATCAGCATAACATGTGTATGTATCAATATTTTCTTTAATTCTACACTCCACAATCGCTTTCCAAACATCTCCATTCCATGTCCACTGACATCTTGGTACAGCTTGTTCAAAATGATTATTTGGTAAGCAGTCATGTAATAAAATTATTCCATTAGGATTTAATATTTTAATTGAGTTTTCAATGTCTTTTTTAACTTGAGAATAATAATGAAGCCCATCTATGAATATACAATCAAATTTATCTTTATTGTCATTAAAAAATTGATCGCTAGTTTTTCTAACAGTGCCACCAGAAATGGGGTCCACACCAACTTTTTTATTACATTTGATATGTTTAAATAAATCATCATGAAAGGTTCCTATTTCTAGGTATGACTCAAAATTTTTTGAATTAATAATATTTTGAACAATAAACTGCCTAGTGGGTTTATTTGAAAAATTAAAACCAATATTGCCTAATTTTTCATCCCTAAAATTTTTTTCAACAAAGTAATTAAATTTTAAAACATTTTTACTTCCTTGAAGCCGTATATATTTTTTTTTAATAAAGTTAAATATGTTCATTTAATTTCTTAACGTATTACTATAATTTATTATTATATTGGTTTTTATGAATGGTCAATTCTACAATTTTAAAATAAAGAAATTTTCTTTAACAGGTATTAGTTCACGTTATAAGGTCACTGATAATCTTTGTAGGTTTAATTTTTGCTGATAAGTTGTTCGTGTAATTTATCAATAAAACTAATATAACAATAAAATGAAAACTTTTAGGGCATTTGGACCAACTATAGGTAGAGGAAAATTATCAAAAAAAATTATTAAAGAAATTAATAACTTTATTGATAATACAACTGTTTCTAAAAAAAATGATTATAGTTCAAAATTATCTAGTCAAATTAAAGATGAGGTTAAATTATCTAATTTTTTTATAAAAAAAAATATTTCAAAAGAATTAATAAAAAATATTAAAGAATATCTAAAAAACTCTGATGCTATTAAAATTAAAGATATCAAGATAATAAATGTTTGGGTCGTTAAACAATTTAAGAATGAATATAATCCAATACACTATCATGAAGGTCAAATATCAGGAGTGGGTTATCTTAAAATACCTAAAAATATGAATATAAATAATATGGTAAAAAATAAAAAGATTAAGACCAATGGAACAATTGATTTTATTAACGGTCAAAAAAATTTTTTAAATAAAAGTATCTATAATCTGAATCCTAAGGTAGGTGATTTAATAATCTTCCCTAATTATTTAATGCATACTGCTTATCCTTTTAATCAAGGTGGTGAAAGAAGGTCTTTTTCCTTTAATATAGAAATTAATTTCAAAAAATGAAAAAACTTAGCCATGTAACAATTATTATAGTTACATACCTTACTAAAAAAAATATTCTTTTGAGTTGTTTAAAATCAATTAACAAAAATGTAAAAATTATTGTTGTTGAAAATTCAAAAAAATTTGTTCATGAAGATTTTTTTTTAAAGAAATTTCCAAATCTTAAGATTTTATGTTCTGGAAAAAATCTGGGTTATGGAGCTGGTAATAACTTTGGACTTACTAATGTTAAGACTCAGTATGCTCTAATTTTAAATCCTGATATTATATGTGATATAGATTTATTTAAAAATTTAAATAAGTTATTGAATAAAAAAAAAATATTTTCTATTATCGGCTGTCAATTTTTAAATGATAAAATATTTATGGCAGCTGGTTTTTTTAATAAAAAAAAAAATAATACCTTTCAACAAAGTTTTTTTAAAAAAAAAATTAACTCACTAATCAAAGTTGATTGGGTCACAGGTTGTTCAATGCTAATCAATCTTAAGAAATTTAAAGATAAAAATATTTTTGATACAAACTTCTTTTTATTTTTTGAAGAATTTGACTTGTGTAAATCTGTAATAAATAAGGGTGATTTTGTTTACTCATCAAATGATTTGTTGGTGAATCACCTACACTCTATGGGCTCTTTAGGATCAAATAAAAATTTAAAAACAGATGCCCTTAAAATTAGGAACTGGCATTGGATGTGGTCTCTTTTTTATTTTTACAAAAAAAATCATAATTATTTCTATGCTTTGTTTAAAACTTTTAGTAAATTTTTTAAGTCTTTTTTTTTAACAATTTACTTTACAATAGTTTTTAATGAAAATAATCATTATAAATATCTTTACAGGTTCCTTGGTTTATTTTCAGCAATAATTGGAAAAAAATCTAATTATAGAGCAAAACATTACTAACTTACAAAACTAATTTTTTTAGACTAACTAATCTTATTAATTTTATATCGTAAACTTATCTAAAATTAATTTACAAACTATTTACAATCTGCTATGATAAATTTACCGATTTGGTCCATATTGCAGGTTTGCTGCTAAAAAGGAAATCATTAAAATAAATTGGTAAGGGTAGTTGATCTGTATTGTGCACCTGGCACTAAGTCAAAGCACTAAAAAAGTAGGGAATAAAAATGAATATAAATTTTTTTAAACAAACAAGAATTTTAGATGGTGGCATGGGGCAAGAATTATTAGCACGAGGTGTAGAGGCAAATGGTACTCTCTGGAGTGCTAATGCACTATTACAAGAAAAGTATCATCAACTATTGCTTGATACACACTTAGATTTTATAAATTCTGGAGCAGAAATTATTGTAACATCTACATTTACCACAAGAAGGATGAGATTACGAGATAATGGTGTTGAAGATAAATTTGAATATTTAAACACTAAAGCTGGTGAAATAGCAAAAAAAGCAAAAGATTTAAACCCACATGTTTTAATTGCTGGGGGATTGCCTCCACAATATTTAACCTATGAAGTAGACATAAGGTCTGATGATGAAATTAAAGAAAATTTTTATGATCAAGCAAGATTACTTAATCCTTATATAGATTTTTTTTATTTTGACGTATTAAGTAGTGTACGAGAATTTAAATTAGCAATAGAAGCCATTAAATCTTTCAATAAACCTTACTTAATTGGAGCTCACATCTCAGAAGGTATAAAATTACCAAGTGGAGAGAAAATTTCTGAAATTATCACAACAATAGATCACAAAAACTTACTCGGAATAATGCTTTCTTGTGTATCACCAGAAAATTATGAAAAAAATCTTGATGAAATAAGAAGCCTTGGAATTCCTTTTGGTTTTAAACTCAATGGATTTATTACAACAAAACCTACGTCAGGTTACACAAATACTTTTCGTAAAAGTAAAACAGGAAACCCAAATGAATTTTTGGGACACAGAGAAGATTTAATACCTGAAAAGATGGCTTTAATTGCAAAAAAATTTAAAGAAGCTGGTGCCACTATTTTAGGGGGTTGCTGTGAAACTAGACCAGCACATATTAAAGAGATGGCAAAACTTAAATAATTTTTTTATTTTTTGCTTTTTTTACAAAATAAAGTCCAACTAGTACTGCTAACAATGACACTAAAACTTTTTCAGTAATCATTTCATCTAAAAATATATAACTTAAGATAATCCCAAAAATTGGAATTAGGTAAGAAACTTGTGATTGGAATATTAATCCATTATCTTTTAAAATTCTAAATCTAAGAAGCCAAGCTAATCCTGTTGATACAAAACCTAAATAGACAACTGAAACAATTGACTCAACTGATGGTGTTGTATTCCAAGGTTTTTCTATAAAGGAAACTAATGGCACTAAAATTATTATTGCCCAAATTAATATTGAACCAGTTACATTTTCATTTTTTTTCTCACTAATTTTTAAAGTTAGAACTCCACCAACTACATAACAAGTTGATCCGAGTAAAATTAGGATTGCAGAAATAAAATTATTATCATTAATCAATAAATTGTCTGAAAATAAATAAATAATTCCTGAAAACCCAATCAATATTCCAAATGTTTTAATAAAATTAAATTTTTCATTTTTTGTAAAGAAATGTCCTAAAACAGTTGAACTTAATGGAGTAGTGGACATTAATATAGCAGCTAAATTACTTTGTACTGACTTGATCCCATATGCTATTAAGAAAAATGGGGCTACAAGATTAATAAATCCTATTAAAGCGAACCAATACCAATCTTTAGAAAAAGCTTCTATTTTTATTTTCTTATAAAAACATAATAATAATACTGGGATTGATCCAAAAAATACTCGCAAAAAAGCAATTGTAATTGGCCCAAAAGATTCTGTGGCAATTTTTATATTAAAAAATGCAGAAGCCCATATTAAAGCCAAAACAACTAACAGTGTATAATCAATTAACTTTGGTTCTTTCACTCTATTATATCTTCAATTTTTCCATTGGTTATTTTTTGCATATCTTTAAAGTTTATTTTAAAAACACAGTTTGGATGACCTGCTGCTGCAAAAAGGTTATTAAATTTTTTTAATGATTTATCTATAAAAATTTCAACTTTATTTAAATGACCTACTGGTGAAACACCACCTATTGTATAACCAGTTTGAGTTTTAACATCTCCTGGAGAAGCCATTAAAACATCTTTTATATTCTTGATTTTTTTTAATTTATTTAAAGAACACCTCTTGTCGCCTGCAACTAAACATAAGGTAAAACTATCTTCAGTTTTAAATAGTAAACTCTTAACAATCGCACCGACATCACAACCTAAAGCTGTAGCAGCATCTTGTGCCGTTCGTGCTGAATTTTCCAACACAATAACTGATAAAGATTGATCAAAATCTTTAAGAAATTTTTCTGCTCTTTCAACTGGTTCTTTATCTAATAAGATCATATTTCAACTAATAATTGATTGATAATACTGTAAATAATAGTGTAATTCATATGTAAAAAACGCATAGGTGATATCTACTAATCAAGCATTATTATGTAAAAAATATTTGATAATAATAAGTCACAGAATTTAAAAAGGAGAAGCCATGAGTGCCAGCAATGTAATAAAGTTTATGAAGGAAAAAGAAGTTGAATTTGTTGACTTAAGATTTACAGATCCTAGAGGTAAACTTCAACATTTAACTATGGACCATACTATTGTTGATGAAGAGATGTTAAACGAAGGTGTTTTTTTTGATGGTTCTTCTATTGCTGGTTGGAAAGCAATCAATGAATCAGATATGATTTTAAAGCCTGACACATTAAGATTGGTGATGGACCCCTTTACCTCTCATAATACATTAATTTTATTTTGTGACATTTTAGATGCTGTTAAAAGGTCTCCTTACGAAAGAGACCCAAGAGGGACTGCAAAAAAAGCAGAAGAATATTTAAAGAAATCTGGTGTTGGTGATAAAGCGTTCTTTGGTCCTGAACCAGAATTTTTTGTTTTTGATGATGTTAGAATTAATAACGATCCTAACAATACTGGTTTCAAAATAGACAGTAAAGAAGGTCCTTATAATTCTGGGACTACCTATGCTAATGGAAATATGGGTCATAGACCTCCAGTTAAAGGTGGATATTTTCCAGTGCCCCCAGTTGATAGTGAACAAGACATGAGAGGTGAATATTTAAAAAGTCTAAAAGAAGTGGGTGTTAAAGTTGAAAAACATCACCATGAAGTTGCTCCAAGCCAGCATGAGTTAGGTATGGTTTTTGGAACTTTAGTTGATACAGCAGATAATGTTCAACTTTATAAATATGTAGTTCAAATGGTTTCTCATTCATTTGGAAAAACAGCAACATTTATGCCTAAGCCTGTTGCTGGTGATAATGGTTCTGGAATGCATATTCATCAATCAATTTGGAAAAAAGATAAACCTGTGTTTTCTGGTGAAGCTTATGCTGGATTATCAGAAACAGCACTATATTATATTGGTGGTATTTTAAAACATGCAAAAGCTATTAACGCATTTTCAAATTCTACAACAAATAGCTATAAAAGATTAATACCTGGATTTGAAGCACCTGTTCTTTTAGCTTACTCTGCAAGAAATAGATCAGCTTCTTGCCGAATACCAATTAGTTTAAATAAAAATGGTGCAAGATGTGAGATAAGATTTCCTGATGCATCGGGGAACCCTTACCTAACTTTTGCTGCTATGCTTATGGCTGGCTTAGATGGGATAAAAAATAAAATACATCCAGGTGAATCTTTTGATAAAGATCTTTATGATTTGCCCCCTGAAGAAGTTAAAAATATCCCAACAGTTTGTGGTTCTTTAAGAGAAGCTATGGAAAGTTTAGATAAGGATAGAGAATTTTTAACTGAAGGCAATGTATTTACAGATGATCAAATTGATGCTTACATTGCATTAAAGTTTGAAGAGATACATAAATTTGAACACGCACCTCATCCAGTAGAGTTTGAGATGTATTATAGTAGCTAAGATTAGTTACTGTCTAGTTGTTGCAATTTTATCTTTGTTAATTCCTTTTTTAACAACATAATCCTGTGTGCCATTAGCACCAGTATTTACTTCTGTTCTAAGAGTCTTGAAAAATGTTCTTTCTTTCAAAGACTTTTCCAAAGATTTAACAAGATTTTTAAATTCAAACTTATTCATAACTTTAGGATACCCTAGATATGCATAATTTGCAATGCTGGTGTGCGTATTTGTTATATTAGACCTTAAAGGATTCGCCACAACCACAACGTTCAGACTCATTAGGATTATTAAACACAAATGATGAAGAAAATTCCTCTTTTTTATAGTCCATTACAGTTCCTAAAAGATACATAACGGCTGCTGCATCTACAAAGACTTTTACACCCTTATCCTCAATAATTTCATCTGTTGGGTTAATTTCTTTGGCATACTCCATCACGTAAGACATACCAGCACAACCACCAGATTTAACAGCAACCCTAACACCAATTGAGTTTGATTCAATTCCTGACATGATTTCTTTAATGCGGCTTGCTGCATTATCACTTAACTTAATAATCTGATTTATCATAAATTTAAATCCAATTTAGCTGCTTCTGACATCATATCCTTATTCCAAACTGGTTCAAATACTAAATCAAGATCAACTTTTTCAATACCCTCAACTTGCATGGCACTATCTTTAACATCTTTTGGAAGGCTTTCTGCCACAGGACAGTTAGGGGAGGTTAATGTCATAATAATTTTTACAGTGCTATCTTTTACTTTGACGTCATAAATTAAACCTAATTCATAAATATTAACCGGTATCTCTGGATCATAAATTTTTCTAATTTCAGCTATTACTTTTTCTCTTAAATCCATAATTTAATCTAATTGCTCAGTATTAATTTCTTCTTGTGAATTGTCAATTGCAGATATTAAAGTATGCCATGATAAAGTGGCACATTTAACTCTCATTGGGTACTGCTTGACACCAGATAAACACATTAATTTAGTTTTTTCGTCTTCTACTAAATTTTTTGATTTCAATTCAGGATTCTCTTTTATCATACCTAAAAAATCATTTACAATTTCTTTAACTTCTACTTCTTCTTTTCCTTTGATTAAATCAGTCATAATTGATGCTGACGCCATTGAAATTGCACAACCACTTCCTTCAAATGAAATGTCTTCTACTTTTTTATTTTCATCTAGTTTCAAAAAAATATGAACATTATCTCCACATAATGGATTTTTCCCAATTGCATCTTTATTAAAATTTTCTGTCTTTCTTAAATTACGAGGATTTTTTCCGTGCTCTAAAATAATTTCTTGATAAAGTTCTTTTATGTTCATCATAGATTAAAAATTTTTTTACAGTTATTTATTGAGCTGTTAAGTTGGTCTAAATCATCTTTAGTATTATAAACTCCTAAAGAAGCACGTGCACTTGCTGAAATTCCCAATTTATCATGTAAGATTTGACAGCAGTGGTGCCCCGCTCTTATAGCGACACCATCCTCATCTAATATTGTGGCTATGTCGTGTGGGTGCACACCCTCTATGGTAAAAGATAAAACTGCAGCTCTATTTTTAGGATTACCTATTAATTTAACTGAATTATTTTTTCTTAAAATTTCTTGACCATATTCAATTAATTCTTGCTCATGTTTGATCATACTTTCTATTCCTACTTTTTCTAGAAATTTTATAGATTGATCGAAAGCTATAACTTGCGCTGTAGCCATTGTTCCTGCTTCATACTTGTTTGGCAAATCACCATAAGTGATGCTGTCTTTTTTAACATCATTAATCATTCCACCACCACCTTGATAGGGGGGTAATTGTTCTAACCATTTTTTCTTAGCATAAAGCACTCCAAGTCCAGTTGGTCCATACATTTTATGACATGAAATAGCATAAAAGTCACAGTCAATGTCTTGCATATCTAATTTTAAATGAGGCGCACCCTGACAGCCATCAACTAAAACTGCGATTCCTTTAGAGTGGGCTAATTCTGTTATTTCTTTAACTGGTAAAACAGCACCTGTCACATTAGACAAATGAGTAATAGCAATTAATTTTGTTTTTGAGGTTATTTTTTTTTCAATACTTTCGAGAGTTATTTCACCATCATCATTGATTTCTGCAAATTCAATCTTAATCCCTTTTGATTGTCTTAGAAAATGCCATGGTACATAATTAGAGTGGTGCTCAAGTTCTGTTATAAGAATTTCATCTCCTTGTTCTAAATATTTTTGGCCAAAAGTATTAGCCACAAGATTGATTGCTTCGGTAGCACCCTTGGTAAACACAATTTCATTTTTATCTTTAGCATTAATATATTTTTGAACAGAAGATCGTGTATTTTCATAAAGATTAGTTGCAGCCACAGCTAGATAATGAACACTTCTACCTGTATTTGAAAATTCATTAGTATAAAATTCATTTACTCTATCAATTACAGATTGTGGTTTTTGAGATGAGTTAGCGCTATCAAGATATACAAGATCATTATTATGAATCTTGTTACTAAATATTGGAAATTCTTTTTTTATGTTTGATATACTCATTCTGTAATTCCTATTATGTTTTTGATTAGATCTTTAATTTCTATATCTGTAATTTTTTCTACTGCGTCCAGTAAAAAACCATTGATTAATAATTCTTTTGATTGTTGATTACTCAAACCACGAGACATCAAGTAAAATATTGCATCCTCATCTAAACTTCCAGATGTCGCTCCATGAGAGCACTTCACATCGTCAGCATAAATCTCAAGTTCTGGTTTTCCATCAAATTCTGTATTCTCACTTAATAATAGAGCTTTGCTAAGTTGATACCCATTTGTTTTTTGGGCTTTTGAATCTACATAAATTTTACCTTGATAAACACCTTTTGCATTGTCATTTAAAACACTTTTGATTAACTGATAACTTTTTGTATTTTCAGCTAGATGATTAATATTAGTTTTAATTTCATGATGTTGTGAATCTTTTAAATTAATTATTCCATTAATAAATGCTGAACTATACTCATCATTTAAATTACAATTAATTTCATTTTTCATAAATTTAGACCCTGTGGAAAAAATAAAGTTTTCTGAAATACTATTTCTTTCTAAATTAATATTATTATAGGAATATTTAATATTAGAATTTTTTTTGTGATCAATTTTATAATTTTTAAGAATAGCATCTTGTGAAATATCAAAATTTTGAACTATGTTTATAAAATTATTTTCAGAATTATCATCAAACAAATTTATAAGTTTCAAACTGCTATTTTTTTCAATAACAATATCTGTTTTCAAATTAATCGCTGTTGACTTAAGTTCCTTGGTTGTAATATTGTATATAATTAAAGGCTTAGTCAATGAATAGTTCTCTTTAACCGTTATTCCAATATAGCTAGCAATAAGAGCATTATTCAATGAGACCAATGAATTAACTTCTTTAGAGTTTTCATTTTGATTTAAATCTCTTGTTATCAAAACTTTAGTTTCATCTTCAAAGCTAAAATCAACTTTTGAAATTATTCCGTTATGAAAAATTATCTTATTGTGTTCAAATTTATCAATGAAGGTGGTTTCATCAATCTCGCCTAGTTCGAAGTCAGTATGGAAGTGTAAATTTTCAATATTAGAAGAAATTATCTGATTTAAATCTGAAAATTTCCAATCTTCTACTCTTTTATTTGGAAAACCATTCTCTACAAATTGATTAAAGTTTTTTTTTCTGAAATTTATACTTTCCTCTGAAAGTTTTAAACTTTCTATGACTTTATCAAAATCTACTTTTAGTTGTTCCATAATCTAACTTAAACTTTCATATCCGTTATGCTCAAGTTCTAATGCAAGTTCTGACCCACCCGATTTAACTATTTTTCCATTAATTAAAACATGCACAAAATCTGGTTTTATGTATTCTAACAACCTTTGATAATGAGTAATAATTAAAAAAGAACTTTCTTTACTTCTTAATGCATTGACACCTTCTGAAACTATTTTTAAAGCATCAATATCAAGGCCAGAGTCAGTTTCATCTAAAATAGATAGTTTAGGATTTAAAATAGACATTTGTAAAATTTCATTTTTTTTTTTTTCACCACCAGAAAAACCAACATTTAACTGTCTACTTAAAATTTTTTCATCAAATTTTAACTCAGACGCTTTTTGTTTAACTAATTTTAAAAATTCAATCGCATCTAATTCTTTTTCTCCCCTTGCTTTTTTAATTGCATTTAAAGATGTTTTTAAAAATATGTTAGTATTCACACCTGGAATTTCTAAGGGGTATTGGAACGCTAAAAATATTCCTTTGTGCGCTCTCTCTTCAATTTCTAGATCTAATAAGTTTTCATTGAAATATGTAACATCTCCACTTACCGTGTAACCTTTTTTTCCAGAAAGAACATTTGATAAAGTGCTTTTACCCGATCCATTTGGTCCCATTATTGCATGCACTTCCCCTGGTTTAATTTCTAAATTTAATCCTTTTAATATTTCTTTGTTATCTATTTTTGCTTCAAGATCTTTAATCTGCAACATTTACCCAACACTCCCTTCTAAACTAATACCAACTAATTTTTGTGCCTCTACAGCAAATTCCATTGGAAGCTGCTGCAACACTTCTTTGCAAAAACCGTTAACAATTAAACTAACAGCTTCTTCTTGGTTTAAACCCCTTTGATTACAGTAAAATAATTGTTCTTCACTAATTTTTGAAGTGGTTGCTTCATGTTCTATATTTGAACTAAAGTTTTTATTTTTTATATAAGGCACTGTGTGTGCGCCACATTTATTACCCATCAACAATGAGTCACATTGAGTGAAATTTCTAGCATTATCTGCGTTTCTTGCGATATCTACTAAGCCTCTGTATGTATTATCAGCAAAACCAGCTGATATACCTTTAGAAATTATTTTGCTTTTTGTATTTTTTCCAAGATGAATCATCTTTGTACCAGTGTCTGCTTTCTGATGATTATTGGTGATAGCTAT
>Ga0209709_10003719_pt1 | contig 12558 bp, 4 predicted proteins | sample ArcticOcean_MG_C_2_FD_187435 | JGI IMG/M metagenome (GOLD analysis project Ga0209709, IMG submission 187435) | Marine microbial communities from western Arctic Ocean - ArcticOcean_MG_CB4_136 (SPAdes) (version 2) | ecosystem: Environmental > Aquatic > Marine > Oceanic | place: Arctic Ocean... | reverse complement strand
AAGTTGGACAGATGATAAGACACACATGACTATACGAAGACCTCAAATCGATAACACGGGACGCGGGAACTATAGACGTGTGCGTAAATCTCATATTTATGTGACTATTCTTGTGCCCAATGACAATGACTTTAGTCTCTCTCAATTAACTCGCAGTGATTTTAAACGTAGTGATTGGGAGTTGGGATTCAAAGTGGCTGAAATGCCCACTGATAATTATGTATCAGAAGATGGAGGTATTGTTAAAAGCGGCCTTTTCACAGTCGTAAAAGGTAAAGGATTTGGGGATGATTACGTCTCAAAATGGTATAAATAAAAACACATAGTCAAAATAAATGGATATTATTTATTTTGAAAAGATTATATACCAATCTTATCTGTAATGTTTACGCTGCGAACTATTAATCTATGTAACATATCACACAACTCGCGAAATCGTTTCGATTATCTCATTTGGGCGTTGAATGTACTCATACATGTCTTTCAGACCCATGTTGTCGTATCGAACCTAATCCTGAACAATATTGTAAATCTTGCATTAACGATCAATTTACAATACAAAATAATGTTTGTGTCTGTACAAACCCAGAAGAAGGTAAGTGCGATTGTTACGGCAGCGTAGTAGATTGTAACAATGTTTGTAACGGTACCGCAGTGTTAGATGCCTGTGGTGTTTGTAACGGAAACGGTACTTTAGATGCCTGTGGAATTTGTAATGGTCCAGGCAACATATATGAATGTGGATGTCATGATATTCCAGAGGGCAAATGCAACTGTCAAAATCATACATTGGATGCCTGTGGTGGATCAATTTTAAAACAAAATATTTTAAAACAGTCATCATTTAAAACAAAATATTTTAAAACAGTCATCATTTTAAAACAAAATATTTTAAAAGTTTGTTGTTGATCAATTTTAAAACTAAATATTTTAAAACAAAATATTTTAAAACAAAATATTTTAAAAGTTTGTTGATCAATTTTAAAACAAAATATTTTAAAACAGTCATCATTTTAAAACAAAATATTTTAAAAGTTTGTTGTTGTTGATCAATTTTAAAACAAAATATTTTAAAACAAAATATTTTAAAAGTTTGTTGTTGTTGATCAATTTTAAAACAAAATATTTTAAAACAAAATATTTTAAAAGTTTGTTGTTGATCAATTTTAAAACAAAATATTTTAAAACAAAATATTTTAAAACAGTCATCATTTTAAAACAAAATATTTTAAAAGTTTTGGCCATTGATGCTCCGGATACCGTCGAATTAGTTCGAAGTATTTAGGTCATGTCCATTGGTCTAAATGAAAGTGGCCATCTACTTGACATTTCTATTTACTTCTATCGGCACTGCAATATCGACCAACTCTGCATGTGACAATACGGGAAAGGTTCAGAATCCGCACAGGTGTAGATGTGGGACCAGTATTTGCTTAGAATACCAGTATTGTTATGCTAACCGATGTTCTTTTTACACGTCAGGACCTGACCGTTCACCGGAAGAAAAGTTTGTGCAGCATCGAAATAAAATAAGACAGAAGATGGCGATAGGATTACGTGCTGATTTTCCCAAATTGCGCCAACTATTAACCAAGTTTAAGGGCGAATATGCTGTTCCTCCGGCCATTGTTTTTTGTGGTGCAGAGTGTGAGCGTTGGCCATTGCCTGACAATTTTGCAAGGCCTGTAAGTTTTTTTGAAAACAAGGATGGATATTCAAGTCATGACGAATCGGTGGATCAGTGTGGACAAAGGAATTGTCTTGAAAATTCATTTGTGTCTATTTTGGCTTCGTTCATAAATAAATATGTTTATTACGTGGAACACCGGGATATTTGCATGGCAGTGGCAAAAACAGCAGCTGAAACATTGGCGCGCACTTGTAATTTGCGCGCCAACACAGTGACACGGAACGCTTTTAAATGCAGTGAACACAACGACGACTGGTGGCAACTAAACCGTATGTGTTATCCACTATCTAGTTTGCAATGCGATAAACACGAAAAGTGTCGTTTTGACGTTTTGGAGGGATATTGTAGAGCAGATGAGGATTTCATGAAGAATATTTGCGAGATTAGGGAGGATTCTCAAACATTTTTGTCTAACGATATCGTGAATGAAATTTGGCCAGTATTGGGCTATTCTGTAAATAGTGTCCCGGTGGCATTTACTGATAAGATGCATGTGACTGGAGCGGTTGCAGGCGAGTGTAATACTCTTCGCGGGTTAGTCCATGCTATCAACGGGAATATACAGATACACGCGTTCCGTGAGTTGGGAATGAGCGAAGCGGTTCATCAGTGGCATAGAGAACTATTGTTGGCCCGGTCTTATTTAAAATCAATTATCAACGATTTGTCGGACTTCCGTGACCTTTCGAAGAAACTATTTCCATATATTGAACATGATAAAATTAGTCCATGTCCAACGGGATATAAAAATAAGTACGAAGTGGGCAAAACGGGAACCCGGACAGCGCCATTGTGCGAAGACCGTCGTCATATGCGCCTAGAAGATCTTAACCGTCAGATCGAAAGCAAACAATACTTTGATCGTTCGAATTGTTTTTGTAGAAACGGCGAGCTCGATTCAAATTATGGAACTGAAACAGAGTATTATAATATGCATGAATTTGACCAACTTTATCTGATGACCCGGACAGCGCCAAACTGTGATGAATTTGAGGCGCGGTTGCCATCCGTATATAGATACTGTAAAAATATCCATGCGTGGGGGAAACGGGTTGAATGGATAGAGGCATTGAATATGGTAAAACCGGACGCATCACAAATAAGGGTTTATTCACAAGACCAGAACTTCTCAGAAAAACGACGAACCTCCATTTATAACGATATTATAAGAGGCATACCTGACCACGAAAAGACGTGCGGACGATTGGTTTCGGGGTTTCAAGAACCCCATATATTTTCAAATAAAGGTGGGAATTGTGTACCCTTTCGCAGTCTGCATGAAATTTTATACAAATTAGAGGTTGAAACGTCCGGCGCCAATGGAAGGCCGTACTTACCGATCCCCTCAGATGGCAATGGCGAATTCTTTTGTGACCCTTCTTTTTCCGAAGAACTGACTAAAGGTTCCTTCCGCCAAATCTCAAATTGGAATGACCATATCAACCCCAAATATGCTGATATTTGCGTTCTTGGGCATTTTCTCAACACCAGCAAGGATTCAGGACCGCCTATTATAGGATATAGCCGCGCCATTGAAGAAGCCGTCTGGAATACGGAAATAGCATACCTTTCAAATAAAAAAGTGCACGCTGACCATCAACAACTATGGGAGACGTTAGAAGAGCAACTTACTACAGTTTCGGACAATAACATGATCCATTCCATTGCAGTATTCGCAACGGAACATTACTTACTAACAGATGGCAGTTAAACCTGTATAAAAACAATACGTTTCGCCATACTTTTGTCTTTTGTCCTTTGCTTTTTTTTAAATTATACACTATATAAGAAGCACGTGTGATCACACTAGCTTGATGAACTATCACAATGTACTCATCATTGGTTTAATTTTTATTTCAGCATGCGGTGCGAAGGCAGAAAGGGCTGACGAGATAAATAGTTTCTACGACCGCCACGTTGACAAAAGCCAGGACGCCAAGTCTCCCGCACCACATGGCGCCGTTGCCGAGGGTGCCGGCATGAGCGGTACTAGCGGGAACGTCGTACTAATACAGGGCAGAATGCCAAGTCCTCAATTCCAAGCATACATAAAAGCACAGGACGCGCGAGATGCCACTAAAATAGACATCCAGCAAAAAATTGCAGACATTTTTCGCGAAAAATTTCCTAGTTTTAAACGTGATATATTGGAATTTGCGGATGACGAGGGGTTTGTCCGAGGCGGTATTGTATTTTGCAATGCAGAGTCGCCAACCGAACCGCAACTCCCAGATGGTTATTTTCCCGGCACTGTCCGGCCGATCCGTAATGATGGGTGGGGACAGAATTTTGTTGAGAAGAAAGTATGTACGACGTGGGATGTAGACACCGGTACATTGACAGATCGCTGCGTGAAGGGTTCTTTCGTTGATAAACTTCAAAGATTTTTACAGACAGAAACCTTTAGAATAACCCATCAAGATATTTGCGACGCTGTCATCGAACACAAAGCCTGTAACCTAAATCATTTAGGTAAGATGGATACAACCAAACCCGCCGAATGCATTGAATTTCCGAATGCGTTTACGACGACTCTGGCCAAATACGCCTCGGCTCGTTATGAACATGCTTGCGACCTAGACGTGCCCGGATCAGATGACAAGGCGCATTTCCAACAAGTTCAAGATTGCGTTAATAAAAATCCACAGACTTGCGAGGATACTGGGTGTCAGTATGTCGATCGCGATGGATGCTGGCCCAAAATCTCCTTTAACAACACGCCGGCTAAAAAGAACTGCAAGTCAGTAGAAAATGACGGCGACGACGAAGGTAGTCCATGGCACGTCTTAAACGAAACCGCCCGCCATGTGAACGCGCTGCGTCGCCCTACTTCTTACGGACTTACACAATTGGGAGTTTCATCGACCGATTTTAACTATATTGTTGGATGTCAACAATCCGCACTGATCAATCACAAAAATCCGTGGGGAGCCGATCAATATCATTGGGATTTAGGTGAAGACCATGGTACGATTCAGATTAGCAAGTGTGGTAATTTGCGTTCAATTATCACTGCAATTAACGGGAACACACAAGTGGAAGCGTACAGACAAAATTCTTTGGACGAAGCCGCTGCTCAATGGGTACGAGAATTGGAAGAAACAAAAGCATATTTAGTCGATTTTGCTGGAAAACTGCGAGATTTCAGAGAGTTTACCATGGACATTTGGCCAGAAATTGAGTATGAAATGATTCAACAGTGCGTTCCAAACGATAAAAAATATACTCGATTCCAAACTGGTAGCAGAACTCACCCGTTGTGTTACCGCAAAACCAATACTCTTGAGAAACTTAACTCGCAGGGGAAGCGCGGTCAAAGCTTTGACCGTGCCCGCTGTTTTTGCAGAAATGGACGCTTGGATGGCAATGACCGTACAAAGTTTAACACTGCCGAACTCGATGAATTGTACCTGCGTACAGACATTACCACCAAAGACTGCAATAATGAGACCATGCCCATCTCAGTATATGATTACTGTACCAGTAGTCTACACGATTCCGAAACCTTTCGCGACGCCATGCGTGCTACCACGATCAAAGAATCTGCGTCGATGTCAAGGATTTACGAATCGGAAACAGCAAAGATTCATGCAAAACAAGAGGCGATCAAAGAGGATATCCTGAACACCTTCCCACACGGAGAAAATTTCAAAGACGAAACCTGCGGCCGTCTCGTCACCGCCAACCCAAACTCGAAGTCCATTCCCGATTCGCAAGAGCCAAATGACCCCAAAGACTACACGAATCTTTACCAAGTATCGAACAAAGGTGGCAATTGCTTACCCTTCGATAAATTGTACGAAGTCATTTTTCGCCTTGAGTTTGAGACTGGTCAACAGGAAATGGGCGAATACCAAAATCCAGACCATGTTGACGCCTGCTTCGAGGCGACCGGGGAAGACGCCATCAACGCATGTAAAATTGTTCAATTCAAAGACTACTTTTGCAAAGCGACACCGTTTACAACCAAGTCGATTGGGTTCAGACAGTTGACTTACTTGTGGGACCAAGGAGAATCGGCCTCGTCGAAGTTTTCACCACTCGCCGACCGCACGACCGTGACGGAGGAGGACGGAGGATTCGATAAATTATGGTTTGAGAAGTACGACCTCCCAGTCAAGGATCAGAGTTTTGATTATCGCTACACCAAAGATTTGTTCCTAGATGGCGAGGCGACGGGTAATCAAAGAACTTTTTGTCATCCGGATTGGATACAACAAATTGGTGGGAATATTGTGAGGGTTAACAGCCACGGGCACGAATTCTTAAATCCTTACGAACTTTTGCGACGAGAAGTAGAGGAAGCCGTTTTCAATACAGAAGTGGCCAAGGCCTCAATGACTAGAACGCGAAGCGACCTACAAAGATTATGGAATTTCCTTGAAGATCAACTTACGGAAAACGACAATGGATATATCGTGTCGGATATTGCAAAGAGAGCGGCCAACCACCAGATGGAAATTTGGAAACATGACCCGGATAACGAGGTACCGAAGTTTACACTGACACTTAAAAATCCTCACGATGAGTTCACCCACGTGAGTATTGACGGGCCGTGGTGGCCCCAGGGCGGCCCCAGCGCGACGAAAAATGAGGACGGTGACTGGGAAATTACGTTTGATCCTGCACCCATTAAAATCATGCATTATGATTGGGTATTAAATGGCGACGAAGAGAAGTGTCACCGTCGTCATGAAGTTGACGACGGCGATCGTACTGACTTTCTTGATTGCACATCGGATTAATTACCGCTTGGGTCATTCAGCAGTTAACTAGAATTCATTAAGAAAATATAAATCCAAAATAAAATTAAATGACTGTGATTTAACTTAAGCTAAAAATGTAAGCTAAAGACTTCTTACTCTCTAAAAAAAAACCGTATATAAAGGCTCTTCAAAATAACATACTATGCAAACATTCAAAGTTGTTTTAATTGCATTGATATTTACGTTGGGATATTCCGGTCCGGCTGGACTACTCTCAACGCTTACAAGACCAAAAATTGTTTTAAAAGGACGCGTCCTCGAGCGCGCCCGAAGTATAATCGGTTCTGAAGACGTAACAAATTTCACAGAGGCAACATTCATCGGCGAAGTTCCTAATCATGCCTCGGGTGTCATTACGATTGACAGAAAATACGCATTAAAGGCCTCCACGGCGGCCATTCAAAAACTCTTTGCCGCAAACTTTAAAGAAGATTGGGAAAAAATGAAGGCACAGGCCACCGTTGGTGCCGATGAAAACGGTGTTGTCAGGTCAGGTATCGTATTTTGTGGCGGTTCTGTCCACGACCAGAATAAAAACCTTGTACAACCTCCAATGGCAGAGGAGATGAAAAACAAAATCAATACCGCGTATGGAAACTTAGTCGAACAGGACGGGTACGGAACCGAAAGTCTCGAACAAGACAACTGGAAAAAATACGTACATGCTCAGTGCGGTATCAAAAACTGCCAAGAGAATTCTTTTGTAAGAATGATCTCTGACAAAATACACAGTATGGGTTATGCCATACAGGATTATGAGATTTGTGAAGCAATTGCGAACGACGTTTACATCGACGCTCGTTCCGCAAATCTGGGAACATACTCAGATTCAAAGTCATACATTTGCAACAGCGATGACCCCAACGACGCAGACGAAGACCCACTGCCAAAATTCTATCAGGTAGTAGAAGAATGTACTGGACAGGTACCAGACGAGAGCAAGGGAGCCGGTCACGAGTGTTCTCCATCTTATTGTCAGATCGGAATCGACGTCGGTGCCCAAACAGATAAGATGTGCTACCCAGTTAATCTAGATAATAATGTGGATGCCAAAGACCTCATGAATTGCCAACAAGACGACACGAAAAGCATACCAGGAACAGGTGACTATATTAACGGCGTACGGACCGTTTGTAGATACGCTCTAAATGAGAGGGCTTCCACGCCAATGGATGAATATACATACATTAGTGGATGCATCCAAGGCGAATGCAAAACTCTGCGCAAAATGTTCGCGGCCCTGAACGGAAATGCCCAAATCGCCGCCTATAGAGAGGACAACGTCCTCTCGGCAAAGCGATATTGGGAAACCCAGATTCAATCGTCAAAAGTATTTCTACAAAGTCTTGCAGAACAATTCCGCGACTTTCGCCCAAAATCACTGCTACTCTTTCCATACATTGAAAACGAACAGGTAGTAGGGTGTGAAAAGGGAGAATTTGAAAATTATCCAGGAGATACTGGTACAGAAAATAGCCCGCTTTGCTTTTTAGAGGCTACCACGCTTGAAGATCTCAACTCAAAGAAGAGAGATGGCCAAAGGATGCTAAGAAAAGACTGCTTTTGTAGAAACGGTCGCCTGTCCAAGAATGAATACAATCTCATCGAACAGGATGACGTCTATCTAAGTTTGCATCCGTCCACATATGTTGCGGCAGATTTGACAGTCTCTGCAAGAACATATCGAGCAAACAGCGGTATACACGATATTAAAGAATGGCACGAAGCACTACAGGCGACAATGCCCAAGGAAACTGCTTCTTTATCTAAAATTTTTAACAAGAGCCCAAAGATTATTTCTGAGAGACAACGGCAGATCAAAGAGGATATCGAAGCAACCTTCCCAAACGGAGCAGAATTCAAAGATACCACGTGCGGTCGCCTCATCACCGCCAACCCAAAGTCGAAGGATGAGGCCGGGGATCAGCCAAATGCCGTCAACGACGTCAACAATTATTACCAACTTTCAAACAAAGGTGGCAATTGCTTACCCTTTGACAAAATGAACCATATTCTTTACAAACTCGAATATGAAACAGGGAAACAGGACATGGGCTCCTGTATGGGCACCGGAAACACGCTGGAAGACCGTTTCTGTAAAGAAAAACTCGTAGAACTAGACCTCAGTTTCAGACAATTGTCCCATCGTTTTCTGAATAAAAATGGAGGCGATTTAGAGAAAATAGACAATGTCTACGACGGTGAAATTTTTGGCAACCTTGAGCTGCTCACATATAACAATCCAGACCGCCATTTCTGCGTCCCGAATTGGCTACATCAATTTGGAATCAAAGGTGTCACAGACAGATCTGGACAAAGTTATTCTGATCCCACCGAACGGTCTCAAGTAACGATTGAAGAAGCGGTCTTCAACACTAAACTGGCAAAATCCGCGAGACAGCGGTGCAAAACCGACAACGACAGGATCTGGAACGCGTTGAAAAGAGAACTGACTACGGCGGAAAAAGAAAATATTGCTTATGACCTTGCGTACGCCGCCGCCAAACATTTTGCACTCATTACAAGCACGGACGATTCCAATCTTATCACCGAAAACATTGGAGACGTGCATGGTGGTTTGGCACCATACAAGTACAGAGCCGCTAACCGCATCGAAGAGAACAGACTAAAGCAAATAAATATCATCACGGAAAAGCGGAACGAAGAGAAGGTTTACGCTGATACTCTGAAATCTTTGACTACTACTCTCAGCATTGGCAGCGGCGTGAACGGCTCGACTGACTTCCGCAAAGATTTAAATAAACTTCTAAATTTTATTGCGCCAGAAAAACCAACGTTAACATCTGGTCGTGGAGATGGCACGGACAAATGCAATCCAGCGGGTGTATTTTCAAGTAATGACGTTTGCGACGAACAGTTAAACGTTGCTTGGAAATGCAGTAAAGATCATGACATTCAAAACTTGCTGAGCTTAATAGCACAAGAATGTGCCGCAGATGATGGCCGAAACGACTACCAAATCGACATGTACAAACTTGGCGGTATTTTGGCCACCACCAATGACCCCCAAACATCACTCGATACATTCATAAAACTGTTGGAGCACCAGTTTTATAATGTACACGCTGACCTAAATGACGCCGAGCGCTACGACATTGGGTCGCCGATGGAGAGCTACACTAATGCTGAAAGCCCAATTGAAAAATACGCGATCGCCGAGTTTATGGATAGATGGTTTGAGTCCGACAAGAAAAGTATAGTGGAATCTAATCTCTTTCTAGATGCGGCGGCAGCAATTACCGGTCATGGGTGCGTTGCCAATACAATTGACAATATTATGGACAATATTGGTAGACTAAATGACATCGAAAATCAAACAAAAACTGGGCCCATCTCAATCTCAAATAAGTTTCAGCTAGTGTGTGGTCAATCGACGTTCAACAATACGAATAGTAATTTTATTCAGAATCAAACGGCCACCGCCGCCGAAGCCGCCGCCGCCGCCGAAGCCGCCGCCGCCAGAAAAGATTATCAAACTATGGCGGAAAATCGCGAGGGAAATTGTCAAGATTGTTTCTACCCCAAATTCGGCACCACATCTCGTAATTATAGTAAGGTTTTCATATCTCTAAGTAATAACTGTCGCTTATGCCAAAATGGATATACAGTGCAAGTGAGCGAAAACTACAAAGAAAAAATTTTAAAAGAAGGACGACTTTCGAATCTTGACTCCCACACCGATCTGTTTAACAACATGTTAAACATTTTGGTAACAGAATTAACCATGTACATGACTAACTATGAAGAACAGCTTCAGAATGCCCTGGACATGTTTAATGAGCCATCAAATGGCCTGACAGAGGACGAATGGAACAACAAAGTTTCAACAACAAATGAAGATCTCGCTAATTTCAAATCAAAGCTCATTGAAAACCTAATTAACCTTGTCAACGACTTGGTTGCTGTGATAGAACCGTACGAAAGTTATAAAAACTTCTACGACCTTCCAAAAAGTGTCTTCGTCAATACCTTCCCCAAGAACAACTTTTTGGATGAGTGTGAAAAGGAGATGGCTGATAAATACGATGGCTATAAAGCCGATGTGGACCTTTTCGCGCAGCTGGAAAACTTGGATCAAGTACAACTCAAGGTTTTTTATGAAGACTTCGGTGAAGCGGAGTCTTACTTCAAACGGGTGGAAAAATACAACTTAGCATGTTCGACGAAAGCACCTAATTACGGACTCGCTGAAGGAGTCTTTCTAAGTAACAAAAAAGCATGTACGAATGGTTTCCCTATCTCTGGACAATCCTGCAAGGAAGCCAATAAAAATGTCGGTGATTACCCAGGAATTCAGACCAAAGCCTACACCGCCGCCGATCTCTATGCCCGTACACACGATAACATAGAACGCGATATAATCGTAGAACAAGCCTTTTACAAACACGACCAAGAACAGTTTGCCACGGAACGCAAAGAGACTTGCTTGGCCCACCAAGATGAGTATGGCAAAAAATATAAAGCAGCTTACGAGTACGTCGAAAAGTTAAAAATTCATGGTTATGACACGGTCACTGTTGATTTTACTGGGGCCGCATTTGACAAAGTGGCTGGGCTCGTTGCTGATTATAACGAGTTTGAACAACAATTAAAGAACGTCAGTGGAAAGTTTTCCGGTGATAGTGTTCTCACACCCAACGATTTTGCAACAAATATAGGAGAATACGGCTGTGGAAACGACATTCAAGCGGTAGATTACGCTAATAAGGTCGTTAAGGTCGTCGAGGTTCCAAATGATCAGGACGCTGACCAGACGATCACCGATATTAGCAATTTCGATGGCCAACTTCGCGACTCAACCGATATAATTGACGGAGAGTTCAATGTGGTCTGTGGCGCTGGTGGATATCATAACGGAAAAAAATGTACTACCTGTGCTCCCGGGAAATTTTCGAAAAAAGGTGCAGAGGAATGCACCTTCTGTGATCCCGGGAAATTTTCGGAAGAAGGCGCAGCCGAATGCGCCGCCTGTCCAGCCGGGGAAATTTCGGGTGAAGGCCAATCCGAATGCGCCGCCTGTCCAGCCGGAACCTATCCTGTTGAGGGCCAATCCGAATGCACCGCCTGTGATGCCGGGTTCTATTCGGCTGGAGGCGCAGCCGAATGCGCCGCCTGTGATGCCGGGAAATTTTCGAAAGGCAATGCTACAACATGCGACGCCTGTCCAGCCGGAACCTATTCGGAAGAACTCGGCCAATCCGAATGCGCCGCCTGCCCACCCGGGGAAATTTCGGGTGAAGGCAATGCTACAACATGCGACGCCTGTCCAGCCGGAACCTATCCTGTTGAGGGCCAATCCCAATGCGCCGCCTGTGATGCCGGGAAATTTTCGGGTGGAGGTAAAGCCGCCTGCACCCCCTGCCCACCCGGGGAAATTTCGGGTGAAGGCAATGCTACAACATGCGACGCCTGTCCAGCCGGAACCTATCCTGTTGAGGGCCAATCCCAATGCGCCGCCTGTGATGCCGGGAAATTTTCGGGTGGAGGTAAAGCCGCCTGCACCCCCTGCCCACCCGGGGAAATTTCGGGTGAAGGCAATGCTACAACATGCGACGCCTGTCCAGCCGGAACCTATCCTGTTGAGGGCCAATCCCAATGCGCCGCCTGTGATGCCGGGAAATTTTCGGGTGGAGGCGCAGCCGAATGCGGCGACTGTGCTCCCGGGAAAATTTCGAAAGGCAATGCTACAACATGCGACGCCTGTCCAGCCGGAACCTATCCTGTTGAGGGCCAATCCCAATGCGCCGCCTGTGATGCCGGAACCTATTCGAAAAAAGGTGCATACGAATGCACCGCCTGTGCTCCCGGGAAAATTTCGAAAGGCAATGCTACAACATGCGACGCCTGTACCGCCGGAACCTATTCGGATAGTAAAGATCTAACCAAATGCACCGGCTGTGCCGCCGGAAAATGGTCGGATCTAACCAAATGCACCGCCTGTGATGCCGGGAAATTTTCGAAAGGCAATGCTACAACATGCGACGCCTGTGATGTCGGCACCTACCAAGACCAAAGTGGCCAAACTGAATGCACTGACTGTGCCGCCGGAACCTACCAAGACCAAAAAGGCCAAACTGAATG
>Ga0209709_10003711_pt1 | contig 12576 bp, 19 predicted proteins | sample ArcticOcean_MG_C_2_FD_187435 | JGI IMG/M metagenome (GOLD analysis project Ga0209709, IMG submission 187435) | Marine microbial communities from western Arctic Ocean - ArcticOcean_MG_CB4_136 (SPAdes) (version 2) | ecosystem: Environmental > Aquatic > Marine > Oceanic | place: Arctic Ocean... | reverse complement strand
TTAAAAGAATATGGCCAGATACGATTCGTACAACAGTTTTTCATGTATTGAGTGCAGAAGATATATATGAATTAAAAAAACTTGAAGGGAAGAAGAAATCCATTTCAGCATTTTTCTCAATGATGGCTCGTAATATGGAAAGTGGCGTTGCCGCTGGAGGTGGTGTTGTTGCAGAATTGGAAGCTGATGTACTTGTATCTGCTAGAGATGATATAATGAGTGAAGTAGATAAAACAGGTAGAAGGTGGGTTATGATGTCTTGGTTTGAGAATCAGACTAGAGAGAGGGGAAAATTTAGTAAAGTAGAAAAGGATCTTAACGTATTAATAAAAGGTCTTGTTGTAAAACATCTTGGCCCAATAATGGGACAAACTGAAGTCCGAAAAGCACAAGAATTTGATCTTTGGAAAAATATGAAAAAACATTTGAGCGCCGGTAAAACAGGTGGTGGTAAGAGATTAAGTTTGGTAATAAAAGATTATTTTGATGGAGTAGAGAGAATTATTAAAAGCAATAAAGAAGTAATGAGTAGTATATTTTATGGTTATGCAAAATCAAAAAGACAAACAGATAATGCATGGGATGAACAAATAGTTAATAATATTAAGATTAAAAAAATTCATTATATACCAATTAAAGTAGATGATGAAGAAGAAGATGGAAATATTGAAAATGAAGAACAGCAAGAAAATATAGATGCATTTGTTGCAAAATACAAGATACCATCAAAGCTATGGCAATATTCTTCGGAGTTAGAAATTTATACAAGGGAAGTTGTAAAGAAGGAAATCGGAAAATGAAAAAAATATGGGATAGATTTACATCATGGTTATCGGGATGGCCAGAATCTAAACATAGAAAATCGGGGAAAGACTTAATATATCTTTTTGAAGAAGAAGAAATGAAGACAAAACAGGAAGAAAAAAAATGAAAACATTTAAAGAGTTTTTTCAATTAGGAGTCACTAAACCCTCAAAGTATGATATTCAAAATTATTTGAATGGTTTAGGAACTCGTTTGATGCAACTGACAGACATAAAAAAGAAAATAATAAATCATTTTAAAACTATTAAAAAATTAGAATTGGATCAATTTGGAAGAAAAGTATTATCGTTTGAAGAATTTATACCAGAAAAAACAGAATATTATCTGGACACATCTAAAGATAATACTGAAAAATATGTTGCAAACGATGGAGACTATTGGTATACAGGTAAAATTGGTATAAGAGGTGGAGATCAATATTTGAAGTTTGCTGCCACACATGGAAAAGATAGTTATTTTGAAAAGGCCAAGTTAAAAAAGACAACACCAGAAAAACTTAAAAAAGATATTGGTTTTACTGTAGACTTTAAGAAACTTTATAAAAAATGAAAACATTTAAAGAATATACAAATGAGGATAAGGTTGAAGAAATTCGTAACTACAGAAAAGAATACGACAATTATCATGCTCAACCAGAACAAAGAGAACGTAATGCAGCTAGATTAAGAGCTCGGCGGTTGATGGTGAAGTCGGGTAAAGTAGAAAAATTTGATAAGATGGATGTTCATCATAAAGATAATAATCCTTTAAACAACGAAAAAAACAATCTTGCTGTAACTACTCAAACTTGGAATAGAACAGAGCCAAGATTAAGAAAAGAATCAATAAGAAAAGTTGATGAAGATCCAGTTCGTAAGATAACAACTGGCCCTCATGCCGGAAGATGGATGGTGAAATATATTCATAATCGTAGAAAAGCAACAGGAGTTTTTGACGACAAAAATGATGCTATTAAACACGCACAAGTGATAAGAAAAATGAAAGGTGCGAAACTTGATGAAGCAGTCGGTAAGTTTATGACGGGCGAAGTGGGGATTAAAGGAAAACGTGTAAAGGTCGAAGTAGAAGTTTCTGGTGTAGATAATAAAAAAAGAATCTATCATGCTAAGGTTCTTGCACCAAAAGAACATTTTGGATTAGAACTTCAAATTCCAGCAAAAGTGATGCATAGAGGAAAATGGATTAAGACCGAAACAGGAAAAGCATTTAAAGACAAATAATCAGTAGTTGGAATTTTAAATAAAATAAATAGGTGTAAGAGATGATGTATTTAGTGGCACAATTTAATCTTCGTTAGGGAGAGTCTACGATGTACTTTGTTCAGTACGAGAAGACGCTTCCGCCTTGGTATTCTGGAACGGATAAAGTCCAAGCGGAAACCTCAGAAGATGCTGTGAAGGAATTTTACAAACGCCATGACCCTTTTGAAGAGAGAGTTCGGAGTGTTCGTAAAGTGCAAGACACCTACCAAAAATAAATTATGTAGATGAAGATGTGGTGTCATTCGTTGATGGATGACACTACTGATTTTTGAGAATTCAATACTAGGAAAAAAATGGCAGATGATTTCGATTTTGGGTTTAGTGCGGTATCTACCGATGAATTCAAAAAGACACAACCAGATACAGAAGCACAACCATCTACAGCATCTGCTGAAGAGTTCGATGAGTTAAAGAAAAAGATAGATTCTATTTCCAGTTTGATACAATCATTGGGAGATAGAGAAGATACCAGTTTGTTTGATGAAACAGGAGATGCAGTAAAAGCAAACGGCGAGAAGATTTCAAGAGTGGAAGGAAAGATTGACAAGATTCTTGCAATGGAATCTTCACAAGTTGCATCTGCATTAGAAGAACAAGGAAGTTCAATACGTGCAGTCATTGATGAAGTAGAAGAACGAAAGGGAGAACTTAATGATAAGTTCTCTGGTAAACTCAAAGAATTAGAATTACTGGTTATACCGATGTTGAAAGGTCTGATGAAAAATGCAGAAAAGGAATACATCTACTGGCCGGATAGAACTCCAATATTGGAAAAACAAATAGCAAAAGTATACAGCATAACGAGGCCAGAATGAAAACATTTAAAGAATTTAAAGGGAATCCCCCTACACTAATATCGGAACAAGTATACTTCAAAGTAAGTATTCCAGATATGAGTCCCATGTTCATGAAGTCATCAAGTGAGTCGGCAGTTAAGTTGGATATGCGAATGAAATTAAAACCAGATGTGGTTAAAGAGGTTTCTATTAAAAGAGTCACCAAATCGGAAATGAGAAAAATATATCGTGATATGGGACAAGGAAAAGAACCAGAAGCTGAACCAGATGAAAAAGAGTAGAAAAAATGAAAACCCTTAAACAATATATCATAGAATTTGATGCACCAAACATATATTGTGATATGGATGGAGTACTTGCAGATTTTGTATCTTTTACTACGAAATTTTTGGGGAAACCATTCACAGATAAAGATTGGTTAAAGTTACCGAAAGATATGTTCTATCAGTTATCGCCAATGAAAGATGCGAAACTTCTTTGGGAATTTATTGGAAGACAAAATCCCGCACCATTTATTCTAACTGCTGTACCTAAAAAATCAGATACTAGAGGTGCTATTGCAGAACGAGCGGCAGAGGACAAGAAACTTTGGATGAGAAAACATTTTGGAGTTAAGGATGCAAGAGTGTTTGCAGTATTACGGAAAAACAAAGCAAACTTTGCAAAAGATGGTCGAGATGGAAGGCCGAACCTTTTGATAGATGATCACATAAAAAATGTAGATGCATTCCGAAAAAAGGGGGGAATTGGGGTTCACCACACATCAGCACAGAATACTATCAAAGAACTCAGAAAATTAGGTTATCAGTAATTATAAATATTAATATGAAAACATTTAAAGAATATATTCAAGAACGTCTTAGTGATGATGAAGTCGCTGACCTTGAACGCAGAAAAGAACGCCACAAACGGTCTGCCGAGAGAAAAAAAGAAAATCTAGCAACTCGCAAAGCAAGATATAAGGATTCACCATAAGGGACTATTATGTTTATACGATCACATTTACAAGAAATGAAACGCAGATATGCATCAATGTATGCATCACCAGTTGAAGAAGAAGTTATAGAAGACGGAACAATTGAAGGGGTGAATCAGTATAAGAAAGATACGCCAGGACAGGAAGCTGATATTGATGAAGGAACTGCATTACAAGTGAAAATGGCATTAGGTGATGTGGGATTAAAAGGTACGTGGAAGAATGAAAAGGTGTATGTCAAAAAAAGAGATGTGAAGAAAGCAGAAAAAGCACTGAAGGGGAATGTCATTTATAGAGGCAAACCACCAGTTGTTGTTGGAGAAGAAGTTGAGATTGATGAAGCAAAGAAACCCACAAGAGATACAGGAATGGAATGTATGGAATGTGGTAAAAAATTCAGAGCAAAACTTTCTACATTACAATACGGAAAAACTAAGTGTCCAAAATGTAAGAGTACTGATATAGATTTTGCATTTGGTGAGTCGGTTGAGATTGATGAAGCAAATGAATTTTGGGCAGTTATAGATAAAGCAAAAGGTGGTGAAGTGATGGCAGTATCAAGTGATGAGAAGGGTGCTAAGTCCTCTGTCAAAATGTCTAACTTTTCAAAACATGATTATCATTTTGGAAAAGATCCGAGAACTCTGAAGATTGTTAAAGTCGCTGGGAGTTACAAAAAGGGCGAGAAGATGATTGGAACAAAATTGTCATACAAAGAAGAAGTTGAGGTTGATGAAGCAAAAGGAACTGCATATCCAGCAACGATAGACACTTTGAGAATGATTGTCAAAGAAAAACAACATCAAACGATTATGTTCAAGTCAGGAAAAGCAATAGTTGACCTTTTCACCGCATCTGCAATGGTTCAAGTGTATGATGCACTAAAGAAACCAGATATGAAAAAAACATTTGAAAAAATGATAACAGACAAAGCGGGGTTTATGAAAACCCAAGCATTTGCAATGAAAATGGTAGGGTAAAAAAATGGATAACGAATTCGCAGAAGCATTCAAAGAAGAAATAGGAATCAAAGAAATGGATAAAGAGTTTGCAGAAGCATTTAGATTAGAGATTGAAGAAAAGAAATCTGCTACTGGTTACGAACTTTATCATAAAACTTTTTCAGATGCAATGCAACACGCATATGCCCACGCAAAGAAAAAAGGTTTTATTGTAGACCCTAAAGAGATTGATGATAAGGTTGCCACAGGGCCAAAGAAACCATCAAGTGGAAAGACAAACCGCTACTCATTGAAAGCTGGAAGAAAGAAAGTTGAGATCCAAGTCGCAAACCTAGACAACAAACGATATGAATTGAATATGTATATTGAGGGTACGTTTGACCATCTTGCAAAAGTTAAGAGAATCTTGAATGAAAAATTCATAAGTCAATCTGAATATTTTCCTATAGTATTAACAAAAGGAATTAGAAAAGCAATACCTGGCGTAAAATTGGTTCAACATTCAATTAAAAGACCAGCATCCGGCGAAAAAATTCCCGGCCTCGGACTTCAATTGCCTGGTGATAAGGGTATTAGAGTTATGGTTCAATATGAAAAGGACTCAAACCCCCCTTCAAAAAGTTTTGGATCGGGCGAAAAGATTGTTGATATAGATCCAGAGACAGGTAAAAAAGAAGTTACTGATACAAATGCAGGACAAATTGGATTTAATGTATGGGTTAATGAAGTAGGAAAAGTGTGGAAAAAAAATGAAGTGAGCTGGGTTCAGTCGAAAGATTTCCGAGATCCTAAAAAGGTTGTTCAATTCCTCAAAACTAAGGTCAAGAGAATGGCGAAGGAAGAAGTTGAGATTGATGAAGCAGTCAACCTCAAGAAACTCAAGAAAGAGTATGATGATAATGAAGATAGAAATAATCATTCTGGAAATTACTTGCTTCTTGCAAAGGCCTTTGGTACTCCTGCTGAAGTTAAAAAGATTGAAGATATTTTGAAACGGAATAAGAAACAAGGACATACTTCAAAAACAGATAATGATTGGATGTACAAGAATATCAATCCGTATTACTCTAAAATCAGAAATGAAGAAGTTGAGATTGGAGAAAGTCAAACACTTCAAGCAACAATGGCATTAGATGATGTAGGAATAAAAAGTAAGTGGAAAAAAGGAAAGTTGTATATTGCTAAAAGAGATGTGAAGAAAGCAGAAAAAGCATTGAGTAAATCCTTCAAAAAAGGTGGAGAACCAAATTTATATTTTGAAGGAATTGATGTCGAAAAGGCAGATATGAAGGATGTTATTAAAGATTTCCAAGATTCCGATGCACCACAATTCAAAGGTAAGTCAGACAAGAAACGCAAAGAGATGGCAATTGCTGCAAAACTTTCTAGAGAAGAAAAGGAAGAAACTGATGAACCAAAGTCTAAAAAGAAAGACAAGATAAACCTCAAACCCAAACTGGATGAAAAACAAATGAAAAAATATAAAGAACTCTTTGCTGGGTTACGAGAAAAACGTGCTCAAGAAGGAACACTCAAAAAGACCGTTTCAGACTATCATAAAAAAGAAGTCAAAGAAGCGGTTACATCTCAAGGAGTAGAATACGGAGAACAAGAGTTTGATGCAAAATACAGACCAGATGCTCTATATCCTAATCTCAATGTCAACTTTGCAAAATACATAGATGAAGGTCTGGAAGGCCCATATGAACTTAGCGGAGAAGTGTATTTTTATGATAGAAAAGTAAATATGTTCTACTCCGTTTCGGGAGAAGATTATGTCGATGAAGAAACGGCAAAAGATATTGCCTATCGACTTCATAAGGATGGTGCTTACAAACCAGAATTAGGTCGTTAATTTTTAACAATTTTTAAATATTTTTAATACTACAGGAGAACAAAATGTCCTTATGGGGAAAAACCGCAGCCGGTACACAAGCACAAAAACCAAAGTGGTTGTCTACTGATGAAGATTCAGAATTCAAAAAACAAAATGTATTCGCACAAACAGCTGGTTGGGCGCAATCTGCCGGAACTAAAGCTTCTGGTAATGATAATACTGGCGCACAAGAAGAAATTCTTGCTTGTGTCGGTGGACTTTCTACTACACTTGCTGGCGCATCTGTCACAAGTGTACGATGGACTACAACTGCAACCGCAGCAGCAACAAGAACAGTTACTGCTCAAGTTACATTTGATGAACAAGTTACAGTTACTGCTCCAAATGCAAGTAATGAACCACGTATTGTATGTGCAGTCGCAAGTTCATTTCCTGCAACTACCTTGTCATATGCAAGTGGGACAGGAACTAATAGATTGACCTTTTCCAAAGCAAGTGTTGCTGTTAATAACGGCGGAACTTGTTCAATAGGTGGTGGTTCAGGTGCAGCAATTACATATGCTGGAACTGGTGCTATTGCAGATGGTGACGGAACAGCCGCAACTGTTGCAACTACTGGTACAGCAATTGCTACTTATACTGGAACTGCGTAACCTATATAATTTTATGAACGTCTAGAGTAATTCCTTTGGGGAGATAGTTTCTCCCCAAACTCTAGCGTACAACAATCCATAGGTGTTGAGTCCCAGCATCTTAGCCTAAAGGATAATTATGGCAGATAAAAAAATTAGTGCGTTGACTGCAACTGTAACAACTGCAGCATCGGACATCGCTCATGTCGTAACTGGTATGGGTGGTACACCTATTAATAAAAAGATTACAGTCGCTAATCTTTTCAATACAATACCAACATGGATCGGATTTGCGGATACTGTAACTACTGTTGCAGCAGATGTATTACCAATTCCTGTTACTGCTTCAGTTTGTCATAAGACATCTGGATCAGATGCAGAAACCCTATCAATTGTTGCTGGAACATCTGGACAAGTTCTTATAGTTGTAATGATTGTTGATGGTGGAGGAACTGCAACTCTTAGTGGCGCTCAAATTAATGGTTCGGTTGCTTTTTCTGAAGTCGGCCATGCTGCTACGTTACTTTATACAAATAGTAAATGGAACATGATTGGTGGAAATGCTGCTTGGGCTGCATAATTGATAATCTCATTTGAAAGTGAAAAAACATGGCAAAGAATATTAGTCTTGAAAAAATCAAGGAAAAACGTGATACTCTCGTAGAACAATTCAACAATCTACAAGATAAGAAAAAAGAACTGTTGAAACAAATGGAACTTGTCGATACCGATATAGTTACAGTAAGAGGAGCAATTCTTTTGTGTAATGAATGGGTAGCAGAAATAGAACCAGAACCTTCTAACGAAGAAGAAAATGTCGGACTTACGAATAACTGAATTAAATGCTTTAACTATAACAGCATCTACTGATGAGGCCCTAGTATCTGATACTTCTACAGCAGAAACTAAAAAGGTTACTATTGAGAATCTTTTTAAGACTCCGTATGTGGGAACGCCTCAAGCATTGTCTGGTGCAGGATCAACAGTTGTTGCTAATATAACTGCACCAATCACTAATTGTACTTCTACTGGTGCGGCACAGGTAGTGTCTCTCGCAAATGGAGTGCAAGGACAAGTTAAGATTTGTTCACATACTGTTGATGCCGGTGATGTAAGAATCACTCCTGCTAATTTAGATGGGGGGAGTTATGTTGCATTAGATGCTGTCGGTGATACTGTTGTTCTTCTTTTCAATGATGGTGCATGGCAGATTATCGGTGGACATGGATATACTGTAGCTTAATGATATAACAACATGAATCTATTTGATGATTTGAATGAAAAAAATTATGTTCATTTCGCAATGAAATATTATATCAATATTCAATGCACTTCAGTTGATGAATTCAACGAAGATTTGAACAAAATAAAATATGTAAAGAGATTGTTTAATCGATTTCTTGAAACTGGTGAATTACGTATCAATCTAATAATGAATCATTTGATTGTAATATATAATGTGTTTGATACAGAGGCCGCAACTCGTATGTTGTTTTTTAGAGTGGAGAAAAAGTTTTATTCAATATTGAAACCATTTCTCCTTTTCATGGAAAAACTACCAGAAGTTGTGAAAGGCATAAATGGTTACGATATTTACACTAACGACATCCCTTTGAATGAATCAACAATCAAAGAATTACGAAAGATAGAATAATGGGTGTAATTGCATCAATAGGAAACATATACTTTGTTTATCAGTTTTTGAAGAAACTGGTCACTCCATTTGAAAAGACAGAAGCTTTCAAATTGGGTATCATCGATGAGAAAGGAAAAATCTTAAAACGGCGAAGAGATTTGGAAACATCAGATGAAAAATCTGCATATAATCTTTCTGATACTTTAGTCTGGAATCTCAAGAAGATTTTAGGCAAGATTCCTTTTGGTAAATCTAAACTCGCATCTTATGCGGCCGCACTCTGGTTGATTAAGGAGCAGGACAATGGAAAAATATTTGTCAATGAAAAAGAATTAGAAGCACAGTTTTTTGATTACTTTGAAAAGTTACAGAGTGATGAATTGTCTGAAAATGTATATGACAATGTTACTGATAAAATAGCAATTGGTATCCTTCAAGCATATGATGAAGAACAGGCCAGTCATGAAAAGTTTTTAGAACTTGCAACTGAATATACTGGTTTGTCAAAGAAGTATATACAAGAAGAATTTCTCACAATGACTCTTCCTTTTGATGAAACAATCAATAGAGAATTTGAACAGTATCTAAATGAAGATACTCCTGTAAGTAATGCAGGAAGTGGGAATGTTGCAATGAGGGGATTGCCACTAGGAGATCCACCTAAAGGTATGGTCATGAAGAGATTTGCAGGAATAGATGTATTTGCAGTAAACCCCTCTCTTTATTCAAAATCTAACAATAAGAAAAAGAAGTATGACCGTTACAGTCGTTATGTTGGTGAAGATGAGGCCGGTGAATATATTCGGATGTTCGCAAGAAAATATCCAAAGAAACCTATCATCGTAATGGATTCTGTTACAGGGTGTATGCAATTTTTAAGACATGGATTTGGGAAATGATGAAATTTAAAGAATATCTGCAAATAAACGCAGATGATTCTATCGAACAAGTTATGAGTGGCGAGTGGATTACTAAATCAAGAACCACTTGGAAAGCTACAGATGATGAAAATAATAAGATAGAGATACATAATGATGGTCACGATCCCGAATTGAATGGTGAATCGTGGTCGGTGCATACAAACACTTTTGCACCAAAGGCCTTTGCCTTTTTTTGTAAACAGTTTATAGAAGAAGTCAAACCATCAGAGGTAATTCATGCCAGAACAAGAATCTTTCCTACTACTTAAATCAGAAGTTCAAACTTTAAAAATCAAAGATGAGTATCGAACAAAAGAGTTAGATGCTCTGATGAAGAAGTTAGATAATTCTACCAGCAAACTTAATGATTTATCAGAGAATATAGGTAGATTGTTGACTGCTCAAGATGTCAACAAGACTAATGATAATGAATTTCGAGATGAGATGAAAATCCTACATACTCGTATAGGCGATCTTCAAGATAAAATGAATGTGATGATTGAAAAGACAGAAACTAGAATGAATACTGATGTGAATCAAATATATACAAAATTAGAATCTCTAGAACGTTGGAGATGGATAACCATCGGCGCGGCTACTCTTGTTGCATGGTTATTGACAAACGTTATTCCAAAAATAATACCTTAAAATTGAATTGACATTTCCCTCTGAGCGTGTTATAATATATTATATCACAATCAAAATAGGATTATATTATGCCTTCTTATATCGATACGAAGTACGTAAATTTACTTGCTTTAAGACTCCCTTTATTTAAACGCAAGAATCAAGGATTGTACAACTTCCGTTGTCCTTTCTGTGGCGATTCTCAAAAGAGTAAGACTAAAGCTCGGGGATACTTTTACCAAAAACGAACAGATCTTTTTTATCGATGTCATAACTGTGGTCAAAGTTCTACATTTTCTAATTTTCTCAAACAGTTTGATGGAGAGATGTATAAAGACTATTCTCTTGAGCGATATAAAGAAGGAGTAACAGGAAAAGGACACAATACACCAGACCCCGAATTTACTGTAGAGAAACCAAAGTTTCATACAAAGATAGATTTGCCCAGAATTGGGGATTTGGATGATGATCATTTTGCGAAAAAATATCTGGTAAATCGAGCCATTCCTAGTCAGTTTTTGAATTACCTATATTATACAGAGGATTTTAAAAGTTTTGTAGAAAAAGTCGCAGAACGTGACTATGACCTCGCAAAAAATGAACAAAGAATTATAATTCCATTTTTTGATTCCGATAAGAATTTAATTGCATTTCAAGGTAGAGCATTTACAAATTCTTTGCTTCGTTATATCACCATAAAGATTCATGAAGATTCTCCAAAAATATTCGGACTAGATAGAATCGACATAAAGAACCCCTTCTATGTTGTAGAGGGCCCGTTCGATTCTATGTTCCTTCCGAATTGTATTGCGATGGCAGGATCAGATGTAAACTTGAAATCACAAATGGGGATTTCAAATGCAATGGATGAAGGAATAGGAACAATGATATTTGATAATGAACCTAGAAATAAAGAAATAATATCTAGAATGGAGAAGGTTATCGATAAAGGTTGGAAACTTTGTATCTGGCCAGATTCGGTTGCTTGTAAAGACATCAACGATATGATTCTTACTAGCATCAATGAAACAAGAATACTTGAAATAATAAATAAAAATACATTCAAAAATCTGCACGCTAAAACACATCTCGCCCTATGGAGAAAATCATGAATTCAAAAGACCCCATCACTTTGCCCACACAATATCAACAATTTATACATTTATCACGTTATGCACGATGGGACTATGATAAGAAACGAAGAGAAACATGGGGGGAAACAGTTAATAGATTTTTTGGGTTTTTTCAAGGACATCTTAAAGAGATGTGTAATTATGATTTAGAAAATGGAGCCTTAGAAGAATTGAAGAATGAAGTATTGTCGTTGAACGTAATGCCTTCTATGCGATGTTTGATGACTGCTGGAGAAGCACTCCGTAAAGAGAATATCGCAGGATATAATTGTTCGTATGTAAAAGTTGATAGTCCACGTTCTTTTGATGAAATTCTTTATGTTCTTATGAATGGAACAGGGGTTGGATTTAGTGTAGAAACAGAACACGTAAATCATCTTCCAATAATTGCAGAAGAGTTTCATCCTACAGACACAACGATAGTTGTTGCGGATTCAAAACTTGGATGGGCGAAAGCATTCAAGGAGTTGTTAAGTCTATTATGGAGCGGCCAAGTACCTAAATGGGATATGACTAAAGTCAGAGAAGCAGGAAAACCCCTGAAGACATTTGGTGGAAGAGCATCCGGCCCCGAACCATTGGATGATTTATTTCATTTTTCATCAAAGATGTTTCAAAATGCAGCAGGAAGAAAACTCAAATCCATCGAATGTCATGATATTGTTTGCAAAATTGCAGAAATTGTTGTAGTAGGTGGTGTTCGTAGAAGCGCTCTTATTAGTCTTTCTGATCTAAATGATGGAGAAATGAGACACGCAAAATCTGGTCAATGGTGGGAACACAATGTTCAGAGAAGTCTTGCAAACAATTCAGTCAATTACAAAGAAAAACCAGATACAGGAACTTTCATGAGAGAATGGTTATCTCTTTATGATTCCAAATCGGGAGAAAGAGGAATTTATAATGGTATGTCAGCAAAGAATCAAGTAGCATCATTAAACGAAAGAGAAAGGAACGAAAATGGAGAAT
>Ga0209709_10003709_pt1 | contig 12580 bp, 10 predicted proteins | sample ArcticOcean_MG_C_2_FD_187435 | JGI IMG/M metagenome (GOLD analysis project Ga0209709, IMG submission 187435) | Marine microbial communities from western Arctic Ocean - ArcticOcean_MG_CB4_136 (SPAdes) (version 2) | ecosystem: Environmental > Aquatic > Marine > Oceanic | place: Arctic Ocean... | reverse complement strand
CATGCCGCGCATCTACAAAAAACAGTGCCGGTTCGATTTTCTTCTCATAGACTACGATCTGATCTTGGAAATCGACGGGGTGCAGCACACGGAAGAGGTGTCGAACAAATGGATTCGATCGTCTCTTCTGCACCGCCAAATCGTGGACAAGTGGAAAGAGTTTGTCGCACGCCGCGACGGAAAGCGCGTGGTCCGACTCGACCAGCCTGCCATCTGGGCGGACACGTACGATTGGAAGAAGGACATCAAATCACAACTCGGGTTGTAGGGACAGCGAGACGTGGAATTCGTGGCACTCCAACTAGGGGTCACAGGAGCTCATACTTTTTGAGCCAAAAAGTGGATAATTTGTAAAACGTTTGTATTGATTTATTTTTGGTAACACGAAGATTGCCAGAATCAGACGGCCACCGTGAGCATGGTGGGGTAGGTGTTACCAAAAATAAATATTTTTTTCTCATCCCAGCGTTTAATGCCGTAAAATCGATGTATTTGTGTGTGGTGGCCCCAAATAGGCCACTTTTGTACCATTTCCCCCCGAAAAAAACCAAAAAAACCTTCAATAAAAGGCATGTCCAATTACATCGTGTAAAGTGTCCAAAAATAATTTTCAGACAATAAAAACTTATAATTGCCATGAATGCACACTATTCTAATACATACAAGTTAATTTAGTGAAAAAAATATAATTTTTCAATAGTTAGACGTGTAAATGAGATTTCCCTCAATTAGCTGCTGTGACCCCTACTCCAACTCCACTCCACGTGCCTGAAACCTAACTCAAAAAAAAAAAAGTCGAAAACAAACTCCAAAAAAATGACTTACCGATGGGGTCGAGTGGTGAAAACGACTTGGAATGCGCTGAAACAACGTCTGGGGGTGTTCGTTGTGTGCACGTGCGTGGCCTGAAACTTTACTGAAACATCTTGCCTGCCATGGAGTTCTTGATGGAGAGGAGGTTCCACGCGCGGCAGAAGAACATGACCTCGCAGCTGTCCTTGTCGATGTTCTTGCCGTCGTAGGCGGCGTTGTTGATCTGGTAGCGGACGCGAAGGTCGTCGATCTTGGAGGCGTTGATGAACCCGGAGACGATGCGTGTACCGTTGAGGAACTCGCGTGACATGAGCGGGTAGTAGTACACACCCTTGAGGTTGGACATGGTGTCGGCCGTCTGGAACTGGGTCACCGTGCGGTAGTACTGTGCCTCGAGGTTGCGGAGCGTACGTGGGGTTGAGCTCAGGGAGAACTCGAGCGTCTGCAGGGCGTCGTCGCGCTCACCGGTGATGGCGTCGGGCTCGGAGCCACCAAACTTCCACGGGTTTCCGGCCTCGATGCCGCCGGTCTTGTTGCGGACCGCGGCGATGATCTCGAACACGGCGTTCTTGAAGTCGAGTGTGTATTGCTGGGATCCCTCATTCTTTGGGGTGTCCGTCTTCTGTTGCACAGTAAAGAAGAGTTGCTGGGTCTGCAGGTTGAGGTATTTTGAGCGGGTCTCCGTGTTGAGGAACACTCCGTGGAAGTCGAGGCCAAAGATGCCGAGGACGGTGCCCTTGTTGACCTCAATCTTGCCACGGTGATGGTGCATCGCGTTGCCACCGTTGCGTACCTCGTCGGTGAGTGCTGTGCGCGTGTCTGTTGTGACGGTCTCATTGGTGCGGGACTCGACGCGTGTGCGGATGGCGGTTCCTACGTCTGCGCCCGCTGTGCCGTTGAAATCGGCGGCACCGTATGTGAGCGTGCATGTGTGATTGTAATTGGCAATTAGGTCTTTCAGAGGGCGGTAGGTGATACGGAAGTCGATGCGGTGCAGCTGCAGCGCAATCGTCATGAGGGCACGGCTGAGATCTCCGCCCGTGAACCAGAACGTGAGAGGGACGTAGAGACGGTTGCGAATGGTGGAGCGCGAGTGCATGTTGGCCACCTTCATGATCTTGTCTTCGAGGCGGCGACCGGCACGGCCGTGGAGCTCCTCGTTGAGGAAGAGCCATTCACTGGAGATTTCGTCAATGACGGATCCACCGATTTCGAGCTGGCAGCGCTCGATGGCCCACTGACCGACGGCGTAGACGTACTTTGAAAGATCAGACTCATCTGCGTACACGTGTGAGGCGTTGGGACCGTACGCCACAAGACGGATGCTGTCGCCGTCGTTGAGATAGGGACCACTGGTGTCATACTGGTCGAAGTTGTAGCCGTTCGAGTTCGTGTCTACGAGGTTGATGGAGTTATTGTCCACGGTGTAGGTGAAACCCTGATGGTCCACAAACGTCATCTGGTCTGTTTCCGCCAGAGTTAGAGTTGTCTCCGTGCCAAAATCACTGGTTGCCGAGAGTGTGTATGTGGGAATGGACGCACCGTTGACAAACGTACCATCGTTCGATTTTGGGGAGAGCGCGGCTCCGAGCTTCAAGTTGTACTTGGGCGCGTGCCCGGTGGGCAGAACTTCGTAGTCCTTGTCATTGATGTTGGCCATCTGTACTAGACCCGGGAGCTCGATGCAGACGAAGACGTCGTGCACGACGTCAAAACTGCGAGGTGGTTGGTAGACCGCCGTGCCGCCGGTGCTTTCGCGAATTTCGGTAATTGCTCCGCACCGGATAAATCCGGCGGCGAACGTGGGGTGCGTGTAGAACGCGCTCGTGAAGACGTCGAGCTGGCCAACTTTGTGCTGGTTCAAGAGCGTGTCGGCTTGTCCTTTCACGGACATTTGGGCGAGCGAGGCGTAAACGGATTCACCGAAACAGGACATTGTCAGTTTTTGTGTGTGTTTTGGAGAGGGGACGTGTGTTTATTATAGGGTAAAAAAAAATGGCCCCTTGCCGAACCCAACATGCTTTTTACATGCTTTAGTGCAATGGGGTTACGTATAATATCTTATATTTATTGCGTTTAGACGAAGAATTTAGCTTTCATACCTCTTTGTTGGACCAAGAGGTTGTACGACAGGGCGAAGATGTGGGCGTCCGTGGTGACGCTCGCGGGCGCGGCCGACGGGCGGCGGAGCGTCAGCGTGAGCGAGTCGAGCTTGGACACGTTGGCGTGCGAATCAGGCACTGATGAGTCCTCCGGGAAGAACGAGAACGGGATGGAATAAACACCGCTGTGCTCCGGGATGAGTGAGTGGTGGATGAAGGGGATTACCTGATTGAAGATCTCGGCCTCGACACGGGCGGGGAAGCGCTGCTGGCCAGATATGGTGACGTCGATGGACGCCAACGGGCCGTAGGTCTCGCCGGTGACCGAGTCTTTGGCACCGTCGAAGCGAAGCGGGCCGGTGCGGACACCATTATCCGAGGTGACGCGCGCGGCGATCAGGATCTCGTACACGAGGTTTTTGGCGAATGTGGTGACGTCGATCTGTGTGTCGTTGGCATTAAGGGCATTGGTGCCCGTGCGGTTCAGGATGTGGACCTCGTTCATCAGGTTCATGGAGTTGACGTTGGAGAACGTGGCACGCTCAGCTTCGGATAGAGTGATGCCGTGCGTGTCCACTGACACGCGGGAAATGTTAGTGGCGGTGCACAGGTCACGGTTGGCGGCATCGGCCTTGGCCGCGGCGTAGTCGACATCTCCGCCGGAGCGCACGGGGGAGACCATGGGTTCAAGAGAGATTGGATCAATGAGTATCGTGCGCTGGGCGAGGGCGGACGTGTTGATGGCACCGAGTGAAGCGGCGCCGTTCTCAATGACGGATGCCAGCGAGTTGAGCACCATGTCAAGGTGCACGCGCTGAAACTGAGCGCCGATGATGTTGAGAGCGTTGGAGAGCGACCCGCGCGTGCTGCAGAAGAAGAAGTACATCGGCACGTAGAGGCGGCGGGCGCGGGTGGACTGTGCCTTGAGCTCGGATCGCGATGCGGCCTTGCCGAGAAGCGCGTCGGCGCGTTTGCCGGGGGTGCCGGCGAGCTCCTCGAAGAGAAAGATGAGCGGACCTGTCAGGCACGCGATTGAGTGGCCCCCCATGGAGAGGTGGATCTCCTCGATGAGGGCGGCGCCGACCCCGTTGGTGTAGTACGGCATAGCGTCCATGTTTTCCTCGGTGTCGTCACCAGCCTTGGCGGCGGCGATCTTGCCATTGGCAAGAGTGTTCCCGATTCCGGGAAGATCAATCACAACGTAGAGCTGGTGGACGAGGTCGAAGGCCCGGGAAATCTCAAACTTGCCTTTGACCGAGGCATTCTTTTTCTTGGCGTACACTTGCTCCTCGTGCGCGTCGCGCTCGAAACCATGCGCGAATGCCTTGGTTGTGAAGTACGAGGACGCGAAGATGTCGACTTCGCGCGCCTTGAGGTTGTCAAGCATGCGGCCAAGCGCACCGGTAGCGGCAATCTGGACCACGCTGGCAGTGACGGTGGTGTAACAAGATGACATGTTTTTTTGGATGTGACGAGATGTGGGGAGTCTGTTGTGTGTTTGCATATGGGTTGAGAAAAAAAATCAAATTCCGAACCAAACTCATTTCACTTTCATCGCGTTCGAACGCACCACCACTTTTTTCACACACCGTGTTAAAAAAAATCACTTTGTAGGCACTCTTCGCACAAAAGAACAACAGCGTTAAACATGTCAACTAAAAACGATACTGACGGCGGGGGTTGCAGCTCCGACGGGAGCGATTCCGAGGGGTCATTGGTCGATTTCATTCTGGAATCCGAGGACGAGGAGGATGTCCCATTCGGTGAAGGAATGGACGACGAAGACGCCAACGCCATGCTTGTGAACGAGTTTCCATATGACCCATCATTGCTTCAGGAAGCGAGGACCACTTCGGGACCACGCCGATCGCGAAGGCAGCGGAAGGCGCCCGTCAGATACGTGGACGACAAGTACGTTCAACTTATGTACGACGACGTCGAGTTGGACAAACTGGACGAGAGCGACGCGGACGAGACCACGGCAGTAAACGCCGAAAGCGAAGACGAAGACTACGAACAGGAATCCGAATGCGATTCGTCCGATGAAAGCGATCAGTCTGACGTCGAGCAACAAGACGATTCGCACGACGAGATGACAGACTCGACCAACGAAGACACTGCGGGTAAAGAAAAATTAGCATCTGGTAAAGAAACGAGCACCGACGCACAAGAAATTCTCGTAGACCCACCAACGGAAACGTCCACCAAACGTCCCTCGATAGTTCGAGGCGGTGGATCGAACAAAAAACCAAAAATAGCAAATTAAAAAAGTGGTTTAAAGTGTTTTAAAGTGTTTTAAAGTATAACGTTCCTTTTTTTTTCTAGTGGAAAGGAACAAAACTTAGCCCAGCGCAAAAATGGACCCCCCCCCGGAAAACAAAACCACAGAAAACCCGCACGCCACCGGCTACGCCACCGGCTACGCCACCGGCTACGCCACCGGCTACGCCGCATGCACCGCCTACATTCAACTTTTCGTTCACAAACTTTGGAGGCGCGTGTGGGAAGGAAGAGACGAGCAGCCGCTTCGTATCGAAGGCGATGGTGGGGCACCCGGGATCCTGCAAAAATGGCACGATTTCTGGCACACGGGCCCATCGAAGATCGCGGATGGTCTGTTTGTCGGCAGCGCTGCCGACGCCGCGTACGCGCCAAACTTGAACAGGGACGAAATCACACTGGTCGTCAACGTAACGGAAGATTTGCCGAACTTTTTCGAAGGTATCGGGTACGGGTCGCCCGAGTACGTTCGCGTACCCATTCTCGACACACCCGACTCAAGTTTCCAACCGCACGCCGAGGCCGTCAAGGCCGTGTTGCAAAAAATTAAACATGTGCGCGAAAACGGTGGAAACGTACTTGTGCACTGTTTAATGGGTGCCAGTCGCAGTGTGAGCATCGCGTGCCTTGTGCTGATGGAGGACGGCACCGACTGCATCGCGGAGGCCGTATACGCCGTCGTCAAATCCAAAAGATCCCCCGCCCGCATCAACGTGTCGTTCATGCAAGACTTGAAGGACAAAGAGCAGTGGTTGTTGCACTAGTCGTTGTTGTACTAGTCTACATGCGACTAATCTATATGCGACTAGTCAACCTCGGGGAACTTAATGCCCTGCAGAACACCCGGTTCGTCCGACACGACGCCCATGTACACGTTGTCCAAAGGGGCATCCGCGGGTCGTTCGTCGGAAAGTGTGACGTCTCCCCAACGATCGCCCGCGTTAAGCACGATGGAGTGCGTTTTTGAAATGCGCTCGCGGATAGTGCGTTTGTATCTGGCTCCGGCGTCGTCGTCTGCGTCGTACTCTTGGCTTACCATGTACATCTTACGCACCGCGCTCAAATCGTACCCCAAAGCCGAAAGTTGTTTCTTTGCAAACTCAAACGAGTCTGAGCTTTTGCGGCGCGCTGTAAGGAGAAAAATGTCGACGCCTTTCGCGGCGGCCCATTTGAAGAGGCGACGCCCGACGGGCTGTACGCTTACCTTGTCGTCTGCGCGGTTGCGCAGCAACGTCTCGTCGATGTCGAAAACCGCCGCCGCGGGTTTTCGCGTTCCGAAGCGAAGGGCACGCTGTGCCGACGCGAGCGCAATGGTTGCTGCTCGACCCTCGTTATTCGTCGTCCACACAATATCGGTCGTTGTCATGGTGGTTTCGAAGTTTTTTTTATCTGTGGAGGAGAAAAAATATGTCGAGTACGTCGACGCCCGACGACGAAAAAAGAGGGGAAGAAGCCCACAGACAATCCGAACGACTTCCGGCCAACAACCCACACATTGGGACGTTTCACCATTCCGGTATTTTGTACCCGACGTACATGTACTACGCGTCGCATAATCCGTACCTGCCGTTCTTGCGACACTCCGAGCCAACTACACCCATCGCACAACTCGTGTACAACATGATGTGCGCGCATGGCGAGTACCGGCAAGACTGTGGAGAAGACTGGGTGGTCGTGCCCGAAACGAAAACCGACGGAACGAACACAGAATAAAAATCGCTTCGTTTGGATCGCCACATTTTGTGAGTTTTTTTTTTTTTGGGTTGCCCAAGCAAAAAAACCTGACGTGCCCAAGTGTCATGTTTGCCTTTGTTCTTCTGTGTGTGTTGGTAGCAACCGTGTTTGTCCTCCCCAAATCAAACCATGAATTGTTCGATTCAGACGAGTGGTCTTTCTGGGTGGTTCACGTGGGTTCGACCATCGTCGGAAAAATACGCCTAGAAGAAGCAGACGACACCGCCGACGTCGACACCGATTCGGACACGCATTCAGATTCGGATTCGGATTCGGATTCGCATTCGGATTCGCATTCGGATTCGGATTCGCATTCGGATTCGGATGCGGAGTCAAACGCGGAGCAATGCGACACCAACGCATTGTCTTCGATACAACGCCGCTGGAAAATCTACTTTCGGCGAAAATCGTCCGCCGCGGCCCGCGTGCAGCGGTGGTGGCGCCGTTGTATAGACGCGACTGTCGAAGAAGCGTCCAGCGAAGAGTCTTACCAACTTGTGGACCACGTGGGCGACGAGAGCACTGGCGAGGATGTGTCCATTGCCACCCTCGCTTCCGACGATGTTTCACTTGCCTCCCACGACAGTGATGATATGTCCATTGTCTCTGAGGAAGACGAAGGCTACGTGTCGGACGCCTCCGACGACGTTTCCGTCGTCTCGACCGACGATGATTGTGATTGGTACTCCGTTCGACACCGGGGTTTCGGAGCCTTCTCCGCCGACGTGTTGTCTGGGCTTGAAGGCCGTGACCGCACTTGGGCGAAAGTCGGACTGAGACAGCTGCGGCAAAATTTCAGATGGACGTGGGTGGACTCGGCGTGGATGTTTTTCACGCACAAGGGCAGGACCCCGCCCAGCGCACTGGACACGTGCCCAGACAACGTGCGAGCGCGCCTCTTTGCACCGCACGTGTGGCTGTCCAACGACCCCTACTTTGCACCGTCCGAAATCGAGTGGACGCGGAGTGTTCAAAGATGGACCCGAAGGTGAAACGATCCATCTCCATCTACAACGCGTGGTGGGGCTGCGACCATTTTTTTTTTCTGTGCCCCCTGAGAAAAAGAAACAACAGACTGAACACGATGTCTCGACGCAGCAAAACATCTTTCGGTCAAAACCGTGTTTCCGGTGGTGATGGGGTATTCACCATTACCAACGACAAGGTCGAGCCCCTGATCGAAGCGTACGACGACGCCATCCGCCTCCTCGAAATGAAGCGCCCCGAGACGGACGCGCGCAGCGCCTTTGTGCTGGCCGACTGCAGCCGCGCGGTCACAAAAGAGAGGCTCGAGGCGTGTATCCCGGAGCTTGGCGAGTGCCCTCGCAACATCGACGACTTTGACAACAAGTACGGCTCCATCTACGCCTACAACAGCGACCCAACGACGCGCGCAAAGCACCCCATCGCGCGCTGCATCCCCGCCGGCACCGGCATCCGTCGCGAAGATTCCAAAATCGTCGACCTGCACAGCGAGCTGATGCGCCTTTTGGTGATTCTCAAGGAGGACGTCGGCCCGCAGCTGGAAGCCCTCATGGATTTCCACAACACGATTCAGGACTGCAACACCTACCGCACGCAGGACAACTGCCAGTTCCCCACCGCCACCGACGAAGACGGCGATATGGTGCGCAAGTGCATCTGGAACGAAGACGGTCAAGAGGGTGATAAGTGCCACGCCTCGCACGTCTACGCCGCGACGATGGCGCAAAACACGCAACGAGACATGAAGAGCCTTCGCGCGCAGCTGCAGCAAGTTCGCACGGAACTCCGCAACAACCCGGCCTTCCGGCGCTTTGCTGCAAACGACAAAGCCCCGTACGACGCGTTTTCGAAGAAACTGTGGCAACAGTACAAAGCGCTTGGAGACACGCAGCGAAGCCTTGAGAGCAGGCTAACACACGCGACTGATAAGGCGCAGGCAATGCGCGCACTCAACAGCAAACTTCGCGACATCAGCAAAAATCAGATCGGCAAAAAGGCTCGCTGCGGCACGTACGACACGTACGGTGACTGCGGCGGAGACGATGGTTGCGCCGTCGTCGTCAACAATGGCAACACGGGCGAAGAGGGAGTGGACCGTGGCAAAATCACGGACCCGTCGAAGAAAGCAGACAACTCAATCAACAGCACCTCCACGTTCTGCCTCCCCAAGGACGGAGACTCGCAAGGCAGTTGGTACTACGACACCAAAACGGGCCAAGTGCACCTCACCAACATCAGTGCCATGGGCAAATCCATGTTCGACGATGCGAACTTGTCCGGACAGAAGAGTTGGGCTGGCTGGGCCAAGGGGCTCTTTAGCTTTAGTGGCCGGGCGGCCTACAAGGACGTCGACACGGTCGCCTTGCTTAACCGCATGCTGAACGACCCGCGGAAGGGCGCCAAACCCATCGCCGTCCCCGCCAAGCTCCGGTTCCTGCAGAGCGGAATGGAAATTCTTAAGACGCAGCTCGACGCGCTGACCAGACAAAAAGGTCCCTACTACACACGCGGGTTCACAGACGACGAAGGCACGTTTAACTTTATGCCAAATTTCGCAGGCGCCGTCACGCCGGACAATAAATTGCTGAAGGACGACGATATTGCATGGAAAGGTAAATGCGACCAAGTGCACGACCTCCTGCGCAAATACAAAACCTTTGCCGACCAGCACCACGATCTCTTCGTGGCGGAATACGAACACGACAGGGACAACCTTCTCGAAGCGATGCTCGACGACGCCAATGAAACCAAATCGTTCCAGTACGACAAAGTTGAAGAATTCGAAAATCATGGCAAACGGGCGTACGCGCTGCAAAGACAAATGTTCAAATTCCAAAAGGGCGAACAAGCGCGCTGGTTCTTCGAACTGGACGCGTTGTCGGACCCGTACCGCGCGACCATCAACAAGAGCAACGAAGCGCGCTACGGATTCGTCACGGTGTACATGATAGAGGATGCTGGCAATGGCAAAACGCAAAAATTCAAGTTCGCGGAATCGCACCTCCGCGGAAACGACGAAGATTCCCAATCCGACGGTGCGCTGAACCCCGAGTACTGTCTCAAGGAGTATTTGGAGCCGGACACGGCTGGAGATATGCCCCTTATGCCCCATATTCCCATGTGGAAGGACGGTAATCGCACCGAGGAAACGCAGCCGGAGGAGAAAGGAGACGACAGTGGTTACGACGTGGACGCTCTCCGAGCGCTGGTGGCCAAGAACCGCCAAAAGGTGGAGATGGCGGGCATGGACGTAACCTCGCTCGCGGATCTTCTGAGCAACATGGATCTGAGCGAAGGCCAAATGTTCGGCCAAGGCGGCATCGACAAGGCCCGCAGACGAAGTGCCAAGACGTACACGCCGTGGTACGGTGCGAAGCGATACCGCACCCCCCGCGTCCGCGGCGGCGACGACGTCAAGTCCGTGGCCACGGCCAGCGACCACGCCAGCGTGGCCTCGGGAGCATCCTCGCTGAGCGGCGGCGGCGACGTATCCCTCATGAGCACCGAGTTCCCCGGCCAGCCTCCGCGCACGGGCATGAACTCCTCCGTGGCCTCGGGAACCTCCTCGCTGAGCGGCGGCGGCGATCTCTCCCTGATGAGCACCGAGTTCCCCGGCCAGCCCCCGCGCACGGGCATGAACTCCTCCGTGGCCTCGGGAACCTCCTCGCTGAGCGGCGGTGACGATCTCTCCCTGATGAGCACCGAGTTCCCCGGGCAACCTCCGCGCATGGACATAAACTCCTCCGTGGCCTCGGGAACCTCCTTGTTGAGCGGCGGCGACGATCTCTCCCTGATGAGCACCGAGTTCCCCGGGCAACCTCCGCGCATGGGCATGAACTCCTCTATGGCCTCCTCGCTAAGCGGCGGCGGCGATCTCTCCCTGATGAGCACCGAGTTCCCCGGTCAGCCTGCTCACATCCCGTCGGCCAACCCCTCGACCAACCGGTCGACCAACCCCTCGACCAGTCGTTCGGCCAGCCACGAAGAGCTGGTGCCCAGTCAGATGTCTCTCATGAGCACGGAGAGTCCCGCTGAGGCCTCCGGTGAGAAGCCGCCGATGATGGTGCCTTCCGAGGCCACGTCTCTCGACGTGGATCGCGTCTACGAAGAGTTCTACGCGGCCGGCGACCTCGAGTCCACGGCAAGCTCCGTCTCCCACCTGTATTAAAAATTTTAACATTTGCGGGTTCAGCCCCACCACATTTTTTTTTTGCATAGTAATCAAATATGACGGATATTCGTCTCGTCACAATGTCGGGATCGCGGCCGTTTATTTGCCTCGAAAAAGTGGTCCACGAAACCGGCGTGCCCAGAGACACGTGGATGCAGTGGCTCCTCGACGAGCGCGAGTGCAGTGTCATGTTTTTGCGCTCGCAGGCGGGTACGTTTGTCGAAGCGTCTTCACTGGAGGGCATTGTGCGACGCATGTGTACGCCCAAGATTTGTGCGGCGTGGATGCACTTTTGCCGAACCAACAAAACTAGACGGCGGTTGACCGACGCCGAAAAAAAGAAGGTGGCCGCGGAGCAGAAATGGGTGTGCGCGGAGTGCGCGTGTGCACTGGACGAAACCTACGAAGTCGACCATATTGAACAGCACGCGATCCGCGCCAACAACACGCGCGCCAACCTCCAAGCGTTGTGCCCGCGGTGCCATCGTTCCAAAACAGTGCAAGATCGATATTTTGGCGATCCACTGTTCGAGACACCCGGGTACCATACAACAACGGTCGTAAAAGGTGCGAACGGGAATTTATTCTCCAGTTATTTTATGAAAACATGAAAACAAACACGTAATTTTTTTTCGTGAATAAACCAACAAACTTTTTATTGTACAAAGAACAAACAAACAAAAAATGCTCGTATATTCTTTGACTTCAGACCAAAAACCTCCAACACTACTTCAAGTTTCTCACTGCGACGGTGTTTTGAACGCGACGACGTTGGACGACGTGAAAACAAACGTTACGGCGAAATGTCTCATCGAATTGAACAACACGTTATTTCCTGCTACTCCTGCTGCAACAACCGCAGTCACCGTCGTCTTTCCGGAAGCTGGAATCAATTCCGCCACCTTGAGCGGCGGGGTGCTCGACGCCGCAGCCGCCGTTGGGATGACCAAAACCACCGGCGCCACTTGCTCCCTCGGCGGAAGGGACGCCGCCTGCAGCGTGTTCACGGCCGACGTCCCGAAAGCCGGAATCTCCAATGGAAACTTTACCATTCTGAAAAATCCAACATCTACTACAGACTACGGCAAGAAAGAAAACATTTCAGGCAAGAGTTGCGCCGATGCCAGCCACTACGACGACCGAAAGTTTCCTCCTACCATGCCCGACAGCATGCAACTGATGTACGCAAATTGCAGCAAACCCACACAAACGAAAGATGGCGTGTGGCAGTTGCCGACAACCGCGGTGACCGTCGTGTTTCCGGAAGCTGGAATCAATTCCGCCACCTTGAGCGGCGGGGTGCTCGACGCCGCAGCCGCCGTTGGGATGACCAAAACCACCGGCGCCACTTGCTCCCTCGGCGGGAGAGACGCCGCCTGCAGCGTGTTCACGGCCGACGTCCCGAAAGCCGGAATCTCCAATGGAAACTTTACCATTCTGAAAAATCCAACATCTACTACAGACTACGGCAAGAAAGAAAACATTTCAGGCAAGA
>Ga0209709_10003708_pt1 | contig 12582 bp, 13 predicted proteins | sample ArcticOcean_MG_C_2_FD_187435 | JGI IMG/M metagenome (GOLD analysis project Ga0209709, IMG submission 187435) | Marine microbial communities from western Arctic Ocean - ArcticOcean_MG_CB4_136 (SPAdes) (version 2) | ecosystem: Environmental > Aquatic > Marine > Oceanic | place: Arctic Ocean... | reverse complement strand
GCATATTGCTGCATTAAAACCTAAAGCTATCGATAAATCAGGGATCGAGAGTGAGCTGATAGAAACTGAAAGAAGAGTGGCTATTCAAAAAGCTAAAGAAGCTGGAAAGCCAGAATCAATGTTAACTAAGATCGCTGATGGTACTGTCAATAAATTCCTTAAAGAGGTAACTTTACTTAATCAAGCATTTGTTAAAGATGACAAAACTACTATTGAAGAACTCTTAAAAAAGAATGATGCAACTCTACATTCGTTTAAAATGTTCAGTGTTGGTGAGGGGATAGAAAAAATTGAAACTGACTTTGCTGCTGAGGTGGCCGCCGCTACTAAAGGCTAAAAAAGGATTGTTTTAACAATCCTTTTTTTTGAATTAAATTAGATAATATATAATAATTTATGGCTAAATCAATATACAAAAGAATTTTGCTTAAACTTTCAGGTGAAGCCTTGATGGGTGATGATGCTTTTGGAGTTAATCCTGAAACAATCAATAAAATTGTTAATGAAATAAAAGTAGTAAAGTCTCTTGGGGTCGAAATTGCTATTGTAATTGGTGGAGGAAATATCTTTAGAGGTGTTGCTCTTGGTGCTGCTGGCATGGATAGAGCAACTGCAGATTATATGGGTATGCTTGCAACTGTAATGAATGCCCTTGCTCTTCAAGATGCAATGAAGCATGCAGGTCTAGTTAGTCGTGTTCAATCCGCAATCAACATTGACCAAATCGTTGAGCCTTATATAAGGGGAAAGGCTATAAGATATTTAGAGGATGAAAAGATTGTTATTTTTGCTGCAGGAACAGGTAACCCATTTTTTACAACAGATACAGCTGCGGCACTTAGAGCAATGGAAATTAATGCTGAAATAATGATTAAGGCAACAAAAGTTGATGGTATATACTCAGATGACCCGACAAAAAATAAAGATGCTGTCATGTATAAGAGCGTGACTTTTGACGAGGCAATTCAAAAGAATTTAAAAATTATGGATGCAACTGCATTTACTTTGTGCCGCGATCAAAAGCTACCAGTAGCAGTATTTAATATTTTTAAACAAGATGCACTTCAGAACATTTTACTGGGTAACGACGAAGGTACTCGAGTAGTCATCTGATAAAACGGAGATTATTTTTATGGAAGAGATTAGAGTAAACGTTAAAAATAAAATGCAAAAAAGTTTAGATTCATTAAAATCTAATCTTTCTAAAATTCGAACTGGAAGAGCTCATACAGGCATTCTAGACCATATTAATGTTGATTATTATGGCTCGCTCACCTCATTAGCTCAGGTTGCAAGTGTTACCCTTGCTGACGCAACAACAATTAATATTCAACCTTATGAAAAGACAATGATCGCTGTTATTGAAAAAGTTATTCGTGAAAGTGATCTTGGTTTAAATCCAGCAACCTCAGGTGAGGTTATTAGAATACCAATGCCCCCACTAACAGAAGAAAGAAGGCGAGAATTAATTAAGGTGGTCAAGTCAGAAGCAGAAAATTCTAAGGTTTCCATGAGAAATATTAGACGTGAAGCAAATGATGCGCTAAAAAAGTTAATTAAAGATAAGGAGATTAGTGAGGATGATGAGCGAAGATCTCAGGATGAAGTCCAAAAAAATACAGACCAATTTATCAATGAAATTGATAAGCTAACTGAGCTTAAAGAAAAAGATCTTTTAGCGATATAAATTTGAAGTTCTTTAATTTTTTATTTTCTCGAAAAATTTTTCTTAAATCAGAAAATTTACCAAAACATATAGCAATTATTATGGACGGAAATGGAAGGTGGGCAAGAAGAAGATTGCTACCAAGAGAGGCAGGTCATACCAGAGGAGTTAATAAAGTTAGAATTGTTATTAATTTGGCAAAAAAATACAATATTACCTCTCTTACCTTGTTTGCTTTTAGTACTGAGAATTGGAGCCGCCCTAAAAATGAAGTGGCTTCTCTTCTAGCTTTATTTGTAAAGTCCATTGATGATGAAAAAGATAAGATTGAATCAAGCAATATAATAATTAAATTTATTGGTGATTTAGAATCTCTCCCATCTAATTTACAAAAAAAAATTTTTTATATTGAAGGAAAATGTAAAAAAAATGATGGAATGCAATTAAATATTGCTATTAGTTATGGCGGAAGATCAGAGATAGTAAGAGCAGTAAATAAGTTTATTGTTAATACAAAAGAGAAGAAAACTATATCCGAAGAATTATTAGCCAAAAAATTAGACACTTATGGCCTGCCTGAAATAGACCTTCTTATTAGAACGGGCGGAGAGAAAAGGCTTAGTAACTTTATGTTATGGCAATTAGCCTATACAGAACTTTTTTTTACAGACTCTCTTTGGCCTGATTTCGATGAAACAACTTTTATTAACGCTTTGTATTTTTTTCAAACACGAAATAGACGCTTTGGTTCATTGATGGATATTTAAATAATGCTTAAAAAAAGAGTTATGTCTGCTGCATCAATGCTAATAATTTTTTCTATGAGTTTTTTTGTATTCGACTCATGGACCTTCATAGCTCTTTCTTCTTTTGTTTCAATTATCGCTCTTTATGAGCTAGGTTCAATGCTTAATCTAGAACCTATCCAAAAAATTATTCTCTGGGCATTATCATTTTCAGCTTTTGTATATTTTTATTGTTTCGACATATCTGATATAAATATTATTTTTTTTGGAGCATTAATTTTTTGGATCTTATTTGCACCATTTCATCTGCGTAATAAATTCTTGTTACCTACTAACTTTAAAATATTTTTTGGGATTATTTTAATTGTTCCTTTATTAATTTCTGTTCTATGGTTATTTTCACTCAATAAATTATTCCTATCGTACATTTTTGCGTCTATTTTTATCGCTGATATTGGCGCGTATTTATTTGGTAAGAAATTTGGTAAACATAAGCTTATGCAAGATGTTAGCCCTGGTAAAACTATAGAAGGAGCCCTAGGTGCATTTTTACTTAATGCTATATTTTCTTTTTTCTTAAGCTTTTACGTTCCAGTCGACTTCCTAATAATTATTGTTGCCAGCACACTAATAACTATGCTAAGTATTTTTGGGGACTTATACGAGTCATTATTAAAAAGAATTTCAGGTATAAAAGATAGCGGTTCAATTATTCCTGGCCATGGCGGAATTCTAGATAGAATTGATGGGTTTTGCCCAACGATACCAATTTTTGCTTTAATCTTTAATTACTTATATGTCTTAGGGGTTACTTTGTGAGGTCGTTATCAATCCTTGGGTCAACTGGCAGTATTGGACGTAGTACATTAGATGTTGTTAGACTTCATCCTGAAAGATTTAATATTTTCGCCCTATCTTCTTATTCAAATACTAATTTATTGCTTGCTCAAGCCATTGAATTTAGACCCTCTGTTATTGTTACTAAGGATAAAATATCTGCAAATAAAATCTATGGGTTAATAAAAAAAATTTATACCCCTGAAATTTTATATGGACTTGATGGGTATAGATCTATAGCAAGCGCTGAAGAACCAACAGATGTTGTTGCCGCCATATCTGGTTCAGCAGGTTTACTCCCTACGATGGATGCGATCACTCATGGAAAGAGGATTCTTTTAGCGAATAAAGAGGCTATGGTGATGGCAGGCCCATTAATGATGGATCTATGTTCAAAATTTAATTCAAAACTAATTCCTGTTGATAGTGAGCATAATGCTATTTTTCAGATTATTCATAATAATTCCGATAGTAATGCGATTAGCAAGATAATATTAACTGCATCTGGCGGACCATTTAGGGGTTATACATCTGATCAATTATTAGATGTAACATTAGAGGCTGCCCTAAAACACCCAAATTGGGTAATGGGAAAAAAAATTACAATTGACTCAGCAACAATGATGAATAAAGGATTAGAGGTAATTGAAGCAGCTCATCTCTTTGATATGCCAATTGATAGAATTGATGTATTAATTCATCCACAAAGCATCATTCATTCATTTGTTGAGTTTGTTGATGGGAGTTTAATAAGTCAGCTTGGATATCCAGATATGAGAATTCCAATTTCATACGCGCTTGGATTTCCTGATCGAATCAAATCTGGTATTGATGGCATTAAACTTGAAGAAGCAAGTGACCTAACATTTGATAAGCCTGATAATAATTTATTTCCATGTCTAGAATTAGCCTATCAGGCATTTTCTAGTGGTATGGCATCAACCATAATCCTTAACGCTGCAAATGAAGTAGCTGTTGAAGCCTTTCTTAAAAAAAATATTTCTTTCACTGAGATACCAAGTTTAATTGAGTTAGTTTTACAGTTATGGGCACCTAAGAACCCAGATAACATAGAAGATATTATAGCGATTAACTATGAAGCAAGAATTAAAGCCCAGAGTTATGTATCTATAAGCTAATAAGTAATGATTTTATATATTAAATGAATTTTAATCGACAAAAATAAATATTATTTTTTTAAGAGAAAACATTGTTATTTCTCAATCACTTAGAGCAATATTTTATTGCATTAATACTTAATTTCAGTATATAATCACATTTTTAGTTTATCGATTAATTAATGATTAAATTTTTATTATCTTTTTTATTAGTTTTCACATTTAATTCTTACTCACAAGAGCAAATCAGAGTCTCTGACATCAAGGTAGAAGGTCTCCAAAGAATTGACCCAGGGCTAATATTTAATAACATTCCATTTGAAATTGACGATGAAGTTAATAGTATTGATTTTTCCAAGACAATAAGCTTGTTATATAAGACTGGTCAATTTAAGGATGTATCTGTTGAGAGAGAGGGATCTGTAATCATAATCTCAGTCAGCGAAAGACCTATAATTTACGAGCTTAACTTTTACGGAACTGAAACATTCCAACCCGAGCGCTTAAAAGAAGGGCTTGCATTTATGAATATTGGAAGTGGTCTAGTTTTTGACAAAGCTGACCTTGTGAAGGCTGAGCAAGAAATTGCAAAGCAGTATTTAGGCCGCGGTAAATATACTGCAAGGGTAGTATCTGAAGTGATTTCTCTTGAAAGAAATAGAGTTAATATTAATTTCTATGTTGAAGAGGGGCGTATTTCACGAATCAAGACTATTGATATTATTGGTAATCGTATATTTAAAAAGGATGATTTATTTGACCAATTATCCTTAAAAAAAACCAACCTTTTATCTTGGTACAATAAAGATGACAGATATTCCAAGCAAGAGCTATCGGGTGATCTTGAGAATTTAAAATCATTTTATATGGATAGGGGCTTTCTTGATTTTAAAATAAATTCAACCACAGTAAGTATTTCAAAAAATAAAAAAAATATCTATATTGCAATTAATATTGATGAAGGTGATAAATATACAATCGGATCGATAAAGGTATCAGGAAGGATCCCTGGGCAGATTACATCTACCACTAAAAAGGCTCTCAGTTTAAAAGATATAGAGGATGAACTTACCTTTAAGGAAGGAGATATATTTAATAGGAAGCTTATAAATGAATCGACTAGAAAGATGACTCTCAAATTAGGTGATTACGGATATGCGTTTGCCAATGTTAACGCTATTCCAGATATTGATAAAATAAACAACATAGTAAACTTTGATTTTCTTCTGGAATCAGGAAAGAGAATTTATGTAAGAAGAATTAATGTGGTCGGGAATGAAAAAACAAAAGATCAAGTTATTCGAAGAGAGCTAAGGCAATTTGAGTCTTCATGGTTCTCTCAATCCGATATTGATAGATCAAGAACTAGGTTAAGTCGTACTCAGTTTTTCGATGCTATTGATATTGAGACTCCGGGCGTACCAGGTGTATCAGATCAGGTCGATATTAATATTAAAGTTTCCGAAAGAAATACTGGTAGCATAAATATTGGAGCTGGATTAAGTTCTAGTGAGGGTATTGTTGGTACTCTTACCGTTTCTCAGGCTAATTTCTTAGGCACTGGTAACAAAATTTCAACTTCAATTAGTACTGGTGAACTCAACAGTGTCTATAGCGTAAGCTATACAGACCCTTACTTTACTGAGGATGGAGTTTCTCGTGGCTGGTCTCTTTATAAAAAAGCTGTTGACACCAAAGGAGAGCTTATCGCAACCGCTGATTATAAAACTAGCTCATACGGTGCTGGTTTAAATTTCGGTGTGCCAGTTACTGAATATGAAACAATTTCAATAGGGACCTTATTAGACCTTACACAACTTAAATTAGGATCCACCGCTCCGATAGGTTATCGACAGTACTGTAAAGGAACTAAATGTGATACAAGTTCATGGCTTTTTTATTCAGGGTTCACGAAGGACACAAGGAATAATTCAATTTTCCCTACAGAAGGTAAGAAAATTTCAGCAAAAATTGATGTAACCGCACCGGTATTAGACATTAAGTTTTATTCTGGGGTGCTTGGTTATGACCAATTCACGCCCTTGACAAGTAATATAACAACAAGATTTAAAGCAACCGTGGGCTATATCGATGCATACGGTGGTGATAGCCTGCCATTTTACAAAAAATATTCAGCTGGTGGACAGAATACAATTCGTGGTTTTAAGCAAGGTTCTGTTGGTAAAAAAGTATTTGATCAAACTTATAAAGAATACATTACATACGGTGGCAATACATCTATTATAGGGTCCTTTGAAACATATTTCCCTGTTCCAGGATTGAAAGATAGTGAGAGTGTAAGGATGAGTGCTTTTATGGACGCAGGAGGGGTCTTTGATGGTAACATTAGTCTGAATGAAATGAGAGCTTCTTTAGGGCTGGGTGCTATGTGGATCTCCCCATTTGGCCCTTTAAACCTTTCATTTTCAGTGCCTTTAAATGATAATAATTTAGATAAGACAGAGCCTTTCCAGTTTGGAATGGGCACTAATTTTTAATTAAATTAACAGGAGCTAGGATATGAAAAAAATATTTTTAACAATTCTTTTAATGATGGCTATTAACAATACTCATGCAGAAATAAAGATAGGCTTTGTTCAGATTGATCAAATATTAAAACAAGCACCTCAAACGGCTATTAGTAATAAAAAGCTTGAAAAAGAATTTAAAGCAAAAACAGATAAGCTAAAAAAATCAATCGTAGTACTACAACAAAAAGCTGAAAAGTTGAAAAAAAATGCTTTAACTATGGATGATACCACCAGACAAGCAAAGGAAAAAGAATTGCAGTTGTCTCAAATTGATATCCAGAGGGATGAAAGAGAACTTAAAGAAGATATCAATTTAAGAAGGCGTGAAGAGATAAATGCCTTGCAAGGAAAAATAAATATTGCGATTGGTAAGCTTGCTAAAGACGAGAAGTATGACCTTATTCTTTATCAGGGTGTTGCTTATACTAGTGATGCTGTTGATATCACTAAAGATGTTATCAAGGTGTTGGGTTCAACTAAGTAAAAAGTAAAGTATGCCTAATGCGTCCTCTAAAGAGCTTGCTAACCTATTAAATGGTGTTTCTACTCATCCTCAATTAGTGGTTAATAATATTTCTTCACTAACCTCTGCGGATTCAAATTCCGTTTCTTTTTACTCTGATAAAAAACTTAAAGATCAGCTTAGAACTTGTAAGGCTGGGTTAATGATAATGCGAAAAGAGGATTCAGGTGATTGGGCGGGGCCGTCACTCTATGTGGATGACCCTTACCTTGCATTTGCAATAACAGCTAATTTTTTTAAGAAAAGAGTTAATATTGTTGCAGGGCAGCACAACTCTGCTTTTGTTGGTAAAAATTCAAAAATTGATAAAAATGTTTATTTAGGCCCCTATGTCGTTATTAAAGAAAATATTATTATAGGAAAGTTAGTAACTATTGATGCAAATACTACAATTGGTAATAATGTTTCTATTGGAAGTGGAACTAGGATTCACTCACAAGTGACTATTGGCGATAACGTCAAGATTGGTTCTAATTGTGAGATATTTCCTGGGGCCGCAATTGGTGTCGATGGGTTTGGCTATTCTCAGGACAATGATAATAGCTGGATTAAGATCCCACAAATTGGCTCAGTAATTATTTCTGACAATGTCGATATTGGTTCAAATACTACGATTGATCGAGGTACATTAGATGATACGTTTATTAAATCTGGCGTTAAAATAGATAATCAGGTACAGATTGGCCACAATTGTATTATAAATGAAAATACAATTATAGCTGGATGTGTTGGTATAGCAGGAAGTGCAGTGATTGGAAAAAATTGTAAAATTGGTGGCGCAGCTATGATATTAGGTCATTTATCAATAGCTGAAAATACAACAATCTCGCCTGGGACAATGATTACAAAATCAATAACCAAAGAAGGAAATAGATATACTTCAATAACCCCCTTTCTTGAGCACAAGGAATGGTTAAGATTTTCTGCAAACATAAAAAAACTGGATGGAATAAATGATAAAAAAAACTAGTATGGATATTCATGAGATCTTAGATCATTTGCCACATCGATATCCTTTTGTGCTTATTGATAAAGTTATTTCTCTGGATCTAGGAAAAGAAATTACTGCCATTAAGAATGTGACTATAAACGAACCATTCTTCCCAGGCCATTTCCCTTATCATCCGGTTATGCCAGGAGTATTAATTGTAGAGGCAATGGCTCAAGCAGCAGCCATACTTTCATTTAAGACAATGGATACAAAACCATCTGAAGAGTCAGTGTATTATTTTGCAGGAATTGATAATGCTAGATTTAAGAAGCCTGTAGGCCCAGGTGATCAAATAATCCTAAATGTGAAGATTGATCGAATTCTTAAAGGTATATGGAAGTACAGCGGAACTGCTATAGTTGAAGATGAGATAGTTGCTGAGGCAGGTATGATGTGCATCCTTAAAGAAATAAAGAAATAGTAAATTTAATGTCTATATCTTCGAAAATTCACCCAACCGCTATTGTCCATCCTGAGGCTAGAATTTCTAAAAATGTAGAAATTGGACCTTATTCTATTATTGGTGAACACGTAGAAATCGGCGAGGGAAATATTATTGGAAACCACGTAACAATCACTGGTCACACTACTATTGGGCAGGATAACAAAATTTTTCATTATTGTTCTCTTGGCGAGTCCCCTCAAGATAAAAAGTATAACAATGAGCCAACAATTTTGAAAATTGGCGATAGAAATACAATTCGAGAGTTTTGTATGTTCAATCCTGGTACCGTACAGGACAAAAAAATTACCACCATTGGAAGCGATAATTGGATTATGGCTTATGTGCATGTCGCTCATGATTGCATCATTGGGAGCAACATAATCCTTGCTAACAATACATCTCTCGCTGGTCACGTAGAAGTTGATGATTATGCGATTCTTGGTGGGATTACTGGAGTTCACCAATACTGCAAGGTCGGATCTCATTCAATTATTGCTGCAGGCTCAATTATTTTTCAGGATATACCCCCGTATATTATGGCTGCTGGATATAGTGCTAAACCTAATGGAATAAATGTTGAGGGACTTAAAAGAAGGGGATTCTCAATCGATGAGATAACTATAATTAAGAAGGGTTATAAGGTGATATATCGCGATGGAAATACTCTGGCTGAGGCAACTGCCATTCTAAAGATTATGGTTAATGACTCGCCATCAATTAATCTTTATGTAGATTTTATAAAGAACTCTAAACGAGGCATCGTAAGGTAAATGGTTAAAATAGCAATTGTTGCTGGGGAAGCTTCAGGTGATTTAATTGCCAGCCAACTAATGATTGAAATTAATCAAACATTCAAGAATGTAGCATATATCGGGGTTGGTGGTCCCATGATGAAAAAGAATGGGCTGAACTCTTTTTTTGATTATAAAATTTTGGGTATACATGGGTATGCTGAGGCAATAAAGAATATAGTTAAATTATTGATTTCTAGAAATAATTTAATTAAATATCTTATTAATGAAAAACCTGATATTTATATTGGCATAGACGCCCCAGATTTTAATTTTTTTATTGAAAAAACACTAAAAAAAAATAATGTTAAAGTATTTCATTATATTTCTCCATCTGTATGGGCCTGGAGAAAGAAAAGAATACATTCAATGAAAAATTACATGAATCATCTTTTCCTAGTTTTCCCTCACGAAAAAAAAATTTTCAGGTCTATAAAGATGCCCTCAACGTATGTTGGTCACCCATTAGCAAGTATTATCCCATTAAGACCAAGCTCATTGGTTAGTAAAAAAAAGATTGGAATACGAGGAAAAAATTTTGTTATCTCAATTCTTCCAGGAAGTAGATCTAGTGAAGTTAAATGGCATCTCGATATCATGCTAAGGTCTGCCATAATTATTCAAAGCAAACTTAAAAATATTCTTTTTGTAATCCCTTGTAATAACAAAGAGAACTTCGAAAAAATTAAAAGCGGCATAAGAAAGCACGGATCATTAAATATTAAACCTATTATTGGTCACTCACATGATGCTATTAATGCTTCTGATTTTGTTATCGTTGCCTCTGGAACAGCAACACTTGAATCGGCACTATTTAAAAAACCAATGCTAATTATCTATAAGACCTCTTGGTGGTCGTGGCAGATTCTAAGAAGGATGAAGTTAATCCCATGGATAGGGCTTCCTAATATTCTCTTAAATAAATTAATTTCCCCTGAGCTTATTCAGGATAGGGCAAACCCTGAAGAAATAGCTAATGAAGCATTAAAAATTATAAATGATAAACATTATAAAAAATTGATTAAAAAAGAATTTATTGGGCTTCATAAATCACTTAGGCGCAATACTTCCATCTTGATTTTAGATGTATTAAGAGAATATATAAAATGAGCGTAACTTGTGGAATTGATGAGGCAGGAAGAGGCCCTCTCGCTGGACCGGTTTATGCAGCAGCAGTAATTCTTAATCCAGAAAAAATAATTTTTGGCTTAAATGATTCAAAAAAACTCTCATATAAAAAACTTATTTTATTGAGCCATGAGATTAAAATTAAAGCATTAGATTATAATTTTTCTTCTGCCTCGGTTAACGAAATTGATAATTTAAATATCCTAAATGCCTCCTTATTGGCAATGTTAAGAGCATTTAATGGCCTTAAGATAAGGCCAGATCTTATTTTTGTTGATGGTTTATACACCCCAGATATCAAGGATATTGAAATTAATGCAATTATTAGGGGTGACTCATTAATACCAGAAATTTCAGCAGCGTCGATTATTGCTAAGGTAGAGCGTGATAGATATATGTGCAAATTGGATATTAAATATCCACAATATAATCTAAAAAAACATAAAGGCTACCCAACAAAGGAGCACATAGGACTATTAAGAGAGTACGGTGTTATTGATATATATAGAAAGTCTTTTCACCCTGTTAAGGAGTTAATTTAACAAGTAGATACATAGTTTTTTTGATAAATCAGGAAGACCAGATTTTTTCCACTCCCCTATATTTTTACTCACTATCATTTCTTCATCTGTTGTTAGGTTTATAGCTACACATAAATTAATTTTATGGTCTAGGATTGTTATTAGATCATCAAGTAGCTGATTATTCCTATAAGGCGTTTCTATAAATATTTGTGTCTCATAATGTGCCTGTATATCTTTTTGCATGTGTTCTAATTTTTTCTTTTTTTCATCTTTATTGATTGGCACGTAACCATGAAATCTGAAATTTTGTCCATTAAATCCTGAGGCCATTAGCGAGAGAATTATAGACGAAGGACCTACAAGTGGAACAACTTTAATATTATTTTTATGTGCAAGTTTAACAATCATTGAACCTGGGTCAGCGACACAGGGAACCCCAGCATCAGATAGTAGCCCAATATTCTCTCCTTCTAGCGAAGGCTTGATATGTGAAAGTAATATTTCGACGGTCGTATCTTTATTGTGTGGGATGATTATTAATTCTTGGATAGGAGTAGATAGCTTTAATTTTTTAATTGTTTTTCTGGCTGATTTTTCATTTTCGACAATAAAATACTTTAGCTCTCGAATTTTTCTGCGTTGCTCCTCAACCATAAAATCATAAATAGCATCTTGATCAAGAGATGAGGGTATTAAAAATAATGTGCCCAATTTTTTTTTATCATTTTCCATTAAAATAAATTTTCTCTAATTCAAACATCTTGATTAGACATAATAAAGGTAGTCCAACAATAGCAGTAGGGTCATTACTTACAATTTTCTCCAAAAGAGTAATGCCTAATCCTTCTGACTTAATAGACCCTAGGCAGCCATTTGGTATCTCATTACTTAGGTAGTCAGATATCAATGACTTGGTTAATATTTTATATTTAACACGTATTGTTTCGACATCTTTGTATTCAATTTTTTTTGATTTATTAATTAGGCATACGGCACTATAAAACGTAACATCTTTGCCGCTTAGTTTTATTAATTGATCGAATGATTCATCAGTATTTCTGGGCTTCTCTATTTGTATTGCGTCGAACTCTGCGGTTTGGTCAGATCCAATAACATACGAATTTTCATTATCTTTTGAAATCGTTTTTGCTTTGAGTATGGCGAGTCTTAATGCGGAGTCTTTGCCCCTCTCATTAAGAAGTTTTTTTTCATTAACATGAGGTGAGATTACTTTAAATTTATTAGTTAGTCTTTGGAGTAGTTGTTTTCTATAAATAGAGGA
>Ga0209709_10003703_pt1 | contig 12587 bp, 12 predicted proteins | sample ArcticOcean_MG_C_2_FD_187435 | JGI IMG/M metagenome (GOLD analysis project Ga0209709, IMG submission 187435) | Marine microbial communities from western Arctic Ocean - ArcticOcean_MG_CB4_136 (SPAdes) (version 2) | ecosystem: Environmental > Aquatic > Marine > Oceanic | place: Arctic Ocean... | reverse complement strand
TATCAAAGGTCAACTTTCGGGAATCATGGCCAAAAATATTAGACAACCTTCGTTCCATAACATTATCAGTGGCTCTATTAGAAATAACAGAAAAAACGTTATTGGATGAAGATCCACATCCTGGTTTATTTAAGGCACTCGTAGATACCCTACGAGCATTCAATGAATCCAAAGCTGACCCCAATATTTTATTCTGGTTTTACGAGTGTGCGCTTTTGACCCACCTTGGATTCCAGCCCAATTTAGATAATCGGGAATTTCCCGGACTTACGTTAAATGATCCCAATGCTGGTCCAAATAGTGGATTAATTCTTGCTAGTTTACTGGCTGAAGATATTGAAAATCTCCCCACAGACGAAGTGACACCAACAGATCGAAAGATTATTGGCGATTATTTATGGACATGCCTTCGGTACCATTTTGATGGTCTTTCCAAAATCAAATCCATGGAAGTAGCAAAAAAGATTCTAGAAGATTAGATTATGGTTACTGGCATCTTAACACAAGATAATATTGCATCTTTCATATTAGATGAAAGCGGTGACCGCCATTTTGAAGATAGAATTATCTGGAATGGGTACCTTGCACATTGGTCCGGAGAAAAAGTGTTTGCACAAGAATTAGAGCAACATGATTATGAAAATAACGAACCCATCATCATTATTTGGCCAGTTGAGTCTAGCCCAACTAAACCCTTTGTGGACCTCTATTATAACGAACGGCTCACGAAATATTTTGTATCTTATTTGGGTCATACAGCAGTCAATGTGAATGGGTCTATTTTTAATTTTTCACATTTGATGAATGAAAATGAAATAATGGGAAAAGAAGAATATTTTTATCGTCCGGCTTTGGGAGAATTTGCACCATCACCCAATAATGGTTTGTTTGAAGTTTCGGAAGATGGTCGTGTGTTTTATGACAAATTTGGACGAAAATTTATGCGCACCATTCACCGAATTCGCATATTTGGATTGGATACAGAAAAAATGATGGCCGCCTTCAAACAAAGTTTAGATGTCATTTTGAATACTCCCCCACATCCAAAGGAGCCTGAGAAATACAAAGATTTCAGTATAGTATCCAATAATTGTGCCACTATAATTCGTGATGTGTTCAATCAATGTGGATTCCCTGAAATAACAGGACGTTTTCCCAGAGATCTGTTTGTTAATACAACTTATCATTTATTTTGTCATCCAGAATTGGATGTACAATATGAAAAATTACCCCAGCTTTTTGTGCCGGAAGCTCCAATGAGTACGGTGTCTCCGTTATTAAATTTTCGGAACTATTTTCGGAAAAATGAATTACGTATATTTGAGAGTTCATGAGATTTCAATTTCAATCAGACCCCGGCCAGTTTTCTTATAAACCTGCTCTTTTCACTGATGCCATTAAAATTTTGGTTTCTATAAATTTTGGGATATTTTTACTTCAAACCATCGCCAGGACAGAAGGCATGTTCTTCCCTCTATTTGGACTTGTGCCAAAACTGGTTTGGTCAGAATTTATGCTTTGGCAACCCTTTACTTATTTATTTTTCCATGGGAGTATTTGGCATGTACTGATAAATATGTTTGTCCTATGGATGTTCGGCAGTGAATTGGAACGACTCTGGGGCAAAGAACATTTCCTGAAATTTTATTTCGTCACCGGTGTTGGTGCCGGACTTGTGACCATGATTATTGGACTCAACTCCACGACCCCTATCGTGGGCGCAAGCGGGGCCGTATATGGTGTCCTTCTAGCCTATGGCCTCACCTATCCAAATCGCACAGTTTATCTTTACGGCATTATTCCAATCAAATCACTTTGGTTTGTAATCGGGATCGGCGTTATAGCATTTATGTCATCTTTTGATAATGTATCCCAAATCAGCCATCTTACCCATCTCTCGGGCATGGTGATTGGATATTTGATGCTGAAGCGCCCCGTACGGTTTAATGATCTTTGGTTTAGCATTCGGAAGAGAACCTTGGAATACAAAATTAAACATGAAGAGAAGAAGGTATCCCAACACCAAGCAATTGAGCGGGAAATTGACGGCATTTTGGACAAGATCAATCGTGAAGGATTCGATAGCCTAACTAATGAACAACACGATAGATTGTATAGAGGGAGTCAGTCCCTTTCTCGCACGAAGAAAAAAGATTAATTCACTTCATGAGTAAAGTCTTAACTTTGCCGAGACACAATTATTCTTAAATTAATAAAATATGAATAGTAATAAAAGTACAACAGACCTTGGAACCTTGATTGGTTTACTCGCGGGCATCACTATCATCATCATTGGTATTTTGCAAAGTGGTGGTAAACTATATTGGTTCTTTAGTTTCAATTCCATTCTTATTGTAGTGGGTGGAACACTTGCAGCAACCATGGTGAATCTCCCTCTGAAAGCGGTTGGGAATATATTCAATATTCTGAAAAATGTTTTTAAAGGGGAGGTCTACGATTATGTAGGCATCATTAACGAGATTGTGGAAAAAGCGCAAAAGGCACGGAAGGACGGGTTATTATCTCTTGAAGCAGATCTGCCGAATATGCGGGAAGGCTTTTTTAAAAATGGCATTGAATTGGCAATCAATGAACGGGAATCATCCCGGCTTCGAACCTTTCTAAATCTTGAATTGAATAATATTACCAGTCGACATATTGCTGGTCAGGAATTGTTTTTATACATGGGCTCTTATGCGCCAGCATTCGGAATGCTGGGAACCGTTTTGGGTCTTATTGTCATGATGAATAATTTTGCTGGTAGTGGCGAAGAAGTAAGCGCTTCTTATGACGTATCTGAAAAATTTGCTCAACTTCTTTCGGGAATGGGACTCGCACTGATTACAACATTTTATGGTGTATTTATGTCTAATATGATTTTTCTTCCCATTGGGGGAAAACTTAAACGGATATCCGAAAATGAAATGATGCTGAAAAATATTGTAGTAGAAGGTATAATTTCAATTCATGCTCGAGAGCACCCTCTCCTTATCAAGGAGAAGTTAATGACGTTTGTTCCTCATTCGTTGCGACCATCTAAAGATTAATCTTTGACGACTATCGCATCAAAACAGTCTTCCCTAGATGAACGTCGTGCCAAATCTACGGCGTGGGCACTTACTTTCGCCGATTTAGTAACTCTGCTACTTACATTTTTTGTTTTATTACTCGTGATTTTGAATGATGCTGAAAAATATATTGATGATGTTATAAATAAACTGTTAAATGAAACTTATGAAGAAATGGAACAGAGTCTGAGTTCCGAGACAACTTCAGTAGAGCGAGTCACAAAAGGAATCAAGATAACCATTCGAGGAAATTTATTTAAATCCACTTCAGCTGATGTGGAGCCAGAATATTATCCTGTGATCCATCGAATTGGGAAGATTATTCGAGAATCGGAAGTGATAAATATCTTTGATAATAAAGGTTATGCCGATTTGCTGGCTTTGATTGATAAAAAGGGATTGCAATTAGATGTGGAGGTACGATGCGAAGGACACACAGATGATGCAAAATTACCGCCCAATGCTGATTATCCAAGTAATTGGGAATTATCTGCTTCCAGGTCACTCAACCTCGTTCGGCTCATGAATAAATATGCAGCCATGCCGGAGAAATATTTTTCTGCTATGGGGTATGGAGAATTCCGGCCAATTATTGATGTGAAATCAATTTCAAATTATGTTGAAAAGAATAAAGCGCGGGCAATTAATCGTCGGGTTGAAATTTATCTAGATGCCTTTTTGAAACAAAAAGTACAATCTAAAATAGAAATTAATATTTAGTTCTTATTTCCGTTCTTGGAAGATGAGAACCTTGGCTTCCGGGTAATATTTTTTGACTGCCAGCGCCGACCCACCCGCCTGCTCCACCACCTATAACTGCTACTTTTATCAAGGGTAAAGCTAAGGCTTATGAGCTTCTTCTCGAATCAAACCTACCAAGACCTTCATCGCTTCCAACGTCTTGATACTAGCGCAGGCGCCGCTCATCGCATCACTGTATTTCTTGGCCTTGTGTGACAGATTGCGCTAGTTTTCAATAAAAACTTGTTCTTGGTCTTCTTTGATATCAAAGAAATAGAGTACAGATAAGGTTGCCATTATTTAGGGATGACTTTAAACACCTTTTCCCCAGTCTTGGCCATCTTGAAACGTTCCCGAGCCAACTTTTCAATATAGTCTAAATCATTTTCAAGCCTGTTTTTTTCAGCGATAAATTTTTCCCTGTTTTCTCGAAGTTGGACAATATGTATTTGGACCTGTTTTCGTTCTTGTTTGAGTTTGTAAAGTTGGAAAAGCCCATGATCCCCAAAAATGAAAATGATTAAAAGTGTAACACCAATCAGAAATAAAACACCTCGAACAAACTGACGCTGTGTTTCGGCCATTTGCTGACGTGCAGCTCTGGGACGGGAACGGCGCGCCATTTTTTCATATTCGGTCATTTTGATTTGCCAAGAACTCCAATATCTGCCAATGTTGCATCAGAGCCCAATTCTTCTTCAATTCTTAATAACTGATTGTATTTACAGATTCGGTCTGTCCGGGAAGCAGATCCGGTTTTGATTTGTCCCATGCCCATGGCTACAGAAAGATCCGCAATGGTGGTATCTTCCGTTTCGCCGGACCGATGAGAGATCACGGCACCAAAACCGGCATTTCTAGCTAATTCAACTGCTTGGATAGTTTCAGTCACTGTGCCAATTTGGTTTAATTTAATGAGAATTGAATTCATACTATTTTCATCAATAGCCCGTTGCAACCTTGTTATATTTGTTACTGTTAAGTCATCACCCACGATTTGGATCTTGGAGCCCAATTCTGCAGTCATATGATTCCAGCCATCCCAGTCATCTTCATGTAATCCGTCTTCAATAGAAACAATGGGATATTTTTTTATAAGGGAACCAAAGTAATCCACCATTTCATAGGAAGACAGAGAACGTCCTTCCGAATCCAAGTTATATTTTCCATTATCATAAATTTCACTAGCGGCAACATCCAATGCGATGTAAATATCTTGTCCTGCTTTATATCCAGCTTTTTCAATAGCTTCTAAAATCACCTCCAACGCTTCCTCGTTGGATGATAGATTAGGCGCAAACCCTCCTTCATCGCCAACAGCCGTATTCATGCCTTTTGATTTTAAAACAGACTTCAGATGATGAAATATTTCTGTTCCCATTCTTAGTGCTTCAGAAAATGTAGTAGCACCAAACGGAAAAACCATGAATTCTTGAATATCGACTGTGTTATCTGCATGGCTGCCTCCGTTAATAATATTCATCATGGGCACTGGAAGGATCTTGGCCGATTCACCACCTAAATATTGGTAAAGTGGTTTTCCCATTGCTTTTGCTCCTGTATGGGCAGCCGCCATAGATACACCCAAAATCGCATTAGCCCCCAAATTCGATTTATTATGCGTGCCATCCAGATTGATCATTAGTTGGTCGATTTCAATCTGTTTTGTCACATCCATCCCTTTGAGCGCATCGGCGATAGTTGTGTTAATATGAGTAACTGCCGATCGAACACCTTTCCCTAAAAACCGAGTGTTATCTTTATCTCGGAGTTCGATGGCTTCATGGTCCCCTGTGGATGCTCCGGACGGTACCGATGCCCGGCCCATGGTCCCATTTTTTAGAATGATATCAACTTCAATAGTGGGATTTCCTCTAGAATCCAGTATTTCTCTGGCATGTATTTTTTCAATAGCAGAATTCAACAATAACTCCTGTAAATTAGGTAACCAAATTAGAATTGACGGCAAACACCATTCAATAGATATAATTCAATTTTATTCGCACGGAACAACCCGCAAATTTATCCATTAAACTGGTTCAATGTTCACACTCCATCGATATATTAATCAAAATGAATCCCGTTGGGATCAATTTGTTTCATCAGGTAACAATGGGACGCTATTTCATTTGCGAAAGTTCCTAAACTATCATCCTAAAGATCGTTTTCAGGATCATAGCATTTTGATTGAAAAGAAGCAAAACTTGTTTTCAGTGCTCCCCGCTGCAGAATTAATTGTGGATGGTAAAAGAATTTTGGTCTCTCATCCTGGTTCGACTGTTGGATCATTTGTTGTTCCAGAAAACCTTTCGATTGCAGATTCCATGTCTATGTCAGAAGCATTGGTCACTTATGTAAAAGAAAATAATTTTTCTGGAATCCGCATTACTTTACCCCCAACGCTTTACCAACGACGACTATCCAATTACATAGATTTTTCATTTTTCAAACAAGGATTCACCTATTCAAAAAGAGATGTGACAAGTATTCTTTTTCTTGAAGATAGCTTGGATAAGAATCTTGCAAAATTCAAGTCTTCTCATCGCCAGGCAGTACGAAATGCCCAGGAAAAGGGTGTTAATGTTCGCCAGTCTAATGATTTTGATTCATTCTATCATATTTTGGAACAAAACCTCAATATTCGTCATGGTGTAACCCCGACTCATACATTGGCAGAATTGAAGAATATCCATACCCTGTTTCCAGACAGGGTAAATCTATTTGCTGCTTTTGTAAAGGATGTGATGGTGGCCGGTGTGGTGAATTTTGTAGTGAATGATCATGTTGTGCTTGCTTTTTATATCAGCCATGATGAAGCTTATCAAGAATTCCGTGCGGTAAACCTTTTATTCTATTCCATTTTTGATTGGGCGATCCAGCAAGGATTTAGAATATACGATTTTGGTACATTCACCGTGAATGAAGAGCCCAACATGGGCTTGGGACGTTTCAAAGAAAACTTTGGTGCCAGTGGGGTTTTTCGGGACACCATAGAATTAAAACTGAGCTAATCTTGTGTCAATAAAATCTCTTGGGAAACAGTCTTTGGTTTATGGCATCGGGCACATTTTAGCTCGTTTGGTGACATTTCTTTTACTACCCCTTTATACAAATGTCTTTACAACGAGTGAATATGGTGTTGTAGCTCTCTTTTACACATTCCTTTCCTTTATGAATGTAATAATGCGGTATGGCCTTGGTGCAGCATTCTTGAAGTTTTATGTCCCCGCAAGTGATAGCGAAAGAAACGCCATTTTTACTAATGTTATTGCATCACTTTTCTTAACTGGAATTCCCTTCTTTTTGGTGTGGCATGGATTCCGTAATCTGATTTCACCAATTATTCTTGGTGTTAATGAACCATCTTTCATCTCTATCATGGGGATTATTATTGTTTTAGATACAATTTGGTCCATACCTCTTTTAGGATTCAGAGCAGAAAATCGCCCGGTTTTATTTACTATTTTTAGTTTACTTAATGTGGGTATTACCATTGGATTGAATTTGTTCCTTATTTTAAAAATGCATATGGGCATTCGTGCAATATTTCTGAGCAACCTTTCTGCATCTCTTTGTGTTTTTTTATTGAGTCTTCCTTTTATTTATCAGCGATTTGAATTTGCATTGCTTAATAAAACTCGATGGAAATCTATTTTAACATTTGCTCTTCCATTTTTACCCGCAGGATTATTTTCAATGGCTATGGAGGTTGCTGATCGGTATATCCTTAAATATTTAACTGACCTTTCTACAGTAGGTATCTACAATGCTGGATATAAAATTGGTATGTTAATGATGCTTGCCGTCACAGCTTTTAATTTTGGATGGCAACCGTTTTTCCTCGAACAGGGAAAGGAATCCAATCAGGAAAAATTGTTTGGCAAGGTAACAACATTGGTTTTAGCTGGACTTGGATTTATATGGCTTATAATCATGTTATGGGCTGATGATTTTATCCAATTGAAAATAATGGGACATTCTTTTTTTGGTGAGGAGTTTCAGAGCTCAATTCCAATTGTCTCTTGGATAGCGTTGGGATATTTATTTTATGGGTTTTATGTTTTACAGACACCTGGAATTTTTCTCAAAGACCGGCCCGGAATAGCCGCTTGGACACGATTGTTGGGTGCAGCTTCCAATATTATATTTTGCTTTATATTTATTCCACTTTACGGAGCTGTTGGTGCAGCCATGGCAACGTGTCTTGCATTCTTTATAATGTTGGTAATGATGTATTGGTGGAATACAAAATTATATCCTATCCCACTGGAATGGAGAAAATTAAGTTTTATCACAATTATTCTTATAAGTGGGTTTCTTGTATCAAAGGGATCTGCCGATAATATATTCATCAATATTTTGATTACGGGACTTTACCCTATTGGTTTGATTGGGTTTGGAATAATTAGAATGGATTCTTTCAAAAGTTAGGTGACGGAGTGAAAATGGAAAAACTGAAACCAAATTTTTTTATTATTGGTGCACCAAAATGTGGGACAACATCCCTATCTGTTTACTTATCCGAACATCGAGAAATAGTCATGTCTCATCCAAAAGAGCCTCACTACTTTAGTACAGATATTGAAAATGGTCGGATGACGGATCAGTCAAAATACCTAGCATGTTTTGCCCAGAATAAAACCCCTATTGCTATCGGTGATGCTTCGACGCTTTACCTCTATTCCAAAGATGCAATTCAAAATATTCTGCAATTCAATCCTAACGCAAAATTTATTGTTATGCTGAGGAAGCCTATAGATATTGTATTATCATTCCATCAGGTTGCATTGAATTATTTTGGAGAAACAGAAACAAATTTAGAAACTGCTTGGGATTTACAAATTGACAGGAAAAATGGGGAAAAAATACCTCAAGGATGCCCTGATCATCAATTATTGTTGTATGGTGAAATTGCGAAGCTGGGCTTACAAGTTAAAAGATTGACCGATTACGTAAATTGGGATCAAATTAAATTTATTTATTTTGATGAATTTGTAAATAAGACGGATAAAGTATATTGTTCAGTTTTAGAATTTTTAAATATAAACAAAAATCACACCCCAAATTTTGAAAATCATAACCCGACAAGGCAAATTAAATTCACCAAATTAACTAAATTTGTTAATCATGCTGTTGGCCTGAAAAAGGCAGTGGGTATAAAAAAACAGTTTGGGGTTGCCAAAATGATTCATACCGCCAATGTTAAAGAAAGGCCGCCAAAGCAAATGAGCCAGACCCTTAAAACAAGAATGAACATCTATTTTGAAAAAGATATACAATTACTGTCAGGTTTAATGAAAAAAAACCTATCGGATTGGGGTAACCAATGAAAACATGTTTTATTGGCGGAACAGGTCGCTGCGGCACTTCTATCCTTCGAACAATTCTATCAAGACATTCAAGAGTTGCTACTTTACCAATAGAGCACCGACTTACGGTTGATCCGGACGGCATCTTTGACTTTTACAGGAGTTATACAACTGGATGGTCGCCATATTATGCAGATGCAAAATTAACCAGATTAAAAAATTTCCTTGAGGAACTATCATCAACAAGTACTGTTCATAAAATACTTAGATATTTGTTCAAGGCTTTTCGGTTAGCAGGAATTTCGATCACTCCTAAGAAATACTTAGATGTTGAACTTATCCGTTTCATACCAAATTATTCAGAGCATGTTAAAACACTATTAAATGAATTGGTTGAATTTGAATACATTGGAGAGCGGCTTGGAACAGGGAGTTATACTTTCAATAATAAAATTCAGTATGCTCCCAATTATTCTAAAGAACGGCTTAAAAAAATATTCCAAAATTTTATTCATAGTTTTATTCAAGATATTTTGACCCACAATCATAAGGATTGTTTCATAGAGGATAATACGTGGAATATTTTATTCTCTGCAGATCTTTTAGATCTCATTCCAAATGCTAAAATTATTTCTGTTATTAGAGACCCACGAGATGTGGTTGCTTCTCTTTCAAGACAGAAATGGATGCCCTCCAATAAGGCTCAATCGGCTAAGATTTATAATGATTTAATTAGCGAGTGGATTGAAATAAGAAGAAACCTGAATAAACAGTCTTGGATAGAAGTAAGGTTGGAGGATGTAGTTTTAGAACCAGAATCTCAAATTAGGAAGATTTGTGATTTTGTTGAATTACCCTGGGAAGATAGTTTATTGGAAATTAATCTGTCAAAATCTAATTCAGGGCAGTGGAAGAAAGATTTTTCTGAAGAAGAGCAACGCTCAGTCATCCCGTTATTAGCTGAACATATCAAATCTTTTGGGTATGAATAACTCAGGTATTCAACTTCGTAAATTTCCCTTTCCTTTTCAGTGTGCCCTTGCGATTTCTAGTGATATTGATAACGCAGCATCGCAGGAAACTTTTACGGAAATAATGGAATATTTTAATACGGAATCAGACACAGTATTTGGGCGGGGACTAGGACTTGAAATTGGCAATAGTTTTTGGTTTTTCTCAAACTCCAATCGATCCCAGCTGTCCTATTTTGATGGCTTAACAATGAACGAAACATCTTTTGCCCCCATAATTCGCAACATGTGGCAATCGGGCCATATTGACACTCTTCACTCTTGGGGCAATTTTGATTTAGGAGGATTCACACGTTCGTTAGCTGAAACGGCACTAAACGAACTCCAGAAGTATCATGCAACTATTCCTATTTGGGTAAATCATGGAATAGGATTAAACCATCAAAAAGTGGGGAATTATCCAAACATGTTTGGGGATGATCCATCAAACAAAGCCTATCATCTGGATCTCGCCATTGATGCAGGTTGTGAATTTTTTTGGACAGGGAAGGTAACGCACGTTATTGGGCAAGAATCAGAGCTCACTTTTTCTGTTCAATCTAAATTGTTGATACAGCGGCTGATGAAGCGGACAAGATATAGGCATGTTGTTGATCCTATTTATGATGATGGGAATCAATTGTTATTTCCAATCCAATTTCGTGACCAAACTAAAACTTGGGAATTTATTCGGTTTATGAATGCTTGGGGCAAAGAGCAGGTATTGGATATACATGATTTGGCAACACAGCTTTCACCCGGGATGGTAAATCAATTGATCAAAAACCGAGGATTTATGATATTATATACCCATTTTAATGAACATGTAAATATGGATGGCATCCCAAAGGCTTTAACCAAAAACTTATCTTATTTAAAAAAGAAGAATTTTGATGGAGATGTTTTTATTGCTACATCATCAAGATTGCTTAAGTATAAAGAGTTGTACGACTCTTTAAATTTTAAAGTTGATTCTAGTGATGGCATGACCAATATTTATATTGATTCTACCCTGGATACACCTATTGGCGGTAAACCTCTAGTAAGGGATCAGTTGTGTGGTTTAACATTCTATGTTGATCATCCTCCATCAACAAAAATATGGTTTCAAAAGAAAGAATTGGAAATACAGAAAAATCCAAAAGATCAATCTGGAAAATTATCTGTGATGATTCCTTGGGAAAAATTATCCTATCCTAGATAATTGATGCGTCTGAAAATCTTATATATCTCACCAGAAAATACTGTCGGAACATTGACTCTATGGAAAAAGGAACATGAATCCCGGGGAAATGATTGTCGGACCGTTACATTTTTTAGATCACCCAAGAATTTTGAAGAAGATATTTGCTTGGACTTACCCTTTAATTTTACAGGAGCACGAATGGCCGGTCTCCGAAATTTTATATATAAACAATATAGAGGAGAAGATGGATACTTTAAGGAAAAAGAAGGTAATCCACCAGTTTGGAAGCCTGAAGGTTGGTTTGATTCAATTTTTTTGAAGTTCAAGGATTGGTTATGGCACCCAGTTATAGAACAAGCGATCCAGGATTATCAATTATATGATTTTGATGTGGTCCACTTTGAAAGCGGATCTGATTTTTTGAAAAATGAATTCTTTGTAAAAGGACTCCATGAACGTGGAAAAAAGATCATCGCTCATTATCATGGTGAAGATATGCGGGCCAGGGGCGTTATGCCTATAATAGACGACTTGTCTGATCTTAACCTGACAAATGAAGTTGATCTATTGGACAAGCACCCAAGCTTAGATTATCTTTTTCTCCCTTTTGATACAAACCAGTTTATTCCAAAATATGGATTGAATAAAACAATACAGGTTGCACATGCACCAACCAATCGATTTTACAAGGGATCCAATAAAATTATTTCAGTCTGTGAAAAATTGGAATCTGAAGGACTTATTAAATTCGACCTAATTGAAAACCTTCCTCATGCAACTGCAATAAAACGAAAAGTAAAATCTGATATTTTTATTGATCAGATTGGAGATCGAGGTGGCTGGGGGTATGGTATGAATTCTGTGGAATCATTATCCATGGGAATTTGTACTTTGACAGAAATCAATGATAAATATAATTCATTTATACCAGATCATCCATTTGTGAATGTGAATCAGAATAATTTTGACTCTGTTTTAAGAGACTTGTCCCAAGACAGAAAGAAAATTGAAGCAAAAGGAATAGAAGCAAGAAATTGGGTAGTTAAAAACCATGATATAACACAAGTATCGGAAAAATTATATCAATATTATAAAGATATGGGACTACCGGTATGAATGGACAAGTTTATAATCCTTATTTTATTTTTTTGTCGCGTATCATTAACAGACTGATTTGGCCTTTTTACTTCTTTTGTAATCTGTATAGAAAATCATACTCACTCAATGATGAAAATATAAATTCAATTCTCATTTGTCAATATCATCGCATTGG